>Ga0316207_10000989_pt1 | contig 38705 bp, 35 predicted proteins | sample 6weekpyrite_MG_FD_204943 | JGI IMG/M metagenome (GOLD analysis project Ga0316207, IMG submission 204943) | Microbial mat bacterial communities from mineral coupon in-situ incubated in ocean water Damariscotta River, Maine, United States -... | ecosystem: Environmental > Aquatic > Marine >... | reverse complement strand
TCTAGGTGGCTATAGAGAGAGGGAAACGCCTGGCTCCATTCCGAACCCAGAAGCTAAGCCTCTCATCGCTGATAATACTGCATCTTTCAGGTGTGGAAATGTAGGTCGCTGCCTAGTTGATCAATTTACTCCATCAACCCTAATCACACTTTTTATACATCATCCTATTTATCTATTTCTATTATAATAACTCCATTTATAATTAAATTTAGGAGCATTATGATACTGAATAAAAATTGGAACATTTTTTTAGATGATGAACTAGAAAAAGATTACTTTATTAAACTTCAAAAATTTATAGAATTAGAGTATAAAACAAAGACTATATATCCAAAATATGAAAATATATTTAGAGCTTTCAATTTAATTTCTCCGGATAGAGTAAAAGTTGTTATTTTGGGACAAGATCCATATCATGGTTTAAATCAGGCAAACGGCTTAGCTTTTTCTGTTTGTGATGAGTGTAAAATACCCCCATCTCTAAATAATATTTTTAAAGAGTTGAGAGATGATATGGGCTGCAGTATGCCGGTTAATGGTAATTTAGATAAGTGGGCAGAAAATGGTGTTTTACTTATTAATAGTGTACTGACCGTAGTTGAAGCTAAGGCTAATTCACATAAAAATATAGGTTGGGAGATATTTACAGATACTGTAATAGAAAAATTATCAGACAACTATAGAGATATTATTTTTATTTTATGGGGAGCTCCATCACAAAAGAAAGGAAAACTTATTGATGAGAGTAGGCACATGATATTAAAGGCTCCTCACCCCTCACCATTGTCTTCTTATAGAGGTTTTTTTGGATCAAAGCCATTTTCCAAGAGTAATGATTATCTTAAATTACATGCTAAAAAAGAGATAGATTGGTGTATTAATTAATCTTAAATTTTGCAATAACGGCTAGGTGATCTGAATAACCTTTTCCTTTATGTTTTCGGACTCTTGCATGTGAGAGCTGCCATCTATATATTGACTTCTTTTTAAACAGATACTTTTTATCAAAATTCCTTATGCTATCATGAATATAAGAAACACCATGTTTATTCAGAAGTGATTGGGATATTAAGATGTTGTCCAGGGACTCTTTTTTACCTCTAAATATATATGAATATCTATTATCTAGGTCTGTATCATACCAAAGGTTGTAAAAGTTGTTTTTTATAGGCTTAAGCCGTGAAGCTTTATCTTTTTGATTTATAGTTTTTAATATATGGTTAATTCCAGTTTTACCATAAGTATCGTTATGTCTTCTCTGTCTTTTAAATTTTATGTACTCTTCATAGTCAGAATTGAAATCTCCGAGCAGTATTATGTTTTTGTCAAAGCCTATCTTCTCTACTCTTTTTGTTAGAGCCTTTGCGGATACTATTCTCTTGCTTTCCGGTCCAGCTTTTGACTTCCAGTGATTGACGAATAAGTATAAACTTTCTCCATCAATTTTAAATTTTGCCTCTAAAATATTTCTATATCTATTTGTTGAAGTCACACTAATCTCTTTTGTATAGACAAAAGGTATTTTACTCAGGATTGCAACCTTAATTGTTGTGTTTTTTCTATTTGCAATTTTATAATATCGGTAATATATTCCACTCTGTTTTAGAGTTGTTCTTAAATCTTTTAGTGCTTGGAGTGACTCTATCTCCTGCAGTGCAACTATGTCAGCATTTATATCTTTTATGACTTTTGCAGAGTTATGCAGTTTTATTTTATAGTTTTTCTGATTCCAATTAGAAGGGCCGTTAGGGACATACTCTTTGTACTCATTACCACTTTTTTTAAGGTCAAACAGATTTTCTATATTATAGCTTGCGATTTTCAACGTTGTTTCTCCGTAGGCTAAAGTCATAAATAAAACTAAAAGAGTTAATAGTCGCACTATTTAATGCCGTTTAGTCTTAGCAGACTCTCAGGATTAGGCTCTCTTGCCATCAAATCTTTAAATAGTATCTCCATACTTAAAGAGCCTCCTTTATCTAGAATTATATCTAGATATTTTTTGGCAGTCTCAGAGCCGAATATCCCCTCGTCAACTACATTAAAAAAAGCATCTGCACTTAATACCTCTGCCCATTTGTAACTGTAGTATCCGGCTGCATAACCACCTGCAAATATATGTGAGAACCCATTTTGGAATTTATTATATGAGGGTGTTTTAATCAGTGCAGTATCTTCTCTAATGTTGTTTAGAAGATTTTGAACTTCATCTCCTTGATAGAGTCTGGTATGAAGTCTGAAATCAAATATAGAGAACTCCATCTGTCTGAGCATACCTGATGCAGATAGAAAGTTTTTACTGCGTACCAGTTTATCTATCATCTCGTTTGAAATTACTTTACCTGTTTCATAGTGAGATGCAAATAGCTTTAATACATCTGGTTCATATGCAAAGTTTTCCAAAAATTGTGATGGAAATTCAACAGCATCCCACTCAACACCATTTACACCACTCACTTCACTCTCATTCACACTGCTAAACATGTGATGTATTGCATGCCCCATCTCATGGAAAAGTGTTACAACATCATCGTGCCTTAAAAGTGATGGGTTCTCTTTTGTAGAAGGAGGGAAGTTGCATACAATAAATGCTGATGCTAGTTGTTCACCTCCACTCTCATCTGTGCAGTGAGTTTGATAGTTATGCATCCAAGCACCGCCTCTCTTTCCTTTTCTAGCTTCAAGATCCAAGTATAGTCTAGAATTTAATTTATTATCTAGATATAGATCGTATGAAAATGCTTTCTCATCCCACAGTTTTTCATCTCTCTTCTCAAACGTAATACCAAATAGTTTGTTTAAGAAGTCTAAGAGACCGCTAACGACACTTTTTTGTTCAAAATATTGGCGATATAACTCTTCGTCTAGGTCATATTTTTCTTTTTTTAGTATCTCACTGTAATAAGCTGTATCAAAACTCTCAAGGGCTTTGTCAGCAATGCCTTGAACTTCTTTTAACTCCTCTTTAGCCTGTGTTTTAGAGTTGAGTATTAATTTTTCTAAAAAGTTTATGACACTCTCTTCATCTTTTGCCATCTTGCTCGCCAGTGAATATGAAGCGTAGTTTTTAAATCCAAGAAGTTTACTCATCTCATCTTTAAGTGACAATAACTCATCAATAATCTGTTCATTTTGCGGTGCTCTGGTTACATATGCTTTGTAAAGCTTTTCTCTTATTTTTTCATTTTTTCCATAGGTCATATAGGCTATATATGATGGCATCTGGAGAGTAAACTTGTACTTTGTAACTCCATTATCTATAAATTTTGCATTTAAGATATCACTTTGCGGTATCCCCTCTATATCTTTTTCATCTCTTATAATGTACTCATACTCATTAGTTGCATCTAAAATATTTTGAGAAAAGTTATTTGAGAGTTCACTCTTTTTAATATTAATCTCTTCAAGCCTGCTTTTTATCTTCTCATCTAAATGAGCACCGCTAAGCTCAAAATTAAGTATATTTAGCTCGATAACTCTTTTTTGCTCTTGATTTAGAGTTTTCTCTTCCCCCTTTTGAATCTCTTTATATGCCTTATAAATATCTAAATTTTGTGAGAGTTTTGTAGAGTATTGTGTGATTATTGGAAGAGACTGGGAATATACCTCTTGAGTCTTATCTGTGTTGTTTACTGAGTTTAGGTGTGAGAGTGGAGTAAAGAATTGATCTAAATGCTCTTCCATCATCTCAATTGGTTTTACGAAATTTGAGAAACTCTTATTTTTTATATCTAATAGTTTTTCTACATGTAGATTATTAAGCTCGATTTTTTTATTTAAATCGTCTATAAAGTTATCTAAATTGACTTTGACACTTGAAAATTTTGACATTTTTATTTTCCTTGAATAGTTAAATAGTATAGTTTTGTAAAAGTAGTATCATACTTCTTTGAGCATTATAGTGTCCTGAATGTTTATCTCTATATGATACAATAAATAAAAACATATATGAAGGCGAACATTATGAGATTTTTGAAGTTAAAATCAGCACTTATATTATTATTAATTACATTTAATTTAATGGCTTCAAGCATAGAAGCGGGTGCCAAGGCATATATTGACAAAGATTATAAAAGGGCATTTATTTTACTTGAGCCGTTTGCAAAACAGAATGATGAAAAAGCTTTATACATGCTTGGAAATATGTATTACTCAGGAAAGGGAATAGGTAAAGATAAAGTAAAAGCAGTTGAGTTTTGGCAAAGGGCGGCAAATGGAGGTTATCTGCGAGCAGAGTATAAACTTGGGAACATGTACTATAAGGGTATAGGTGGCAAGATAGATAAGAGTAAAGCTTTTTCATGGTACAAAAAATCAGCAAACCATGCTAACCCTAAAGCTCAATTGCTCATCGCATCAATGTATGATCGTGGTGATGGAGTAGAAATAAATCGTGAGAAAGCTCTGTTTTGGTACAAAAAAGCTGCAAAGAGTGGTAATTTGGGAGCTCAATTCCTTTTAGCCATGAAGTATGAAAAGGGTGAAGGCGTTGAGAAGAACTTAAAAAAATCATTTTACTGGTACAAAAAAGCTGCTGATGCCGGAGATGCAGGAGCACAATCTTTTTTGGCAACAATGTATGAAAATGGAGAGGGACTAAAAGGGGATTTTAAAAAAGCATTTTATTGGTATGAAAAGTCTGCAAACCAAGGATATGCAAGGTCTGAACATAGACTTGGTATGATGTATTATGATGGAGTGGGAGTAGCTGTGGACAAAGAAAAGGCACAATACTGGGTTAAAAAAGCTGCTGATAAGGGAGATATCTGGGCACAGTCCTCTCTTGGAGCAATATATTGTAAAATGGATAGTGAACACGAACACTCAGATTCACATAAGCATTAATCCTCTTCATCACGTTTTTGTCTTATGGCGCTATATTTGTTAATTAATATATCGTCATACTTATTTGCATTTCTTAGAAGCCTGTCAAATGCTGTTCTTCCCTCTTTTAGCGTTAGTGATGAGTCCACAATCAGGAAGGATATGTATATGCAGTTTTCATTTATGGATAGTTGCAGATAGGATAGTTTTTTGTTCTCATCAAGCAGGTAGTCATAGATCTCAGATATGTTTTTTTGAGGTATAGCACATAGTTTGGAATCCCCTATTATTAGTCCATTCTCATAGTAGTTTATCTCAACTCTTGCACTACCGTAATCAACTCTCCATGATGCTTGTGATCTCCTTGCCAAAGTTACATTGATATCTAAAGAGCTTAAAATCTCTTCAAGTAGTTTTGTACTTCCGGTTGGCTTATATCCTTTTCTTCTTAACTTTGCTATTTCAAGCTTAGTACCACACTCTGGGCAGTAATCATTTTTTATATCTTTTTCATTAATCAGATTTTTGCAGGAGCGGCATTTAATCGTGTTTTGGAAATTTACGCTTTTATAACTCTTTATTGCCTCTTGAACATAAAAGTATGGTAGTGAAAAGCCCAAATTATTTGAATTTTCTATGATAAATGTATTTACCCCTATAACTTCCCCTTCCGTATTTAAGAGAGGACCACCACTATTTCCAGGGTTGATTGCAGCGTCAATTTGTATATATTCCAAGCCTCCATAAAGTCTCGAGGCTTTTGAGATTATACCCTCCGTTGCAGTGTAGTTTAGTCCGTATGGATGTCCTATTGCTATTGTTGTATCTCCATCTTTAGGACTCTGCACTGATAGTGACAGCGGATTATTTGGGGTTTTAAAATCAAAACTAATAAATGCTAAATCATAATATGCATCATCATATACTACTTTTGCGATGCTTCTTTTTATTGTCTTTGCGCTTATTACCACCTCTTTAAGTCCAGAAACAACATGAGAGTTTGTAACTATCAAGTCACCAATAATAAAACCGCTGCCGCTTCCATATGGCGTCATAATCTGGATGATATTCTCGATATAAGTTTCTAAAATAGCTTGAGTATTCATCTATACCTCTTCAAAATTTAGATTTTGAACTTGTAGGTAAAAACTGTTACTAAATTCATTTAGTGTTGTAAAGTTTAGTTCATCTCCAAAAGGTTCTAGTAGTTTAAAGCGATCTTGGTATGGGGCAATAGTGCTCTCAATCTTTGATATAATCGCTTTTTTCGAGAACTTATTGCCCTGTTCATCATAAAGTGCAGGGTAATCTAGAGCTTTAAAAAAATCTTGATTTTGAATCTCTACCAAAGTGTGGAGTAAACTTTTTGTGACAGGGTGAAGTCCATAATTATATAAAAGATATAGTGCTATATATTTGTACATTGTTGGAATGATTTGATTATATCTATTGTTCTTGTACCATCTTATTTTCGCTAGTGATTCAGTTATAAAAATATCTACATCTTCATGTGGTGTTATTTCACTGGGGTTAAAAGTGTATTTTGCACAATAAAAGTTTTTACTGAACTCTTCAAAACTCATCTGCGTTAGTTTATCTACAAAAGTTGTTAACTCTTCATTTTTTGCTTCGACTGTTATATTCTGATCACTAAAATAGTCTTGAATTTTTTTGCTTATTTTTTGGTATATATTATATTTTGGTGAAATTAGATAGTCTATTTTAAAAAGGAGATAGAGTAGTATAAAAGATTGCATTCCAGCATTATCATTTGATGGGAAGGTTGATATTTTAGTTGCTACTTCCTTAGTCCATGAATGAAGAGAGTCATATTTAAGCCGTAACTCACTTTCATCAACAGGTTTTAAATGATCAATATCTTCGATAGTTAAATCCGGGAATTCACACTTGGTATACTCTTTGTCAAAATCTGCGTTAAGGGCTATTTCCCTTAGAGGAAAAAATACTTTTTGTGGACTCATTGTAATATTGTCATGAAAGAGCTTAAGTTTTATATACTCGTCATCACTAAAATAGTAGGCATAAGTCAACTGATAGTTTCTCTCCAAGATATATCTTTTAAGTGCAACACTGGCGGATGATTTTTTTATAAGTACAGCCTCTGCATAAAGGTTGTCTTTTGTAATAGTACCTGTGATTTTAGCACTGCCCTGATAAATCTCAAAATTTAGTCTGCTATCTTCCCTGGAAGTTTTTATATTTTTATTTGAAATATCATCTGAAAAGTTTTCAAGTGATTTCAAAAAATACTCATATGCATTTACTATATCTTGTTTTTCAAATGCTTCACTAGATTTATTAAACAACTCCTCTTCATCCTCAGATATATTCGCATTTATACCTCTTCCGAATGAGTATTTTAATTCTCTTTTTGTTTCAAAAAAATTTAGCCAATTCACCTATGTGTCTTCCAGTTGAGTAATATAGTCTTATTAGAGATATTATATTTTAATATGGCTTACATAGAGCAAAGTTTTGGTCTTAATAAGTTTAGAACACATTATGCAGTATAAAGTTTATTTTTATTTTATAAAGATAAAATAACAGATAATATAGAATAAAAGTAGAGTTTAGGTATGATTAAAGAACTTAGAAGAAAAAGCAATATATCATATATAATGATTGTATTTGTACTCTGTTTAGTCTTCATCTCAACTATTATGTTTGTAAATAGAGAAAAGTCATCGGCAGATTTGCTTAATATAGCCAGTAAACAACGTGTCTATACACAAGGTTTAGTATTTTCTTGTTACAAATACCATGATAGCTCATATAGTGATGTATACAAAAATAAGATATTAAAACTTATAGATAAAATGCGTAAAGGCAATGTGTTTATAAAAGGTGTAAAAAGTGATGATATAGATAAAGTAATGCATGATTCAAAATATAATTTTGAACTACAATTTGAAACCTTCTTGGATAGTGCAGAGAGTTATGTTAATACTAAAGAGTCTAAGTATCTAAATACAATAAACTTGTTATATGAAGAGATTTTAAGTGAGTCTGATATTATCGTTGACATACTTGAAAAAGATTTTAAAAAGTTTATCTTTAAGTTTCAGATCTACCTATCTATATCGCTTATTATTTTATTGATGTTAATAATATTGATTTATAGAAAAATAACATTAAAGTCTATTTCAAACATACAAGAGTTTTATAATAAGCTGAATAAATCTCAAGAGGAACTATTTCAGACTCAAAAATTATCGAAGTTAATATCTTGGAGTATGGATGTAAAGAGTGGAGAGATTAGTTTGTCAAAATCATCAGAAGATATTTTCGGTATCTCTATTGAGGATAATTTTAATTTGAGTATGTTTTGTGATATTATTTATCAAAAAGATTTAAATAGAGTTTTGGAGTTATTTGATGGTGCTATTAATTTTGGAATATCTTTTCAAACAGAATTTAGAAGTAGAGCAAGCGGAGAGTTTAAAGTATTTGAGATTTACTGTGATGTGGATAGTAAATTTGACAATATCATAAAGCTTTATGGACTTATACAGGATATAACCGAAAAAGCAAGTTCAAGAGATAAGATGAAGCTGTATCTTGAAAAAATTGATAAGAATATTATTGCATCAAGTACAGATACAAGAGGTGTTATTACATATGTAAGTGAGGCATTCAGTAAAATATCAGGCTACAAAAAGGAGGAGTTATTAGGCAATAAACACTCCATGGTAAGACATCCAGATACACCAAAAGAACTTTTTTCTGATTTATGGTCAACAATCAGTAGTGGTAAAACCTGGGAGGGTGAACTGAAAAATTTAAAAAAAGATGGTGGATATTATTGGGTTTACGTGGCTATATCTCCAGACTTTGATTTCAAGGGTAATATTACCGGTTATACAGCTGTAAGGCAGGATATAACGGATAAGAAAAAAGTAGAGTATCTATCAATTACTGATGGCTTAACCAATCTTTATAATAGAAGGTATTTTAATGACATATCTCAAAAAGAGCTAGATAGAGCTAAAAGAGATAGGCGTATCTTTGCATTTGTACTCTTGGATATAGATAATTTTAAGAAATATAACGACACTTACGGTCACCAAGATGGAGACACGGCTTTAGTAAGCATATCAGAATCTCTAAAGGATACCTTTAAACGATCGAGTGATATTGTATTTAGGCTCGGTGGTGAAGAGTTCGGTGTTATTATCAACTCTGACTTTATAGATAAAATATCACCAATGGTTGAGCAGGCAAGAGAAAGTATTCAAAATCTGAATATTGAACATAAAGAAAATTTACCATCAAAAGTGCTTACAGCCTCTTTTGGTGTTATAGCCACTGAGGCATTTAGCGAAGATGGAGATTATGATATTAAAGATATCTATAAACAGGCAGATACCATGCTTTATGAAGCAAAAGAGAGTGGAAGAAATAGAGTATGCATAAAAAAACTATGAATCCATCCATATTAGAAGAGTAAAGTTGATTAGTGTCATGATAATAAAAGCGCTCCTATAAAATGTTAATGGAGAGCGCTCTATAAGTGAAGCGTTCTTTGGAAAGAAAGGTTTAACATTCTGGGGTGATTTAAGTTCATATGACATCTCAGAATAGTAGGAGTATCTACGCTCTTTATCTATAGCAATAGCACGAAGTATTACACTATCTAGCCACTCTGGTATATTTTTATTATAGCTGCTTGGTTTTTTAGCCTCTTTAAAGGTAGGAGATTGAAATGGTTCTATCTCTCCATAGGGGTATTTTCCTGTTAGTGCCAAGTATAGTGTAACTCCAATAGAAAAGATCTCACTCGATTCATTAATGGCTTCATTCCTAAACCTCTCAGGGGATAAAAAGCTTGGTGTTCCCGCCTTGGTATCTGTAGAGAAAATTTCTGTAATATTACCAAAATCAATAACTTTAAACTCCATATTATTCTCTTTTTGTTCAAGCATAATATTATGTGGTTTTATATCTCCATGCACTAAATCATATTTTAATAGATATTGAGACATATTTAGCAAAACTTTTCCAAGGTTTACGGCATCATCAATGGATATGTTTTTAGAAGATATTGTATTATGCAGGGTTTCACCTTTAATAAGCTGCATTACATAATATCTTTGAGTTCTATTTTTAGGGATAACTGCTTTTGGGAAGATATCTGCTTTTAATCTCTTTGCATTCCATGCCTCTTTAACAAAAAAGTCTAATATTTTTTCATCATCAATTGCCTCACATGGAGCAAATTTTAGTACATACTCTTTTGTTTTTTTTGAGCACAGCCAGGTTCTGTTGTTTGGAATAAGTGATTTTTTTAGGGTGTAACCATCTATAGTTTCTCCCTTTTTAAGTGTTGTTGGCAGAAGCAGGTTCTGTTTTTTTAGTATCTCTAGCTCATTAGCCTGTAAAATCTCCACAACCAGAGCGGTTGTATCATCGGGAAGGTTATCCTCAGTAAGTTTACTGGCCTTTCTTACTAAGGAGTGAGCGCCTAAATGTATGTTGTCTTCGAGCTGTTTTTGATGCAGTATATTATATAAACCATCACTGCAGAGTAAAATTATGTCATTTTTAATAATAGTATTTTCAAAATAGTATGGATCAACATCGCTCTGTATTCCTATGGCTTGAACTAAAACATTCTCATATCCAGGTTCATCCATAGAGTGGTCAAATGAGAGTTGATAGATCTGCTTGTCTCTATGCAGATAGACTCTGCTGTCTCCAACATTTGCACCGTAAAGTCTATTGCCCTCTATAACTACTATGCTTAGAGTTGTGACAAGTTCAGGTCTCTCATAGTTTATCATAGACTCTTGATAAAGAATGGAGTTTATAGATTTTATGAATGTGACTACTGATTTCTCAATACTCCAAGTTTTGGGTCGGGTCTTAAAGTTGTTGATGAGGTAGTTTGTAGTTCGTTTTGCAGCTTCAGCACCCTCTTCAGCACCTCCTACACCGTCACAGACAATAGCGACAGTTGTATTTCCAATGGTTCTTACCTCGTAAAAATCATCACCTTTTAGCTCTCTGCCCTTAGCAAGCGAAAAACCCGATGTCTTTATGCTATTTTTTCTCATTCAAAATTTTCTTTTTTGTAAAATGTATAAATAAACCTAATGCTACTATTAAAAAGGAGACCCCTCCTATCAGATAAAAAGCATGAATCATCTGTGAGTAATCATCTATTGCGATTTTAAATACTACCATAAGAGACTCTATAAGTAAAGCTATAATAATAGTAATAGAGAACTTTGTTAAAACCTTATATTCAGCATCACTGTTTTTGGAGTAGCTTTTAAAAATGACCTCTTGCGCTAAAACAGTTTTTGCAAGGTCAAAGATTGCTAAGCCAAGCGTCAGGGCAATTACAGGTTTGAAGATAGATTCTATTGATAGTCCATCTTTAAACATAAGTGAATCCAAAAACTCATATATTGAATAGCCTATTGTAAAAAGTGCCAATATCATCATTATCATAGCTGTAAGAAAGTAGAAGCTTTTGCTTATAAAGTTAAAACCGCTGTGTATCTCAATAAGACCAAGTCTTTGAAGAAGTGCTGATATATTAAAATCTAAAAAGTAAATTTTACCATTCTCTTTTTTTGCTACCGTTACACAAGTCTCACCTGTAGCACTGCTTATATAAGGTTCTGAAATAGCTATATTCGTAGAATCAAATTGTATTTTTTCCAGTAAATAGTTTCTATCTCTGCCTATAGGCATTTCACTTGATTTACTTCTGTATATGTTTTGTGATATCTGTATCATATCTTCACTGCAAACATATAGCAGTTCCAAAGATGGGAAAACTTTGAAAATTTTTCTAAAGTTACTCTTTTCTCTATCTTGGAGGTTTCCAAGGTTAAAAACTGTCTCCAATAAAAAGTTATTAATATCGGAACTATTCTCTTTGTAGGTTGTCATAAACTCTTGCATCTCTACTCATCCTCTTTAGCGAATTTTTCATATAAAAAACTTAAAATAGCCTCTCTGCATCTAATGTATTCAGGATTATTTTGAAGTTCAACCCTATTTCTTGGTCTCTGCAGATTTACCTCTAGAACTTCTCCTATAGTCGCAGCTGGGCCGTTAGTCATCATAATAACTCTGTCGCTTAGCAGAACGGCTTCGTCTATGTCATGTGTAATTATTATAACAGTATTTTGTATATTCTGCTGAATTCTCATAAGATGCTCTTGTAAATTTGCTCTTGTTAAGGAGTCAAGTGCACCAAAAGGTTCATCCATAAGTAAGACTTTTGGTTTGATGGCCAGAGCTCTGGCTATTCCGACTCTCTGTTTCATCCCTCCGCTAATCTCATCTGGAAGTTTGTCTTTTGCATGTTCTAGGTTTACCATGCTGATAAATTTCTCAACCCTCTCTCTAAGTTCTTGGGGGCTAAGTTCAGGCATGACTTTTTTCACAGCCATCTCTATGTTTTGATAAACGCTTAACCAAGGTAGAAGTGAATGGTTTTGAAAAACAACAGCTCTCTCAGGTCCGGGACCTATAATCTCTCTGTTTTCTAACAATATATCTCCATTTGTCTGAGCGTCAAGACCAGAAATCATATTTAAAAGTGTACTCTTTCCACATCCACTATGCCCGATTATTGAGACTATTTCATTCTTCTTTATCTCTAAATTAACATCTGTAACAGCAATGTAGTCATCTTTTGCATGAATTGGAAATCTTTTTTCAATATTTTCTAAACTTAAAAACTTTTTACTCATTACGCTCTGCCTTTTTTTGTATAATCAAAATAATCTGCTATCTTACCCATTATAAGGTCTAATAAATATCCTATCAGACCAACGAGTATAATACCTATAATAATGTTATTGTAGTTAAGATTATTGTACTCATCCCAAATCCAAAACCCTATACCTATACCGCCAGTAAGCATCTCCGCTGCAACTATTACCAGCCATGCAATTCCCAAAGAGAGTCTCATTCCTGTAAATATATATGGAACTGATACCGGCAGGATTATCTGAATAATTCTCTCCAGAGGAGAAAACCTTAAAACTTTTGCAACATTCATATAATCTTCGCTTACACTTTTAACACCAAGAGCAGTGTTTATGATGATAGGCCAGATTGAGGTTATAAAAATAGTTGATATGGCTGTCATATTTATATCTTGAAATATAAAAAGCAGTAGCGGAAGCCATGCCAAAGGAGATACAGGCTTAAATATCTGTATAAAAGGGTCAAGTGCATACTGCGCATTTTTACTCATACCAACAAACAGACCGATTGGAACACCAACGATTATTGCTAAGGCAAATCCGGCGAAAACTCTTTTAAGAGAGGCAACTATCTGCCAAAAAATACCTTTGTCATCTTGATTATTGATATAAAAGGGATTGGCCAGTACCCCAGTTATCTCATCTCCATCTACGTTAATTCCGCCAAAAGCCGCTATATATGTATCGCTAGGTGTAGGGAAATCCTCAACCATTTTTGATATACCTGACCAAAATTGAATTATAAATAGAAAAACCAGGAGTGGTAATGCTATTTTTTTCAATGTCTCTTTACTCATTTTATTCCTTCTTTGTTATTTATATCTATAAGTACCTAAGGCTTGGAAGGAGAGAGTTTATTTGGGTACTTATAGATATAAATCTAAAAATTTTACTTTCGCACTGCAGTTTGTACACAAAGAGTTTATCTTTGTGTATCAAAAACTATTTTGTAACGTATTTAGGATCCGCACATCCAGCTGGACCATATTTACAGCTATACTCAGGTTGGGCAGTTTTAACGCTCCACTTATTGGCCTTAAGGAGTTCAGATTTACTGACCTTAGAGTTACTTACCTTAAAGTCGAAGATATAATCAACAGCTCTATTAGGATCATATACTTTTCCATCCATAAACATATTATATTTATCTACACCATCTTTTTTCCATGGGCTTGGAGGCAGGGTATAACCAATCTCTTTTGCAACTTCGGCAAAAAGGTCAGGTCTATAAACAGACTCAATAACTTTTTTCATATCGTAAGCTTTATCAATCTGTCCCCATCTATACATTTGAGTAATAAACCACATTCCATGAGAGTAAAATGGATAAGCTGCATAGTAGTTAGCAAAAACATTAAATTGTGGATTTTCTTCAGATTTTTGGCCCTTTAAGTATTGAAATGTACCTGTCATTGACTTCTTAAGTACGCTTACGGGAGCGTTAACATAATTCTTTTTACTTAAAATCTTTGCAGCCTCTTTACGGTTTTTCCAAGATGAGTCTAACCACATTTGAGCTTCAATTACTGCCTTCATAACAGCTTTTGTAGTCTCAGGGTATTTCTTTATAAAATCTGCTCTTGTTTGAAGAACCTTTTCCGGATTGTTGTTCCATATGTCATAGTTCGTAACCAGTGTTGAACCCTTTTTCTTTAGAACGATTCTCTCATTCCAAGGCTCTCCTACACAATACCCCTCTATATTCCCGGCGATTAGGTTTGATGGCATAGTAGGCGGTGGAAATGGCTTTATCGTGGTGTCTCTGTCTGGTTTTATTCCAGAACTTGCCATCCAGTATCTTAGCTCGTAGTTGTGTGTAGAAACGGGGTGAACCATTCCAAAAGAGAGAGGTTTATAATTTGTTCCTTCAGCCTTATGCTTTGCATCTATGTATTTTTTAAGTGACTCTGAGTTTAAAGGGCGAGTGCTCTTATCCATTCCGTACTTTTCCATCTTTTTAATGATTTTATTTCCAAAAGTGATTCCGTTGCCGTTAAAGTCAAGGCTAAGCACAGCTTGTAAATTAGCATTACCGTTTATGCCTAAGGTTGCTGCTATGGGCATGCCGGCTAGAGCGTGTGAGAAGTCATACTCTCCGCTGATTACCTTTTGTTGGATACCGGGCCATCCTCCGCCCTCCTTAACTACATGCACGTCTAAACCGTATTTATCAAAAAAACCTTTTTCTTTAGCTATTACAATAGGTGCACAATCTGTTAGTGCAATAAAACCTATAGTCAATTTTGTTTTTTCCGGTGCTGCAACCAGTGATGCTGCTGCTATGGAAAGAGCTAATCCCGCAGTAAGTAATCTATTTAACATATATTCTCCTTAAAATTACATTGAAATAATGTTGGTGAGAAATTATACTGCTTATATTTTCTTTATTGTGCAAGTATTTGATTAAAATTTATACAGGATAGTCTTAAGTTTACATTAAAATGCCTGTAAAATACAACTATCACTTAATAATATATGGATATAAAATGATAAAATCAGTGTGTGGATATTGTGGTATAGGTTGTGGACTTGAATATGATGAGGCTAAATTAATAGGAGATGTGAGTAATCCTACTAATGAGGCTAATATCTGCTCTAAGGGTACTTCTGAACTTGTAAGCATTCAGACTTCAACAAGGTTGCTAAGACCGCAGATAAGAGAAACTGTTGATGATGAGTATAGGGTCAGCTCTTGGGAAGAATCAATTGAGCATATAGCAAAAAAAATCAAAGAGACACAAAAGGATAAAATAGCTTTTTACTTGTCAGGACAGCTATTAACAGAAGATTACTACATTGCTAACAAGTTAGGAAAGGGTTTTATAGGTACGAATAACGTAGATAGTAATAGTCGTACATGTATGTCAAGCTCTACGACTGCTTATATAAAATCAATCGGTGCAGATTTTGTGCCTCTTAGGATGGAAGATATATTCAGTAGTAATCTGCTTATTTTGACAGGTTCTAATGCAGCAGAAGCGCATGTCGTCTTTTTCAATAAAATTAAGAAGGCAAAAAAACAGGGTTTAAAAGTTATCGTAATCGATCCACGATATACTGAAACAGCAACTATTGCTGATTTATATCTGCCAATAAAGCCAGGGGGTGATATAGATTTTTTTAACCTTATTTCAAAAAGACTAATAGATGAGAACCTATATAATAAAGAGTTTGTAGATAAACATGTAAATAATTTTGAGCTGTTGAAAAATAAATTTAAAAGAGTTCCAGTAACAAAAATGCTTAAAAGGACAGGTTTAAGCAAGGAGCAGTTTGAAGAGTTCTGGTCTATTTATAAAAATAGTGAAAATATTATTACAGCTTGGACAATGGGGCTAAATCAATCTGTTCAGGGTGTTGATAAAAACTTATCAGTAATAAACACCCATCTTTTAAGTGGAAAAATATTTACAAAAGGCAATGGTCCTCTGAGCCTCAGCGGACAACCGAATGCCATGGGTGGGAGAGAGGTTGGTGCTCTGTCGAACTTCTTGGCTGTTCACTTAGGTTTTGATGCCAGGTCAATCAAAAAAGTATCAGAGTTTTGGGATACAGATAGGATAGATAATAAAAAAGGTCTAACCGCAACGCAGATGCTTCAGGCAGATTTGGACGTGATAATAATCTGTCATACTGATCCTATTTACCATCTTCCAAATAGATATAAGATGGAAAAGTTAATCAAAAAAATAGCTTTAGTAATTGAGATAAACGCTTATGAAAATAGTGAAACATCTAAGTTTGCCCACATTAGATTACCGGCAGCTCCATGGGGGGAGAAGGAGGGTACACAAACAAACCTTGACAGGAGTATAACAAAACAGGAGAAGCTTAGCCGTACCTCTATTGACTGTAAAGCCGATTGGGAAATATTCCAACTTATTGCTCAAGGCTTAGGTTATAAAAAGGAGTTTAATTACAATAGCACTGAAGATATATTTTCTGAGTACCAAGAGATGACAAAATTGAACGATTATATGGATATATCAAAAACTAGCTATGATGAGTTGTCCCAAAAACCTTTTGTCTGGGGGGAGGGTGTTAAAGAGTTTTTAACAAAAGATAAAAAAGCAAAGCTTCATTTTGTAGAGAATAGACTACTAAGTGAGAAAACAACTCTTGAGTATCCCTTTGTTCTTTTAACAGGAAGGATAAAAGACCAATGGCACAGTGGAACAAAAACAAATCTGCAAACATCTTTTAGTGAGTATAAATCTTTTAACTTTCTAGAGATTAACAGTGAAGATGCAAGGGAGTTGCAAATAAAAAATGATGATATGGTCGTGGTATCTTCTCGGCGCGGGGAAATTACAGCAGTAGCTAAGGTGACCGAGAGAATAAAGAGAAAAACTATTTTTATGCCTGTAAGCAACAGAGAGATTAACTACTTAACTAATGATTTACTAGACAGTGAGTCGTTTGAACCGGATTATAACCACAGCACAGTTAAAATATCTAAAGTTAATAAAGTGAATTTTTAGATAGCTTGCAATATGTATCAGTTGATATCTTTTAGATATACTCCTATAATAAAATACAATAAAGGCAGGTTTTTAGATGAATTACCAGTCAATAATAGATGAAATAGCAGATGAAGTTTTTCCTTTACTAGATGAGGGAGTGGTAGCAGACTATATACCGGCATTAGCCGGAGTTAATCCAAGACAGTTTGCCATGACACTTACACTTTTTGACGGTACTCAGTATAGTGTAGGTCAGGCAGATACGCTTTTTTCAGTTCAGAGTATTTCAAAGCTCTTTACTTTTACATTAGCACTGAAACTTTACTCTAAATCCCTATATAAACGTCTTGGTCATGAGCCATCCGGAAACCCATTTAACTCTCTCATTCAGTTAGAGTATGAGCAGGGAAGACCGAGAAACCCATTTATAAATGCAGGGGCTATAAACGTAACAGATGCTCTTATAAGCAGTTACGGGAGTTGTAAAATTGCCTATAAAGAGATTTTAGCTTTCATACGATCAATCTCTAATGACAACTCCATTGATTCAAATTTTATTGTGGAGACATCCGAGATTGAGTATGGACACAGAAATTTAGCTCTGGCGAACTTGATGAAAAGTTTTAATAACCTTGATAATGAGGCTGAAGATGTAGTTGGGGTATATTTCAAGCATTGTGCGCTTGAAATGAATACAAAAATGCTCTCTCGGGCTATGCTTTATCTGGCAAACCATGGAGTTGATCCAATCAGCAATAAGATCTATACAACAGCATCTCAGGCTAAACGCATAAATGCGGTAATGTTGACATGTGGGCATTATGATGCTTCTGGAGACTTCGCATTTCATGTAGGACTGCCTGGGAAGAGTGGTGTGGGCGGCGGTATAGTAGCCGTTGTTCCGAAAAAAATGGGAATCTCTGTTTGGTCACCGGGCTTAAATGCTCAAGGCAACTCTCTTGCCGGGACTAAAGCACTGGAGCTTTTTACAGATAAAACCGGACTCTCTATTTTTTAATAGTTTAATATTAAACTAGTTATTGTCAGAATAGGATTTATACTATAATTCCAATAAGGATAGATAAATATGTATAAAGAGATAGAGTTAAGCGTAAAACCGGAGTTTGTTCAAGAGTATCAAGAGGGATATCCGCTAATCTCAAAAGAGTCAATTGTTGAGTGGAGCAGAGTAACAAAAGAGGGAGTGATAGTAAATCTCCTGGACGATAAAAAGAGGTTCATCGTCAAAGGGTACTACGGCATTCAAAACAAGGGTTACGGCTGGGTGTTGACATCAAAGAGAGCCCAGAAGATAGATAGAACTTTTTTTGCAGAGAAAATAGAGTCTGCAATTGAGTATAGAGAAGATTTTTATAGTGATAAAAGCACTACTGCATTTAGACTATTTAACGGTGAAGGTGACGGGGTAGGTGGACTAAGTATAGATTACTTTGACGGATTCTATTTAGTAACATGGTACTCCATCGGTATATATGAACTTAAAGAGGATATTTTAGAAGCACTTAAGTCTCAGGTTGAGTATAAAGGTATATATCAAAAGAAGAGATTTGATGCAAAGGGTCAATATCTTGATGATGCAGATGATTTTGTATGCGGTGATAGAGCAGACGCCCCCATAATAGTAAAAGAGAGCGGTGCAAACTTTGCCATCTACTTGGATGACGGACCGATGGTAGGTGTGTTTTTAGACCAAAGAGAGGTCAGAAAAACTATTCGTGACAAATATGCAAAAGGCAAAAATGTTTTAAACACTTTCTCCTACACTGGAGCATTTTCACTCTTTGCAGCTCTTGGCGGTTCAAGCAAGACTACTAGTGTAGATTTGGCAAACAGAAGCCGTAGTAAAACAGAGGAGCAGTTTAGCATAAACGCTGTTGATGTACAAAAGCAAGAGATAATAGTAGAGGATGTCTTCAACTACTTCAAGTATGCCCTAAGAAAAAAGATGTTGTTTGATATGGTAGTGCTTGACCCTCCTAGTTTTGCAAGGAGTAAAAAACATACATTCAGTGTGGCAAAAGATTATGTAAAACTCCTTAAGGAGGCTATACAAATAACAAACAAGGGCGGAGTTATAGTTGCATCTACAAACTATGCAAACTTTAGTATGATGACATTTAGAGACTTTATATTTAGAGCATTTAAAGAGTTAAACGGAAAATACATAGTTGAAGAGAGTTTTTCCCTGCCAAAAGATTTCAGAGTTTCAAATAAGTTTAGAGAAGGTGATTATCTCAAAGTGGTGTTTATTAGGAGAGTTAGATAATTAAAATATTATCTAACTACCCATTTCCCTTAAATCCAAATAATCACAAGAGCTTTGTTTTTTAATCTCTCTTTTTAAAACTATTGTCTAATGAAATCTCTGATTTCAGTGATATCCTCAATATTTTTAACTTCCTCAGCCGCTGCATGTAAATACTCTTGCAATACAGATTTATCAAAAAGGACGATTTCATCTTGCATATGAAGATGTGGCATACGTATTCCTCCCGCTAAAATCTTTTTAAGATATATATTTGTTGAAATACCTTTTGGCACTCCTGACATAGCAATACGTGGGCTCCCTTTTGTTATGGCTATTAATTTATCCATAGGAATTCGAAAATTCGGGATTGGCCATCCACCATTTATTAGATGAAGTCTATCGATAGAATTAGGACTCCATGCTCTTTCCATTGCTTCTTCTATGTGTGTGCTCATAATACACCCCCGTGTTTAAAATTTTGTTTTCATCGTAAGCATAGTTACAGAAATGATTTATAAAAGTTTCATTATCCTGTAACTCTAAAATAACTTTTTTAGCTGCCGTTATAGCAGCGCGTTCACTGTAGCATAACATAGAACTGACTTTATCAGAATATCCAGTCATATTATAATTTGTACATCCACACCAGTTCATACAATATTTTTGCACCGAACAAGTGACACACTCTGCATTACTATTGCCTCTTTTTTTCCCGATACTGCATCGTTTTAGTGGATTGATACCGGTATGGATGTTGCCCATGCACATCTCATCATTAGTATCATCTCCAATTAAACGCTCACACGGGTACACATTGCCGCTCGGTGCAAAGCCGAACTCTGTCTCTCCCATTCCACATTTATCTTCTTTATCATAGCCTCCTTTTAAAAATAAGATTAATTTACTATCTATTAGATTTAGGGCAACTTCTTGATTACTCTTGTAATGGCTCATATACTTCTCAGCAATATTTTCATAAGCGTCCGTAATTTTTGAAAACATTGATTCATCCCAATTTTGAGTAATATTTGGATTCAAATGAATATTTTTGATCTCATTTTCTATAAGGAAACTAAATGTTTCGCCTAACTCCCCAACAGTATCTGGTCCATAGACCGCATTTACTTGAAAGAAATTTACTTTGTTGGAAATTTTTTTGATATTTTGTAATACTGTTTTTAGAGTGCCATTATTATTGATATCGACTCTATTTTTATCGTGGATATGCTCCGGTCCATCTATACTGATAGATAATTTAATATTATTTTGGTTTACAAAATCAATGATTTCATCATTAATAATTGTGCCATTGGTAGTGATATTGTAGGATATCGGATTTGAAAACTCTTTTGTTTTGACATATGCAATTACATCTTTTATTAGATAAAAACACAAAAGCGGTTCTCCTCCGAAAAAACTAAAATCTATTTGATTTTCACAAGGCGTAATCTCAAATGCAAAATCAACAATCTCACTAGCTGTTTTAAGATTCATATTTTTATGGATTTTTTCACCCGTATAACAGTAATTACACCTTAAATTGCAATTATGAGTTACACTTAGAGAAATTTTCATATTGACACCTCTTATACTTAATTTAATATTAAATTTTTATTTTACAAATTATATATCAAAATAGTTTCACAATCGTTTCATTTATAATTAATAGGATATAATATTATTAAATTCAAAAGGTTATTATTTATGATTTATAATCAAAAAATACTTATTGCTGAAGATGATTTAGCTTCTGCTGAATATCTTAAATTGATATTAGAAGAGAGCGGCTATAAAATTGCATCAATTGTAGATACGGGACTAGAGGCAATAGAAGAGTATAAAAAAATAAGACCTGATCTTGTTTTAATGGATGTAATGTTAAAAGATAAGATTAGCGGGTGTGAGGCTGCCTTAAAGATAAAACATCTCTATAACGATGCAAAAATTATATTTTTAACGGCCTACTTTAGTGATGAAATCATACAATATGCAGTAGAGTCAGAAGCTTTCGGATATTTAATTAAGCCTTATCGTGAAGGGGAGATTATAGCAACTCTCAAGCTTGCTCTATCATATAAATATGGTGAGAAAAAAGTTCCTAATAGTGATATTATAGAGTTAGATAACGGATACTCTTATCATATACAATTAAAACGTTTATTTAAAGAAAACAAAGAAGTATCCTTGGGTAAAAAAGCACTGAAACTTATGGAAATACTGGTTAAAAACAAAAATAGCAGTGTCTCAAATGAGCAAATCTGTTCTTTTATATGGGGAGAAAATAGAAGTGACTGTACAATAAGATCCTTGATACATAGAATTCGTATAGTAGTCGGTAGTGAGACTATTAAAAATATTAACGGCAGAGGATATGAAATAATTACCAAGAATTAGAAGTAAAGAGCCAATAAAACACAAGGGGGAGAGATTCTCTAATAGATAACTATTGTTTATCAGACTCATATATTGGATTTGCTACTATATACAATTAATTTAAGGTTGTATAAAATTTATACATATAGAGTATAAAAACCTCTATATAGCATGTATAATTTGTAATCATAAAAGTCTTATGATATTAAATCAAGGAGTGAAAATGTTAAATGATAAAAAGGGTGTTACATGTCTTATTTAGTCCCAACAGAGTTTGTTACAAAAATGGTTGATTCTGGTGAATCAAAAGTTTATATGTCTACTAAAGATACGCTTATTAGAGCTTTTATGGCAGGAGCAATTCTAGCACTTGCAGCTGTATTTGCAATTACTGTTGCAGTTAAAACGGGTTCAGCGCTTACCGGTGCAATACTATTTCCAGTTGGATTTATTATGCTTTATCTGATGCAATTTGACTTGTTAACAGGTGTTTTTATGTTAGTTCCACTTGCTTTATTAGATAAAAGACCGGGAGTCACACTGAATCAGGTTCTTAGAAACTGGGGCTTAGTCTTTATGGGTAACTTGGCAGGTGCTCTAACCGTTGCATTTATGATGTCTTTTATATTTACTTATGGGTATACGGTTGATGGAGGGGCAATTGCAGATAAAGTCTCTCATATTGGTGAAGCAAGAACTTTAGGTTACAAATCACATGGAGTAGAGGGATGGTTTACAATCTTTATTCGTGGTATGTTATGTAACTGGATGGTATCTATGGGTGTTGTCGGTGCTATGGTCTCTACCTCTGTTAGCGGTAAAGCAATTGCAATGTGGATGCCAATCATGCTATTCTTTTTTATGGGTTTTGAACACTCAATCGTAAATATGTTTTTATTTCCATTTTCTATGATTATGGGTGGTGAATTTACTTTAGTTGATTACCTGGTTTGGAATGAAATTCCAACTGTTTTAGGTAACCTAGTCGGTGGTTTAGCATTTACTGGATTAACGCTGTATGCAACACATGTTAAAACCGGACCAAAAAGAAATTTAAGTTAAACTATTATGAAATATCTTTATAGACTATATGTCTATAAAGATTGTTATATAATTAATAAGGATTGATATTATGAAAAAAATAGATATGAGTGAAGAGATACTCTCAGCAAAAAAGAGTGCCAATATAAGCTGGGAAGAACTTTCACAAAAAGTTTGTATATCACCGGTTTTTCTTACTTCAGCATGTTTGGGTATGAACAGTCTAAAAAAAGAAGCCGCAGAAAAACTTTGTGAAGTGCTTGGTTTAAAATCAGAAGTCTCTGAGGCTTTACAAGAGTATCCTACGAAAAATTGGGATAAAATAGTGCCTAATGATCCTCTTATTTATCGTTTTTATGAAGTTGTCGGCGTCTATGGAGAAACGATTAAAGAGATTATCGGGGAAAAGTTTGGTGATGGAATTATGAGTGCTATCGATTTTTCTATGGATATTGATAGAGAGGAGAATCCACAGGGAGATAGAGTTGTTATTACTATGAATGGTAAGTTCTTGCCTTATAAATCGTGGTGATTGTTAAATATTAGACCTCATATAAATACTTGGCTATCAAGAGACTAAGACCCTTTAAGGTGAGTTAATATGCACAACCAATTAAAAATATCTGTCGGAGAATACTCTGACAAAGGTCGTAAGGATATCAATCAAGACTTTCATGATATTCGTATACCTAAAGAACCTCAGTTAACAAACAAAGGGATAGCCATTGCTCTGGCTGATGGAATTAGCAGTAGTGAAGTAAGCCAAGTAGCCAGCAAAGTATCTGTCACCTCTTTTTTAGAAGATTATTTCTCCACACCAGAATCTTGGTCTGTTAAAAAATCAGCAGAGCGGGTTATAAGCGCAACTAACTCTTGGTTACATTCACAAAGCAGACAGGACAAGTATCATTATGATAAGAACCGAGGCTACGTTTGTACATTCAGTGCTATGGTTATCAGGTCAACAACAGCTCATATTTTTCATGTAGGTGATGCTCGTATATATAGGTTAAAAAAAGAGACTTTAGAGCAGTTGACAGAGGATCATCGTCTATGGGTCTCACAAGATAAAAGTTATTTGAGCCGTGCACTTGGCATCGATTCACAACTAAAAGCTGATTATGAAACCTTACAGCTGGAAAAGGGTGATATCTTTATATTTATGACAGACGGTGTTTACGAATATGTCGACTCCGATTTTATAATAGATACTCTACATAAAAATGGTAATGATTTTGACGGCGCGGCAAAAGAGATTGCAAAGAGAGCATATGAAGAAGGGAGTGAAGATAATTTAACTATACAGCTTATAATAGTTGATGCACTGCCTGAGAAAAATGTAGATGAAATATATAAGCAGTTGAGTGAAAAGCCGTTTGCACCTATACTGCAAGAGAGAATGCTTTTTGACGGGTATACTATTGTTCGTGAGTTAAGTGCCAGCAGTAGAAGTCATGTTTATCTTGCTGTTGACAATGAAACAAATAGTTCTGTAGTCATAAAAACTCCCTCAATTGATTTACAAGGTGATAGCTCCTATCTTGAAAGGTTATTGATGGAGGAGTGGGTTGCAATACGTATTAATAACATACATGTAGCAAAATCTTATATGCAGACTCGTAAACGAAACTATTTATATATTGTTACAGAGTTTATTGAGGGACAGACTTTAACTCAGTGGATGATTGACAATCCAAAGCCAACACTAGAAACAGTACGAGCTATTACAGAGCAGATTGCCAGGGGACTGCAGGCTTTTCATAGACTAGAGATGATACATCAAGATATAAGACCGGACAATATTATAATTGACAAGGCTGGCACCGTAAAAATCATTGATTTTGGTTCAACCAGAATTGAAGGGATTATGGATATTAATACCTTTAGTCAAGAGGAGAGTATGTTAGGAACTCTGCAATACTCGGCACCGGAGTATTTTCTTGGAGATATCGGCTCATCGCGTTCTGATATGTTTTCATTGGCAGTTATTGTTTACCAGATGCTCTCCGGTAAGCTTCCCTATGGAACACAAGTGGCAAAATCAACAACTAAAACTGCACAAAAAAAATTAAAATATAGATATTTATATAGCGATGATAACAATATTCCAATCTGGGTTGAAGAAGCGCTTAAAAAAGCATTAGAACCAGATCCATACAGTCGTTATAGCGAGTTGTCAGAGTTTTTGTTTGACCTGCGCCATCCAAATCAAGAGTTTTTAAATAGGAGTCGACCACCACTCTTAGAACGAAATCCCATAGTTTTTTGGAAAAGTATCTCTTTTATTTTAGCTGCTTTTTTAATCGTTCACTTTTTAACTATCCACAGATGACTGTACCAGTACCATTTTCCATTTTTAGCAGCTGCAGTACATGTATATTTTTCTCTAGGTGCCTTAAGTGCTCTATTTGCAATAATCTCAATTTGTGTTTGTGAAATCCACCTCACTTTTATCGCTTCTCCGCTAGAGATATAACACCCAACATATTTAAGAGGCTGTTTTAACTTTATGCGAAGTTTTGGAGGGTTTTCTTCTTTAAGAAGAGGCTCTTTTTCTGAAACAGATTCAATGGGCATTGGTAGTGTATTTAGCTTAGTTATGAAGCCCTCAGGAGAGGCGAAGGCCTCTGCCATCGGAAATCTTGTTAAAGCTCTTAAGTCACTATCAGCTCCTATTGGTCCTGAAGTCTGGGTTATACCAATGTATCCAAGTTCCTTAATTAGCTCAAGAGTTTTGATATCATACTCACCAAAAGGGTATGAAAAAAGCCGTGGGTTCTCATTTGTATCTTCCCCAAACTCCTCTTTTAGTCGTAGCTGAGCCTTTTGTATCTCCTTAGTAACTCTTTTTCTCCACTTTAGAGCCGTTTCACTCTCTCTTTGAAGAAGAAAATCATGACTAAGTGAATGGTTTGCAAATTCAGCACCATATGCCTTCATCTCTCTCATCTGCTCCCATGACATGTAAAACTTGGATCCGTTATCAACCGGATTTGTACTAACCACCACAGTAAATGGAAAGTTTTTACTTTTTAGCAAAGGGTAAGCTTTTGTATAAGTGCTTATATATGCATCATCTATAGTAAGGGCAACCGTCTTTGTCGGAATACTTTTTTTGTTTATGATATGATTGATTATCTTTGAGAGTGGCCATACACTGTAGCTGTTTTTTTTGAGGTAATCAAGTTGGTAGCTAAACTGTTTGAGAGTAATGTTTGTAGAGGAGTGCTTAGACTCACCAAAACGATGGTACATAAATACAACGGCACTATCAGGCTCTTTGACATTAGCAGCGAATATAGGCAAAGTGAAAAAAAGCATTAACACAAACAGAACTTTTTTAAAACTCATAGACTATCCACCTTAGCTATTTCTACTTTTATAATAACACACAGATACTTAAGCTCTTTACTATATGTGCTATAGAGTTTATAGTTTGCAGGTTTATGTATCTTACTTGAACATTTGCTAAGTTATAATTAAAGAGTGATTTTTCTACTTCCTAAATCTTGTTTTTGACTCTTCAAAACCTTAATTACATGTTCAAATGCAGGGCTTTTTTTACCTTTTTTACTAATAAAGTATGAGTGCCCCTTTGGTTTGTCAAATTTATTGTTAAAGGAGTCGCAGTTAACTGCATAAACATTTTCCGGTACCTTTGATAGATCTTCTGGTCCGGTGTGCCCTATGCGTCTGCTAAAAACCATATTTCTCATATTTGATATTTTACTAGCCGGCATGGCGAAGTCATCATTGGCATAGTAACTTATGACTCTTTGAGCAGCTTGTGGAATATACTCTCCATCTTCACCGTTTTCTAGTGATTCATTGGGTATATCAGAAGCCATTAGGAATATATTTTTAAACAGATACGGTACTCCGCCGCCGCCAAATTTATTTGCCCAGTGCTTTAGAGATTGAACAAGCACTCTGCCACCCATAGAGTGCGCGAAAACATGCATTCGTTTCATGCATGGGTTGGACTCATTCTCCTCTTGCCAGCCAACTAGTTTTGAAATTGCTCTAGCGAATATCTTACCCGTCTGTTCTGCGGAGTCCTGATCATCCCAATAGTCCTTAATTACACCAAAGTCATTATCACAGGGCCATATAATAGAAACAAGCTTTACTCTTTTAAGATTAGCTTCGATCAATTGATTCTGCATGGCTTTTGCTCGTGGAAATATATCATCATAGGGTTGATTATTAAAACCATGAATATAGAATAATATCTCCTTCTCATCAGCCTTCATTAGTGATTTCATAAATGGTTTACTACCAATCTCTTTGAACTCAGTCTCATTGACCATCTCACAATAGCGTAGACTTTGTGAGATCTCATTAGAGTCTTGAAATTTTAAGTTACTACCAGATTTTGCTAAAGTTTTATTCGTAATAAAATACATTGTTAACCCCTTAAATGTTATGTCATATAACTATTGCCCTATTCCATATATAGGTCCACTAGCTGAAGTACAAAAACAACTTGAACCTACTGGTATTGGCTGAAACAGTAGACATCTGCCTTGCGGAATAACACAATATCTGGCTACCTGAGTTTGTGGTGGGACACTATATTGATTATCTAAGTCTATCCCTCCATATTGAGGAGCCATGGAGGATTGAGTGCTGCTTTTTGGAGCTATTACTTTCTGGTTGAGTATTTGTCCGGTTCTGGGATTTATCATCAATATTTCAACTGCTCCACTTCTGTATTCTCGCGTACGCTGAATCAAGTTACCATTATATCTGTCGAACTGTTTGTATGGTCCATAAAGATAACTTAAATCTTGAGCATAAGCACTAGATACTAGAGATAGACCAGTGTCGTTAAATGCCTCTTTAGTTTGATTTAACGGCGATTGAAACCATTGTGATGATTTTCCGTACTCAACGTAAATATCACCCTCTTCAAAAATGGAAAATTTTATCTCAGATACCATTCCATCTTTTTTTATTGGAATGGGTACAGTGTGTATTGGTTTTTTATTAAAATACTTTTTAAAAAGCTTCTGATTCTTTGCCTCTATATCATTTATAGGAATATCAAGGATTGCTTTATAGATATCGATTCCTGCATAAATTAAAGCAGGAAGAATAACTAATAGTCCGGTAAGTTGAATTACTCTAGATTTAAAACGATTAATACCGCTGTTTTCTGGTGAGTGGTCTTCCATAAGAGTCTCCTTACTTAGTTCACACAGTTAATATCTTAACTTACTGAGAAAGAGAGAGCGTACCCCATTAGTGTTAAATACTCTTTTATACTTTCTAAGTATAAGTAATTAATATAAGACATTATATATTTATTAACCTTAAACAACTAAAAAATGCAAGATTATACATCTATCTCTGTTTAAGTGGTATTTGTTTTAAAACAATATAATGAAAAAAGTAGTTTAAAATAAATTAGATAAAGAGGTAAATAGTGCTATTGATGAAACTAAAAAACGAAGAAAAATTTGCCTTTTTATGCCTTGCATATTATATTGCAAATATTGATGGAGAGTTTGAAAAAGAGGAAAAGGATATTATTGAAGAGTATTGTGCAGAGATGGGAATAGAGAGTAGGGAGTACCATACCAATAAATTTAATTTAGAAGAGACTCTGCAAAAAATAAAAACTCCAAAAAGTCAGAAGATAGTTCTTCTGGAGTTGATGATATTAATACATTCAGATGATAAGTTTCACAGATTTGAGCAGAATGTTATTGACAAAATTGCCAACTATTATCATATATCTCAAAACAGGATTAATACATACTCGCAGTGGGGAAAAATGGCTTCAGCACTATATTCGCAAGGCAAGCTCTTCTTGGAAGAAGAGCCACGTCTATAGAAGAGTTTTTTGCACCCTATTTCGACCGGAATCTTTTGCTGAATATAAAGCCTTGTCTGTTCTGTCTATTAAAGAGTGTATAGTATCTTTTTCTTTGAACTGTGTTACTCCAAAACTTGCCGTTATGTTTTTTACAATATCAAACTCTAAACTCTCTATCGCTACTCTTAGCTTTTGAGCTAGTTGTTCCGCTGCATCAATATCACTATTTGTACAAACAATAATAAACTCTTCACCGCCCCATCTGGCTACTATATCACTCTGTCTAATATTCTCTTTTAAGACACCTGCTATCTGGACAAGTACACTGTCTCCTACCAAGTGTCCGTAGTTGTCATTTACATCTTTAAAGAGGTCGATATCAAGAAGTATTAATGAGAATTTTGTGTTATATCTTTTTGAGGATTTGATTTCATTATTTATTGACTCATCAATCTTCACTCTATTGTAGAGGTTTGTTAGTTTATCTCTTCTTGATAGCTCCTCTATAATTTTTTTATCGGTTATATTCTGTCTTATCGATGTGTATCCTTTTATTTTGTTATTGCTATCAAATTGTGGTGTTATAATCCCATATACCCAGTAATCACTACCATCTTTTTTTCTATTCTTAAACTCTCCGCTCCACGGCTCACCTTTTTTTATGGTCTCCCACATCTGCCTGAAAACTTCTTTGGGGTTATCCGGATGTCTTAAGATATTATGGTTAGAGCCTATCAGTTCATCTTTGGTATAGCCTGATATCTTACAACAGGCACAGCTCGCAGCTGTAATAATTCCTTTTGCGTCACTTGATGTACTGATTACATATTTATCAATTATCTCTGAGGACTCTTGTATCTGTTTTTTTTGTAACTCAGCAGTTGTAATGTCTTCAATAATGCCGTAGATAATTGAGACTTCATTTGTCTCATTTGTCTCTAAAACTTTGGCACGACTTGAAAAATAAAACGTTTTATTCAGCTCAGAACTGTGGTATGGAAATTCATTGCAATACTCACTTATCTCTTGATTTATAAGTTGATTATACTCTCTGCTAACCCTTGTTGCCTGATCATCACACTCACAAGCTGATTCAATGTTTTTCCAATAGTCACCTGCAATCGGTGAAGTCTCTTCAACTGAATGATATAGTAAACTTCTATCTAAGGAAAAAGCATCTTTCATATGATCATTACAGTAATAGTAATCAGGGTTCATCTCAAAATCTATAATCCACCAGCATATACCGGATAGATTTAGAGTCTTCTCAAAAAGTGAAATATAATCTTTAACGTTATCCCTCATATATTAAGCCTTTGTATATCTTTTATGTTATTATATATTTTTAATCTTAATTTAAGAATATATGCAAAGGTGAGAGTTTTATTAAACTATAACATTTTAGTCACTCTATTTATCAGAACATGTATGGCTAAAGAGCTACTTATATAGGAAGCTCTCTATTATTTAATTGACTTTTTTTATTTTAACCAGAAGAATATGAGTATTTTTAATTGCTTTAACATCAAGGTCTTGATCTTTAAGTTCAGCTGCGTCACCTGATTCAAATAATAGGCCATTAATATATGCACTCCCCTCTAAGAGTTTTATATATAGTTTATGTCCATTTGGCAAAACAAAAGTCAGTTTTTGATTATCGTCTATTTCTGAAACATACATCGAGGCATCTTGATAAATATTAATATGAGCATTACTTCCTCTTGGTCCTACAAGATGTAACCATCTGTTTTGACGCTCTTCTAAGGAAAATCTCTTTGAACCGTATTGTGGAGTTAAAGCTTTTTGTTGTGGTAAGATCCATGTCTGAAGAAGATGTAGTTCCTCTTCACCATCATTCATCTCTGAATGTGTAATCCCTGTACCGGCACTCATATACTGAATATCTCCTCTTCTCAAGGTCTCTTTATTATGCATACTGTCTTTATGAGTTAGTTCTCCTTTTATGACATACGTTATAATCTCCATATCACGATGAGGGTGTGTACCAAAGCCTTTTTTTGCCTTAATTAAGTCATCATTCATTACACGTAGTGAACCATAATTTATATTATCTGCATTATAATACTCTGCAAACGAGAAGTGAAATCTACTTTTTAACCACTCATTCTCAGATGTATAAAGTGATTTAAATGGTATATGTTTTAACATCTATAATCCTTACTCAATTAGTCTGTTTATAATTTTTCAAATCCAGAATATTTTATTCCAGATAATAAAGCCATATCATTGTGCCATGTTGATAAATCATTTTTTGTAAATTTATTTAAACTATCATGTCCACAGGCACGTGACATAACTTGCATTAACTCTACACAAGCATCAAAGAAATTACTTAAGTGTTTAGAAGATTGCTCTATATTTAATCTTTGTCTTAAAGAGTCCTTTTGGGTTGTTATTCCGACTGGACAGTTATTTGTATGGCACATCCTTGCTCCAACACATCCGATAGCTTGTAAAGCACTGTTTGATAGAGCTATACCATCTGCACCTAAAGCTAAGGCTTTAACAAAATCCATCGGCATACGTAAACCACCTGTAATAATTAGTGTTACACCATTAGCATCTTGTTTATCAAGATATCTTCGAGCACGAGCTAAGGCTGGAATAGTCGGTACACTGATATGGTCTCTAAAAATTTCAGGTGCTGCACCTGTAGCACCACCTCTGCCATCAAGAATTATATAGTCTGCACTCGCATCTAATGCAAACTGTATATCTTTTTCGATGTGGTTTGCACTTATCTTAAATCCTATAGGTATCCCGCCTGTAACTTCTCTAACCCTATCTGCAAAGCGTTTAAAATCTGATACTGAAGAGAGATCTCTAAAGGTTGGAGGAGATACAGCCGGATGACCCTCCGGTATACCTCTTACCTCTGAAATTTTAGCACTATTTTTATTGCCGGGCAGATGTCCACCTGTTCCTGTCTTCGCCCCTTGTCCAGCTTTAAAGTGAAATGCTTGAACATTTTCTAATAGCTCCTCTTTATATCCAAAACAGGCACTTGCTAGTTCATAAAAATATCTGGAGTTTTCCTTTTGCTCCTCAGGCAACATCCCTCCTTCACCGGAACAAATACCTGTTCCAGCTAGTTGAGCTCCTTTAGCTAAGGCAACTTTTGCTTCTTGTGATAAGGAGCCAAAGCTCATATCAGAGACAAATAGTGGGATTTTTAATTTTAAGGGCTTTTTAGCATTTGGACCAATTATCAGCTCTGTTGACACATCTAAATCTTCCATTAAGGGTTTTGTTGCCATTTGTGCAGTCATAATTTGAATATCATTCCAATCTGGTAGTTTATGGCGCGCAACACCCATAGAGGTCATTGCACCATGATGACCTAATACGCTTAAACCTTCAGTCGCAAGTTGATGTATAAATGCTATTGTAGGCTCTTCAGGTGTTGGTGTTACCTTTTTAGATGCTGTTAATTTTTTTTTTCAGAGCCCTCTTTTCCTATATCTTCATTAGAAAACTGTTTGTGTGAACCATCACAAAATGGAGTATTATCCGTATATTTACAGCTACATAAATAGGCATCACCATCCTCTTTTGCGGTAAAAGGTTTTGGGTTGAATGATGTTCCAGCATGTGAGCCGTCACAAAATGGTTGACCCTTTGAGGTTCCGCAGGTACAAAAATAATACTCTTGACTTTTTATCAAGGTGACCTTTGTTGGTTTGTTATCAGCAATAATTGCATTACCCATGTCATTTCCTTTGAGTTTATATTTGTTACTTGTGAATTTTAGCAGGTATTATGATAAAATGTAACTATCATTTATTATAGGTTATCGCATAATTAGTTGTTTATTTTACAAAGGAAAAATATGCTTGATTGGCTTCCAGTGACTATTTTAGAGATTCAGTCTTGCAAAGATATAAGTCAATTAAAAGCTATTATGATAAAAATACAGAAAAAACTTAAATATGATTTTATTTTATATAGCATACAAAGCTCTAGTTCATTCAAGGAGTCCTCTATAAACTACCTTGGTAATTTTCCCCAAAAGTGGATAGAGCGTTACGAAGAGCAAGATTACTCAAGTATTGATCCTATAGTCAAGCACTGTATCTCATCAAATACTCCGATATGCTGGTATGACTTTTACAGCCATAAAGATACTATGATTACTAATTTTTTTAATGAAGCCAGTAAATTTGGACTACTGGGCGGTGTAAGTATTGGATTTAGAATAAATAGCGGGGAAGTTGGTATTTTAAGTCTATCTAAAAAAGAAGTATTAAGAGAAGAAGATAGCTCATACTGTTCAGCTCTGATGTACATGAGTTCTTTACAGCCATATATCCACAATGCATTAAAAAAGATTTCAAGCAAACAGGGAGATAAAAACTTCTCTCTAACAAAAAGAGAGTTAGAGTGTTTAACCTGGATTGCAGAGGGTAAGACATCTGGAGAAATCTCTACTATTTTAAAAATATCGGAGAGTACAGTTATTTTTCACATAAAAAATATTATAGATAAGTTGGAGGTAAGTAATCGTACCCAAGCTACTTCAAAAGCTATACTAATAGGTCTTATATACCCAAATAGTAATGAAAACAGTAGAAGTTATTTAGGATTTAAAGAGTAAATAATTAATCTCATATAAAAATAGTTTATTGAACAGTCTTTTATTAACTTGCGCTTAATCTTTATAGATTAAGCGCACGGTCTTTAAATTCTACCGCCGGCAGCAACACCCCAGGTAGTTCTCCATCTAGTTTTTACTAAACTTATTCCCATAAGAGCCACAAGAACAACGGTAGCAAATATCATAAATCCGGTAGAGTAGCCATCAAATGCACCTTTACTCCAACCAAGAGTTTTTATAAGTGCAGTACCGCCAAGACCACCGGCAGCACCAATGATACCTGTCATGATTCCAATGTCTTTGCCAAACCTTTGCGGAACAAGTTGGAAAACAGCACCGTTAGCCATACCTAGATTGGCCATGATTAAAAAAAGAACTAAAATTGCAACACCAAATGGTAAAACAACTGATGCATTGAGTATTGCTAAAAGAGCAACAGTACCAAAGAAAATATAGAGTGACTTTATACCGCCAAGGGAGTCTGCTATAGCTCCGCCAACAGGTCTTAGTATTGCACCTGCAAATATACAAAGAGCACCAAAATAACCTGCAACAACTTTAACATTTCCTTCATCAAGCACATCTAAACCAAAAGCACTCATATCAGCCTGGTAAGTGTTCATAAGATAGACTTTCATATATCCGGCAAATCCGACGAAACCGCCAAAGCTGACGGCATAAAAAAGGTTGAACCACCAAGTGTCCTTATCTTTAAGCAGTTTACCGTAATCTTTTAACTTTTTAGGACGAGCCGTATAGACCTCTGCAGGAGCATCTTTTGCCATAAACATGTAGGTTATAAAGATGATAGTTGAGAGAACGCCACCAACTAAGAAGACAGCTTCCCATCCCCAAATCTCAGCAATTTTGGGAGCAAATAGGAAGTCTATTACCACACCGATATTACCAGCACCTGCGATTCCAAGAACAACACCTTGGAGTTTTGGCGGATACCATTGACCAGCCTGAGGAAGTGCTACTGCAAATGAAGCACCTGCAAAACCAAGACCAACTGCAACAATAAGAAGTTCATCATAGGTAATAGATACACCTCTAAAATATGCATAAAAGAGTACGGATATAACAACAAACTGAGACACAAGAGCAGTCTTTTTAGCACCAAACTTATCTACACCAAAACCAAGTAGGATTCTTAAAAGTGCTCCTGCTAAAATAGGAATTGAGAGTAGAGTTGCTTTTTGTGAAGCACTCATCATAAAGCCACCAAGTGCTAATGATTCTGTTATCTCTGTGGAGAGCGGTCCGAGCATCGTCCACACCATAAAACTAAAATCGAAATATAAAAAAGCTGCTAAGAGTGTAGGCCAATGTCCTTGCCCTTTAAGTGCTTTAAATCCTGCCATAAGATATCCTTAATTAATTGATGGAGAAATTATAATAGGATAAATTTCAATTAGATGTCTATCCGTGATTAATTATTAAGCAAAAATAATTTTTTAATATGATTAAAACTTCATCGAAAAAATAAAATTTATAATAACAGTAAAATTATATTTATTTCTTAAGATTTTATTTAAATTTATAGCTATAAATACCTAAAACTGCAAATTCTTCCTCTATATTGATTAAAATTTAATCAGTTATATGTTTATATATATTGCCTTAAACTGTAGAATTACTTATAGTTTTTTATAAAAGTGTTTTTTTAATATTTAGCTTATTTATAAAAAATTTCAAAAATAAAAAGGATAGATAAATGGAAGATTCAGCTGGGGTACTAGGTCTACTTAAAATAGTATATACTATATACGTTTTTGCAGTAATGTCGCTTATGTTGTGGTTTGCGAAAGGGGTGAGTAATCCTAAAGGGAAACCTAGAATTGTAAAACCTGCTACTTTTTATATGTATGTAGGACTTTTGATTTCGATTGGTGTAAGTATACATATATTTACTTTTAACAAGATACCTTGGGTAGAGACTGATTTTAAGCGACATACGATTGAAAAAGACTCCAGTTTTGATAAATCAAAACAGCTCTTTAACATAGTAGTTAAGAATCAAAAATTTACTTTACCTGCAGATAGATTAAATGCCGATGGACAGCTGGAGATTGAGTGCGGTAAGTATATTGTGTTTGATGTTGAATCAAAAGATCTAACTTATGGTTTTGGTCTATTTAGACAAGATAACTCAATGGTCTCTCAGATGCAAGTAGTTCCGGGGAGTAGAAATGACTTAATGTGGCAGTTTAATAAAAATGGCACATATCATATTCAGTCAACTGAATATTCAGGTCCTAAAGGTGGAAGACATATGAAATTAACAAATGCTGTAGTTGTAAAAGGTTGTGATAAAGATGATACACGATCAATGATTGGAGGTAAATAGTTATGAGTTTTATTAATACTTTAATCAATGGAGTGGATGGCGGTTTAAAAACCAATGCTTTAACACCAATGCAAAAATTGACCTTAAGAGCAGTGATTTTTGGTGTATTATATTTTGGTTTAGCAGTTTTAGAGGGTGAGCTAATGCGGGTTAATGCCGTATCTCCCGGTCTATTTGCTGAAGATCATTATTTTTCTATTATGACAGTTCACCCAATAGTTGGTATCTTTGGTTCAACATATCTAATAGTTTTTGGTGCCTTTACATTTTTAGTGCCTTATTTGATGAAAAAACCTCTTTATAGTATTAAACTAGCTAATTGGACATGGATAGCAATAGCCGGTGGTACTCTAACCTCTTGGTTAGGCGGAGCAATTTTTCACTATGCACCATTATATACACTATATTGGCCTCTGCCTGTTGATTTTGAGCAGTTCAATCCAATTGGCGGATTTGTATTTGTTTTAGGCATTGCTGTTATTATGCTTGGAACTTTAGGCTTTATTTACAACATTTTTGCAACGGTATTTTATACAGAAGAGGGGCATGAAAAAAGAGCCTTTAAACCTCTCATCTTATCAGCTCTTGGTATAGATGGTATGCTTAATATCTGGTATAAGATTACCGGTCGTGAGCCATATGCAAAAGAGCCTGCCGTTTCACTTCCCGTAGTCGCAATCTTTCGTGGAACAATAGATACACTTTTAGACGCTATAGTTATCTTAACCTGTGGTGTTCTGATTTTAGTATATATTGTAGGTGATATGAGTGGAGCATCAATGGATTATACATCGATTAATGCTCTTTTGTACAAAAACTTTTTCTGGTGGGGTCTTGATCTTATCGCTGATGGTCTTGTACTTATTTATGTTGCAGGTACTTGGTATTTATTAGCTATGCTAATTACCGGTAAAAAACTTTTCATGCAAAATATTGCCAGAGCTGCACTTTTACTAGAACTTATTGTTTCTTGGATGGTATGGTCTCATCACCTTCTAGGTGATCAGGGTCAGCCAAACCTTATGAAGCTTCTCTCAGGAGAGATGGTTACTGCATTTGAGCTTGTAACTCAAGGTATTGCAATTTTCATTACACTCGTTACGCTTTGGAGTGCTAAACCACTTGAAATGGATAATAGAGTTAAGTTTTTACTTGCAGGTATGTTTGGATTTATGATTGCGGTTCCTGCTGCTATTTTACAAGCAGATATGGGACTAAACAGAATCTTGCACAATACTCAGTGGATTATATTTACACATGTGCATACTGCTATATTGATAGGGCTCACTATGACTCTATATGCAGCTATATACACACTATGGCCAATTTTAACTAATGGTGTAAAACTCTACAGTCAAAAGTTGGCCACTTTCCATTTTTGGGCTCATTTAATAGGTGCTTTGGGTATGAGTTTCTTTATGGGTATGTCTGCTATGGATGGTGCTTTAAGAAGATATATCTATGTTGATGGTGAGTATAACTTATTTATGATAATGGCTGCTCTATGTGGATTATTAATCATGTTAGCCTGGTTGGTTTTCTTAGTAAATGTTGTTATGAGTATCGGTGTTAAAGGTTTATTAGGTGTTTATACTCCTGCAAAACTTGATACAAAAGATTTAGTACCGGCTGAGAATAGCTAATTACTAAACAACTTTATTCCCACGGTAGATGTGGGAATATTAAATTTGAATCAAAATTAGATTTTTGATTTTATTTAATACTAGGAATAAAACAGATGATAAATATAAAAAAAGTTGCTCATCAGATTAAGTTTGATGGAATGTATAACACGGTCTATACAGAAGTACAGGAGAGCTTAAGTAAGGAAGAGCCGAGTCTTAAAGAGATAGAAGAGCTCCTAAATAGAGATGAATATTTTGTATCGGAGTATAAAGAGTTAAACAGATATGGAGAGCTCTCTTCCGTGCATGCAAAAAAATTAGAGATTAAAGATAGTGATGCAAGTGATATAAAGAAGTTAAAAACTGAGTTAAACAAAGATGTTCAAGAGCTTAGAAATCTAGAGAATTTTGAAGTTGACTCTAAAAATAGTGCTTACTCCATCTGGGTAGGCAGCGTAGGAGTTATGGTTATTTTTATGGTTCATAATATAATTGCATTATTCTCTGAATTATATACTACTCACGGAGCTTTTATCTACGCATTTTATGCAGTTATATTATTGTTATCATACTGGGGATACACAAAAGTAAAGAGTAATCATGAAAGGCAACATGAAAAGTATAAGCTTCTGCATTCAAAGACAAGAAAATTAATACAAAAGGGTCTTGAGAATAACTGCTTCACATATGAAGATATGTACGAGTGTATTTAGATGGTTAATATAGAAAAGGTAGTTGACGAGATAAAAAATGATGGTAAATATGATGCTATTTTAGATGTTGTTAAAAAAGAAGTAGGCAGTGAAAATCCTACTAGAAGAGAGATTAGAAACCTAGTAGATAATAATCCATACTACATAAGAGAGTATAAAGATTTAAACAGGTGGGGAGAGCTGTCCTCAGTACATGTAAAAGAGTTAAAGATAAAGGGTAGTGACTTCTCTGCTGTTAAAAAAGCGAAAGAGCAGATAAACAGCAATGTTCGATATCTACGAAATGCAGAAGAGTATGAGGTTAAATCAAAAGATATAGTATACTTGGCTTGGGCAGGCTTTATTGCTCTTCCTGCGATATATGTTATAGATAACATAGTCAGACTCTTTACAGATCTTTACACTAGTAATGAAAGCGATATATATCTGTCATTTATAATTGTGCTATTATTATCTGTATGGGGATATATTAAAGTTAAAAATAACCATAAGAGTCAGCATGAAAGATATCTGCAGACTCAGATAGATACCAGAGAGCTTATAAGAGTCGGACTAGAAAACGGTTATTTTAGTTTTGAGGAAGTTTATGAGGAGTAATACTCTTTTATAACTGTGAGAGTTTAGCTGTTTTTCTATTTAAATTGAGAATCTCAACATTATCAATAGTATCAAAAGTTGGAACTAGCAAGAGTCTCATACTGCTATCAAAACCGAAGTGTGTATAGATTCCATCATGGGAGAGCGTTTAAAATTCCGTGTCAGCTACATTCAGTAACATAAAGCTACACCTCTAAATATTTATTTAGCCTCCCTTCGAAGAAGATAGCAAGTTGAGAGATGGTCAGTGACCAATTTCTCACTGG
>Ga0316207_10000988_pt1 | contig 38725 bp, 50 predicted proteins | sample 6weekpyrite_MG_FD_204943 | JGI IMG/M metagenome (GOLD analysis project Ga0316207, IMG submission 204943) | Microbial mat bacterial communities from mineral coupon in-situ incubated in ocean water Damariscotta River, Maine, United States -... | ecosystem: Environmental > Aquatic > Marine >... | reverse complement strand
ATTGATAAGCAGATAGTTGATGCGTTGCGTTATAAACAAGACATAGCAGAGTACGTGATCAGCGAAATTAAGAAAGGGCAAGTATAACAGGAGAACTAACATGACAGACAAACAATACCAAATAGCCAAATGGAAGTACTGGAACTTACCTCGCAACTCAACCAGCCCGCATGGTTCAAGAGATTGTGAACTAGGACGACCTACCACAAGGAACGCCTTAGCCGCATCGGGTGTGCCGGTTCCTACGTTTGAGGAACATTTAGAACGGTTTCCTAATACTTTTTAAGTGCAACAAATACAGTTTAACCAACAAGAGGAAAGTAAAATGAAAGTATGGCAAGTAATGTTAGCAATAGCAGTATTTATAGCAGCTTCATCGATAGTCGGAGAATTAGCAGCAGATGAATTATATATCAGCGGAGGATTAGCATATAAAATTAATTCTGATTTTAAAACTAGTTCCGGCACATACGATGAACACTGTGGTGGCTCATATCACAAGAAAAAGAACTGTAGTTTTTCAGAAAATTTCGAAGAAATTGGTAATAATTTTGGCCAATTAGAAATAGGGTATCGACATGGAATCTGGGAAAACGGTACTCTTGTGACGTACATACAGCATACTTCTGATTTAAGCGCTAAGGATGAAGGGCTCGATTTAATTGGATTCAAAATAGAACATAGATGGAAAGTTAAATAGGCTGGCCACCATTGGCTAGGATTAGTCGGCGAGTGCCTGTTCTCATAAGCGCAAAAACCCCGACAGTGGGCGGCTATCTCAATTATTGAGTTTAGCTCCGGATAGCGTGGCCCACACTTTATTAGATCACCTGATCTACAAACTGCCCCTTGACAGAGGGCATCGACTGTGGTATAATAGATGCACATACTAGGAGAAAGTAATGATAACTCGCGAAATGATGAATGAGATGAATGTCACAGAGTTGGCACAGTTGTTTAAGTCTTATAAAGAAGAATTAGATCTTTTAAAAGCTTCTACCTCAGCAGTACAGAAAGAATTTGATATTCTACGTAAAGAAGTCCTACCGGAGAAGATGGAAGAAACTGGATTCGATAATGTAAAAGTAACAGGCGTTGGCCGTATTAGCCTCAGGGCTGAGATGTACGCATCCATCAAGGCCGACCATAAAGAACAAGCGTATGAATGGCTAGTATCAGAAGGGCATGAAGACCTTATCAAGCCTACTGTTAATGCCTCCACCCTTAAAGCGTTTTGTAAAGAACAAATAAGCGAAGGTGTAGAATTACCAGACGAATTTTTTAGTGTAACGCCGTTCACCATGGCGACGTTGACTAAAACTTAGGTAGCCCAGAGCCTTAATAATCCTGGGCCAGTTACCGGTACTGACACTTATTGGCGAGCAGGGGTGAGAGGCCCCGTACAACTTAAAATCATGAATGGAGAAATAAAATGGCAAAAACAATGAGTAAGAAATCAAGTAATGAAATGGAAATCAGTGACGTACGGCCTGATTACCTTGGCGATGAAGTACGTGGCCAAGAAAATGTAGGCATGGAAGATTTAACCATACCCAGACTGGATGTATTACAGTCACTATCCCCGCAAAGAAAAAAGAATGACCCGGCTTATATTGAAGGTGCTGAAGAAGGCATGCTATTTAATACTGTAACCGGTCAGCTTTATGGTGAATCTATCTACTTTGTGCCTGTCTACTATCGCAAAGAATGGTTAATCTGGAAGAAACAGAACAAAGGCGGCGGTTTCATGGGTTCATTTGACACTGAACTTGAAGCAGCGACCGAGTTTTCAGAAAAAGGCTATGATGGAGACTATGAAATCGTTGACACTGGCAACCACTTCGGTTTGATTTTCAGTGATGAAAACGACGTAGAAGAAATCTGCATCTCAATGGCCAAGTCAAAAGCTAAAGTTAGTCGTCAGCTTAACACTCTTGTTAAGATGGCAGGCGGCGACCGATTCAGCCGAGTCTATAAGATTTCAGCCACAGAGGACCAAAACAAAGAAGGTCAAGATTACTTTAATCTAAAAGTAGCGGCCCTGGGTTACGCGCCTGAGCCACTATATCGTCACGGCGAGAAAATGTACGAGTCAATCTCTTTGTCTGACCGTAAGGTTAAGTATGAAGAAGCGCCTGTTACTGGCAATGCTGCTGATGAAGTAGAAGAGTACTAATCCACCTCCCACCAGCACAAGGACGTGCACCCTTTAGGAGAATAAAAATGCCGTACGAAAATAAACCCGATACCGGGGTATTGTTCAAAAACAGAAACAAGAAAACTGAAAACCATCCTGACTACACTGGTACATGGTATGCCGAAGGCGAAAATGGAGAAGTAGATGAGTATTGGCTATCCGCTTGGATAAATACGCCCAAATCAGGAGGTGATAAATTTATGAAATTGGCTCTGGGTGAACTAAAACCAAAACAGGAACAAGCGCCCGCTGGCAACATGAGTGACGGAAGCACAGACGAAGACGTTCCATTTTAAATGATTGATCTGAGCCGGTATCCGTATTTTGGATATGATACGGAAACAACAGGGCTAATATATCCAACAGACAAAGCTTTTAGCTTTGGAATCGCAACCCCAGACGGGAGGACAGAATATTTTGACGTACGACGTGACCCCAAAGCAATTGACATATTCAATCGTCAGGTGCATTCTTACCGTGGTATCATTATATGCCACAATGCTTCTTTTGATTATCGTATGTCTCACAGTGCTGGAATCATACTCCCGCTTAGTAATTTGGACGATACGGTCGTTCGCGCTACGCAGATCAATGAACATGAAAGGTCATTTTCGCTTGAGGATTTGGGCCAGAAGTACATTGGAAAGGGCAAAGTCACGTCTATCTATCAGGATTTGGCCGAGATATTTGGAGGTCTAGCCACAAGAAATGTACAAATGAAGCATCTTGCTGAGGCTCCGCCTGAAATAGTTGGCCCTTATTGTGAAGAAGATTCATTGTTGGTACTGAGGCTATGGGAATGGCAACAAAATGAAATAGAGAGACAAGGAATCGAAGACATTTGTAGATTCGAACGCCATAAGATGCCGACCTTCATACGGGCTGAGATGCGTGGCATAAGGGTAGATCTTGACTACGCAGAAGAAGCAATACATAAGATAACGCCGTTGATTAAAGAGTCACAGAAAAAATTAGATAAAATAGCGGGCTGGGAGTTTAACTCTAATTCTGGTCCCCAAATTAAAAAGTTATTTGAGCCAGAGGAGGTCAAAGATGGCATCTGGAGAGCTAACGACGGAACAACCGTCGGAACTACGGGCAGCGGTGGTCCATCTTTTAAGGCAGAATACTTGCGGGAAATGCGCCATCCGGCGGCAGAACTTATTCTTGACATTAGAAGCCTTATCAAAACTAGAGATACATTTTTACAGGGACATGTTATTGGACATGCTCATGGGGGACGTGTATATCCCACCATTAACCAAAGTAAAGGAGAAGATGGAGGAACTGGAACGGGAAGGCTTTCTATTCAAAACCCAGCCCTTCAACAAATCCCCAGCAGAAATAAAAAAGTGGCCGCCATTGTTAAGCCGTGTTTCCTTCCAAATGAAGGACAAATCTGGGTCGATGCAGACATGGCTTCTTTCGAAGTGCGAGTGTTCGCGCACCTAATCAATAACAGAGAGATTATAAACGCTTATGAAAATGATCCGGACCTTGATTTACATCAGTTTGTCGCTGACCTTACTAGTCTCAACCGTAATGCTACTTATTCCGGAGAACCCAACGCAAAGCAGCTTAATCTGTCCATGATTTTTAATTCTGGCAATGGGGCGATAGCCGATAAAATGGGCATGCCGTGGGATTGGGAGGAGTTTACAACTAGAGATGGCAAAGAAATAACGTATAAAAAAGCTGGCCCAGAAGCAGAGGCTGTCATAGCCAAGTATCATCGTAGAATACCTGGAGTCAAGGACTTGGCAAAAGGATGCAAGGACAAAGCCGAGAAACGCGGTTATATTTTCACTTACACTGGACGAAGATTGAGGTTTCCACATGGGTACAAATCTTACAAAGCGTCGGGCCTCCTTATTCAGGCTACTGCTGCAGATATTAACAAAGAAAACTGGTCCATTATTGAAGAAACGTTAGGCAATGACGGTGATTTACTACTAAACACGCACGACAGTTATAGCATGTCAATAGATGAGGATTGGAAGCCTCATTATGAAAGAGTAAGGCAGGAGTTAGAACGCCCCATATTAAGGGTCCCGTTAAAGGTGGATTTATCTGGGGCAGGTGATAATTGGTGGAAAGCTTTAGAGGGTCAATATGGAACATAAATTAGAGGAAATAGGGTTAAATCTAAACAAAATAAGAGAAATATCTAAAAACAGTTCTTATTCGTGGCAGGTTTACTTGGCCGCGTTAGAGTACATAAAGGCCGGTTATTATCTTGTGCCTATTGTAGCTAATGATAAAAAATTACCTAGAAAAGAATTTAACGTTAACTATGGCCATGCGTCTAAAAACAAAAAGACAATAGACAAATGGTTCCATCCAGAGACAGGGAAATTTAAAGGATGGAATCTAGGCGTGGCCTGCGGCAAAGATGACGGTGTTTTTGCTTTAGACGTTGATATGCATGGAGATGTGGATGGGTTCAAAAATTTAGATAGGTTAGAAATAGAAAACGACGTGTTGCCTTATGGCCCCTCTCAAGAGACTCCTAATGGCGGCAAACACTATTTGTTTAGGTGGCAGGAAAATGCAGCATGCACAACTAATAAAATAGCACCGGGCATAGACACAAGGGGAGGAGAAGGTAACACGTGTAAAGGTCATATTGTTGTTTGGCCTTCTTCTGTGAATAATAAACAATACCAATGGATATCGGGCGGTGATTTACCTATAATACCGCCTTGGGTAATGGAACGAATGGGTGTATTGTGGCGACCACCGAAGTACGGACGCGGAAACGAAAACGTAGGAGAAGACGACCTTGAACAAATTATCCCTGTTAAACAGATTGAAGGCATGCTATCACATATTCCGATTGATGAACTCGATTACGATGGCTGGCTTAAAGTTGGTATGGCAATCAAATCGCAATACCCTGACGAAGACGGGCTTAAAATCTGGGATAATTGGTCACAATCGGGTACACGGTACAAAGAAAGTGAATGTCAAGTCAGGTGGAACGGATTTAGTCTTGAAGGCTCAGTCAGAGCTGGCACTCTATTTTATTACGCCAAAGAAGGAGGATGGAAACCAGACCCCCTGAATGACGACGTTACCGGTAACAAATACGATGAACTAGTAGCAAGAATGAATGAAGAGTATGCTATAGTATCAGTCGGCGGCAAAATAAGAGTACTTAGAGAAAAGGAACCAGAGCATGAAACAATGATGCACTACGACCTTTTAGATAAAGACTCATTCAGAACCTTACTTCAAAACGAACAGACAGTGATGGTGGACCCAAATGGCAAAGTCAAAAATGTATCAGTTGCGGACGTGTGGCTCGGCCACGAATTTCGTAGAACCTACCCGAACGGAATGGGCCTCTATCCAGGCAAAGCTCCAAATGGATACTACAATACGTGGAACGGATTTAGTGTTAGCCCTAGACCAGGGGACTGTAGTTTATTTCTTACCCACGTTAAAGAAGTCATATGTAATGGAATTGAAGAAATCTATGAATGGGTTGTAGATTGGATGGCGGACCTAGTACAGGACCCAGACAATCCAAAGGGCTGTGCCATTGTAATGAGAGGAGGAGAAGGAATTGGTAAAGGAACTTTTGCGAACGCTGTGGGTGAGCTTTTTGGTCCTCATTATAGGCATCTCATTGATGATAGCCATCTCACTAGCAATTTTAATGCACATTTGCTTGATGCTATCGTCGTATTCGCTGATGAGATTACCTGGGGAGGAAACAAAAAAACGGATGGTAAACTTAAAGGCATGGTTACAGAACGTAATCTCGTTGGTGAACGAAAGGGGATAGATGCGATTTTGTATCGCAACATGATTCACGTGTTGATAGCATCAAACAATAGTTGGGTCGTACCGGCTGGGGTCGATAGTCGGCGCTGGCTAGTGTTAGACGTGAACGAAGAACAAGCCAACAACGTCCAATATTTTAACTCTATACGGGACGAGTTAGACAATGGAGGCAAGGAAGCTTTAATTTACATGTTACTAAACAGGGAAATAAAGTCTAATCTACGGCATGCCATCGAAACCAAGGCACTCCAGGACCAACGAGTAATGAGCGCACAAGAAGATAGCGTATTAAATTGGTGGACTAGGTGCTTAATATCAGGGGTCATTGAAGCTCCTGACGAGAAAGAATTTGAACCGGGCAAAGATACAGCATCGAGCTGGCCGGAATTTGTAGATAAAGTTAATCTATACGACGACTATGAGAATTGGTGTATAAAAAGGAATAAACGAGCATTAACAATGAACGTATTCCTGCGTGACGTCAAAAGGAACATAGGGCTGTCAGAAACAAGAGTAAAAGTAAGTAGTGGACCAAGAAAGCGAGTATTTAGAATACCCACCACAGAAAAAGCTAAGGAGTTTATTGCAACTAAATATGGAAACATGATAGGAGAAGAAGATGAGCAAAATAATGAAGATTGAGATTTTCATAAAGGACGAGAACGAAGCACAGGATTTAGCTTGTGAATTAAGAGATAGGGGCTTAGACTTAAATATATTCTATACTAATGGGTATGGTGCTCCTCGACAGTATGCCGGTCTTAGTGACGAATTACCTAACTATCCGGCTCCATCAGAAGGAGAAATAGACGGTGACTAAAAAAGTTGATATGATAGTGGACCTACAATATGGTTCAACAGGAAAAGGGCTAATAGCAGGCTACATAGCACTGAAGACACAACACGACGTTATCGTTAATGCCAACATGCCCAATGCCGGTCATACGTTTATCGACGCTAAAGGACAAAAAATGATCCATAAGGTCTTGCCTAATGGAATCGTCAGCCCCCGTTGTAAATACGTGCTCATAGGGCCAGGGTCTGTTTTCGATGTGAGCCGATTGTATAACGAAATCCAACAGGCCAAACAATTTGGTTACATGAAGGATGCTAAAGTATTCGTCCATGAAAATGCTGTCCCTGTGTTAGACCGCCATAGAGAAGAGGAATCAACATTGGAATCCATTGGGTCCACCAAACAGGGATCAATGGCAGCTTCCATCGACAAAATGAAACGGAATCCTGATAATAGCGTCATAGCCAGGGATTTAGTTTCAAATTTTGATCAAGAAAGGTACGGACTATCAGTAATCTCGGGCAGCGGATACAATGAAATAATAAAAAATGCGCATAGCATACTGGCAGAAGGGGCTCAAGGATTTAGTCTCGGGATAAATGAAAAATTTTATCCTTATTGTACTAGCCGGGATTGCAGCCCTGCTCGATTCATGTCCGACATGGCCATACCGCTCCCATACCTTAGGACGGTACTCGGGACCGCACGTACGTACCCGATTCGGGTCGGCGGGACGAGTGGGGGGTGCTATGGCGACCAGACCGAGACCCGCTGGGAGGACCTCGGGTTAGCTCAGGAGAGAACTACCGTTACTAACAAAGTGAGACGGGTATTCACGTTCTCGAAGCAACAAATAGACGACGCTATGTACATGTTCGCTCCAGATGAAGTGTTCCTCAATTTTTGCAATTATATTGAGGATAGTGACCAAATGCGCGACATAATTGGCCATTTTGAAGGAAAAGTCAAGTACCTAGGATTTGGGCCTTCAGTGGGAGACATTGATGAAACCTGATGATAAGTGGGAACACAGCGCCTATGACGACGCTTTTGAGGCCATTAAATTGATGGCTAAAACTAAAATGGTGTTGAATTACCACAAGGGAGACATAGCCAATTGCAGTAGCACTGATTTAATTGAAATGGTAAAGGGGGAAGTGATTGAATTAGATAACGCTGTCCAAGATGAAGAAATCGTTCACGTGATCGAAGAAGCTGCAGATGTACTAAATTTCCTTGTGGCTTTAACTCACCAACAAATAAAAAAATATAGGAGCAGAAAATGAATAAAGTAAGCGAATTAAAACAACATAACGTCCTTAACATACAAGATATACTAAGGGCACAAGATATAACCCGGTGGAACATGGTTAATACCAGCCGCACTCAAAGTTTAGCGGAACACACGTTCAATGTGGTGACTATAGCTAGGTCTATCGCCAATAAGCTAGGCATGGATGACATTAAAATAATGAAGTACGCATTCGACCATGACCTAGACGAAGTAAACACAGGGGACATACCATCGCCCACAAAGGAAAAATTAAAAATAAAAGACTGCTATGCAGGCAAAAATAAGTCTGAATGTTCAAGCCGTGAAATCGCTATTGTAGCTATAGCTGACTTAATAGAGGCTGTTTGGTTCATCAACACCCATGGCCTGGGCAGACATGCGGCCATTGTAGCCGATAACCTGATAGATCGCCTAAACAGGAGAATTGCATTATACGCCAGTACTGATAAAGCTTTACAGGATGCAGTAGGTGAAACCATAGGTGAAATTGAGCATGGGGATTTCATCAGTGAGTGAAGCTCTATTAGCGGATGAACTGGAGAAGGGAATAAAGAGCGTTGAACCTAACGCTCATATTTCTTTTATAGAATCACCTGTGACGTCAGCTGGATTCCCGGACGTAGACATGCATGTTATTCGCGGTTCATTTAAGTTAGAACTAAAATTCAGCGACAGTAAAAAACCGCCAAAAATAAGGCCTTCCCAAATTAAGTGGTTTAGGAAAAGGAACAAAGCACATGGACTAGATTGTTATGTCTTCGCTAAATTAAAAATAGATGGACTATGGTATTATTGTCTGTTCGACATAAATGCGGTTCTTCACCTTTCAAAACTTAAAACATCGAAACAATGGCGGGAATGGGCATCGTATACGTGGAAAGGATACATGGATTGGAAAGAATTACTTCTGGTTATTTAATTTAACATTTTGGCTCCTTATCATTTAAGTTATCTATTCTATTAGTTAAATGGTCAAATCCACGGTGAATTTCTTTAGTTAGTCCATTAACAGCACTGGTCAATTCGGACCTAGACACAGACTCTCGTTCTAGGTCCGATATTTTTTTAGATTGAGTTCTTACGTACCACCCAAATAGCCCTAAAACAGTGACGCCCGCATATTTTAACCATTCCCATATAGTGGATATTAAATTTAAAGTTGAATCAGGCACTGTCTCTCCTTATCTATTGTAGCCGTAGCCAATCAATAAAAGTTCTGCATTTAAAATGTTAGCGATCATGGAATATCTAAGTTCAAACATTCTGTTAGTGTCCATCTTTAATTTTCTAGTTTTCCTTTGAGTGATTCTCCATGTGCCACTGTTTCCTTCTAAATGAAGTTCCTGTAGGTTAGTAGTTCTATTTGTACTAGAAACACTCCCTAATGGTCTCGAATACAAACCTCCATAAACTTCAGTTTGGGCCGGAGCACTACCGACACGAATATAAACGTCTACTTCAATAAAATCTGCACCATCTGGAACTGAGTCCAAAGCTGTCCATATATGGTCAGCTCCCGATCCAGTTGGTCCAACACTTTCCCATGTAGAAGCGGCGAGATCAGGGCTACCACAATCAAGAACAACTGCGCTCATTAAATTATCATTTTCGTTATTGCAAAAATCACCAATAGGGCTATCTAGTTCAAATCCAGTTTCCGCGCCATTTACTCTAAGTAATTTAGCTGCGTCGCCAGCGCCGACCGATGGCAAATTTACTCCTGCTGCTGCTGCTTCTGCTGCGGTCTGGGCCGCTTCCGCCGCCGCCTGGGCTGCTTCCGCCAATACTCTTGAAGCGTCGGCAGCTACAGCCTGAGCCGCTGCTAATGCGACTTCGGCTTGGGCGTTAGCAACTTCAGTCTGAGCGTTAACAACTTCAGCTTGACATAACACTACTTGGGCTGCTGCCAATACAACTTGGGCCTGAGCGTCTAGTACGGCTTGTTGGGCCAACGCTACACTGTTATCTGGGTCTTCAGTAGAATTCTCAAATCCATCTGCAGTTGCGTTCCATTTTATAGCTTTACCGGCTATAGGTAATGGTAGTGTGTAATCTACCCCAGCACCAGCATCATTCCCGCCTTTGGCAGTTCTGTCTAATTCGTCTTGTTGTTGTTGGTCAATAAAGGTTAATTTATCCAGCGCCCCCTCATGGGTATCAGCAGGGAATTGGTCACCAGTAGTGTAATCAACTCCCTGAGACAAAATTTCTTCTCTTTTTACTGACACTACAACATCAATAGCCGGGGCAGGAACAACATTAACTGAACCGCCAGGAGCCAAATCTTGGTTTGAATTCAGACTTACGGTGACAGCTCCAACAGTGAGAACATTATCTTCATAAACTTTAATGGTATTTTCGTCAAAGGTTTTGAATGTAAAAGCAAAATCTTCAGTGGCACCATCACCAGTATAATTAATTCTATTATTTGTTGTTTCTACAGTCATAACTAAAACCTCGGTACGTAAGATTGATCATTAGGTAACTCTATTGGTTCCCTGGTCGGGTTAAATATTTCCTTGACACTGATGCCTAAGTCATATTTCCCTATGTCTCGCGATAATTCTTTGATAAAAGACTCAGGATCGGCCAAGAAAGTTTGCTCTGCTCTTGTATATAAGGTACTATCCTTTTTCAATGCCGATATTAAAACGTCATCAAAAAAATTTTTCATTCCCACTCTTTTTGATGTTGCCATTACTCGTTGAAGGATAGCAAATCTTTCGCCGTTAGGGCCTTCACTCAACTTTTGGTAAGAACGGTGATTTACCACTTTGTCCATTAACTCACGCCTTGCTCTGCCGACTTCAACAATGTAAGCATCGTACAAGTAGTCATCTCCGCCGGTTATGTCCAACAATGAAAAAGTAGTATACCCTGTTCTTATGATGGAATCTGGCTCGGGGCTGTTGACTCCATTTCGTATTAATTCCCTATTAGCTATGTCCCCTTTGCCTACAGTACCGGTTTTTATAGGAGAAATAGCAAAAGCAAAACCGCCCTGGTCGGGAACCTTAACGGTGCCGTCCCAATATCGACTAGGACGAAGAGTCTGAGACAGGAAAGGAGTATTGGCTCTTATTCTTTCGCCCGTTAATTCTTTCCACCCTTTTTTGATCATAGGGTCATCGCTAACTCTAGCAGCCACTGGATCCTGTATTTGTTCTGCTGTTCTAACGGCTGCTGAATATGGAACAAAAGAAGCGGCAAAGTTAGATTGGAAAGTACTCCATTTCTTCGGATTTTGTATCGCTTCATAGAAATCATAAACATTTGAAGTCCAGGCCGAATCCATGGCTGTCTCGGCCAGGGTCAACATAGCGTGAGCCATGTACTCTTTGGCCGCTTCTTCAGTCGGTGCGTATTTAGCCTTGTCTAATGCTTCGGCGACAAAAGCCATAGAAGTAGAAAATGGCTCCATCCTTTTAATTTGGTACCATTGTCCGTCTGGGCCTTTTATGGCATTGGGCTTCCATCCTTCTTTTTCCAGTTGGGACCGTTTGGCCGGGTCCTCTGGGCCGGATCCAGAAATCAAACCAGCTTCATACATTTGCCATAAGCCAATTGTCAATGAAGTACCAGTAGATATTTTAGCCAAAGCCATGTCTGCTTTTGCTCCTCCTTCCGTAACTTCACGCCATAAACGCGGCGAAACAGCTGCTAGAATTGATGTATCCATGCCATATTGGAGTAAATTAGCTGGTGTGTTTACAAAGGGAAGGATAAACTGCAGAGCAGGGACCTGACCCGTCATTGCCCTGGTATATTTGGCCATCATGCCCACTGCACCTTTAAGGTCTCCTTGGGTGAATGTTTTACGAGCTGCCTCTTGTATGGCCGCATCATAAATTTCATCTGAAGGGTTTTCGATTGCGTTATCTACGTACTCCAATAAATCCTTGCCTTTTAACCCCTTTAATCTTCCTTCTCTGGCGGATAGAGCATACAACTCGCTCGTAAAGACGATTCCACGCATAGCATCATCTTCAGCCTGCAGCAAACGAAATGAAATAGTAGAAGCGTCTGCAAGAACTTGACCCGTTTTACTGCCACCGGTCAAATCACTAGTTATTTGTTGTACAGCACCAGTGTGTTCGGCCTTATTGGCCGGACCAAATTTAGATTGACCCGATAAAAATGAATCTCTAAACATGCCAAATGAGGAACGAAATCCAACAAAAGCGCCAGCTTGTTGGTAAGCAATTTCTGACATAGTAACTCTGTCAGTGCTCCCTGTCACAGCCGTTCTTGCTTTGCCTATACCGGCAGCAATAGGGCGAAGAGCAAAATTTTCCCACATATTAGCAACAGCAACAGAAGATAAATTGACGGCGTGAGTGCCTAATCCAGATAAAATGTTGTTTTTCCAGAGTTCTACCGCTCCCCTGGTATACAAATTAAGTTTTTTATCCAGGACGTAACTCAAGGCTTTTATGCCGCCCTCGCCTTTCTCGGTTCTAGCAGCAAGATTTTTAGCTGAATTGATAATGCCGCCACCTTCAGGGTTTCCGCCAAAGATTTCTAATGATGCTTTCATTTCTCTTAGACTTTTATTACCTAAGGTCTTGGCTAGCATTTTTTGTTGATTTAGCGCTCTTGCTGTCTCTCGGGCATTGCCACGAGCCATACGATACAAAGATTCGAAAGCAGAAAAAGTCTGCTGATACTCAACCAATAATTCAGGGGTGTGGTCCCCGGCAGCAATTTTTTTGGCTAGATCAACTGATCGTTCGCCTGCGGTAGTTAACAAAGTCCTTAGTCCATATTGTTGCTTAGCTGTGAGTAAGCCGGTTTGTTTGCCTTTCAATACAGGAGCTAAATCCTTAAATACGTCACTGTCTTCAGCGATTTCTTCAAAGGTTTGTCTGGTCAGTTTCTCTTCTGCAGTACCGGCTATATCAACAAGGCGTTTTAAATCCTCGGTACTTTCAAGATTATTCATTATTTTGCCCAGGTTATCCTCATCGATAGGACGGCCAGAGTTTTTGGAATAGGTAAACCCTAATACAAGAGCTTCAGCCTGTTCCAATGAAATAGACTCCGGTGCTCCTACTTTACGGGCATGGGCTCCGGCTATTTCTTCTGAAGTTTTGCCGAACAACTTACCTAGCCCTTTGCTAAATCTGTTCCCTAATCCAGCTATTTGGGTAGGTTGAGGAGCAGATAAGTTAGGGTCCTGCTCTTCAACAGGAGGAGGCTTAATTTCTTCGGACAGATTCATGGAAGTTTTTCCGACTTTGAACTGAGATACGCCATCAAAAAATTGCTTTTCGTCTATCATTTGAATTTACCGTCCTTATCTCTTTCTTGTTTTTTAGCTCCTGTGGCCACGACCCCGGCAACAATAGGAGCACCGAAGCTGTACATCGCAGCGCCATCTTGTTTCCATTTAGTTTTGGTTTCGCTGTCGAAAACAATGCGATAAAACACATTATCCTCGAAAGGAACTTCTTTAGGGGCTAATTCTTTAGCCGCGTAATACATAAGATCATCAATTTCTTTAAAGGTGTGGATTACTTTATTGCCACTTTTAATCTCATGTCCAGATAGTGTTTCTATGTATTCTAGCTTATTTTTTAAAAGCCATGAATCAAAAGTATCCCAAAATTTTTCAGTTCCTATTTCGCCATTGTATTCGCCATGTAATCGGGTTTTCCCTTTAAATTCATCAGGCACAAATTCCTCAACCTTAAACCCATGACGTTTGGCTATTTTAGGCAGCTCCTTTTCATAAAATTCAGCAATTCTTTTTGTGCTTTTGCCCATTTCGCCGCTTAACTCGCCCCATTTTTCAATAGTATTAACTTGATGATAACTTTTAGGCCAAGCTAAGAACCCTGAATCATTATTCATTGCATCCATTACAGCGGAACGGAATAACAACTCATTACTGGATTTATTGTCGCGAAACGGAGTAAATGGAGTACTGCCCATGTTACCGGCATGAGAATCAATAACTTTTTCTAAATCAGCCACAGCTTTCATTTCATTGGCTAATAATTTGTCTAATTTAGCTCTTTCTGATTCATTAACAATATTCATTACTTGAAATTCATAATTCTTTGATTGAGGGTTCAAGTTATATTTATTACCTATTTCAATTATGTTACTTTCCCACTCACTTTGAGACTTAGAAACAGCCGCTTGAGCATTACTTATGGCTTTGTTTTTTTGTCCTTTTTTAACCGACTTAGCGACATTAGATTTAGGAAATGTTGTATTTCTTGGGACTTTTCTTATATCGCTTTGCCCTTCGAGCAACATAGTTCCCTTGGTTCCGCCATGAGAAGTATCAGACATACGAAGATGACCAACCGCAGCTTGCCCTTCTTTAGTAGCACCGGACCCGCCAAAATGGCCAGGGGGACCTTCATATGTTCCAGTTTTATCTATATTTATTACTAATTCTCTATATCCTTTAGTGTCAGCAGATAGGACCATATCATCAAACCTATTTTCTGCTACAGGAGTGATGGATGGAACTGGACGGTTAGTGTCCACAATAGCCCTGACCTCATCAATAGACACATTATCAGCGCTAATGGCATTAAGACCGGACCAGTCAATTTCTTGTTGTTTGATTTTTCCCTCATTTACCCATAAAGTTAGCTTATTTTTAAGCTTCTTAGTGGATATGTTTTTGCCTTTGATTCCTTTATCAAGTTCTTCAATAAGTTTGCTTTTGAACTCAACAGTGGCAGGAGTAAACTTTCTAGTCCCTCCTAGGGTTATGGCTCCTGTTTGTTTACTAAGACCCATGCCACTTGGAGACGGTGCCATATTGTTAATTAGTCCTTTAGTAGCTTTCTTAACAGTGTCACCGCCAAATTTTCTAAGCGCTGGGTCTGCTATAGTTGCAGGTATTAAACCGGCTGCGACATTAACCCCTGCTGCTATGGTAGCGGCCTTACCGACTTTTCCTGTATCAAGTTCTTCTCTTTCACCCGCAGTTCCCTCGACAGTCTGACGACTAGTTTCATCGATAGCTCCAATAGTGGCCCCTATAGATGATTCCATTGCTGTCACGGTTAGTACTTTAGCTACCGTTTTTTTGATTTGATTTTTTATGGCTGCGCCTGTTAATCTGCTAACAATTATTCCACCGCCGACAGTGAGATAAGTAGTGACATCTCCAAATGCTCCTCCTATTCCTCGTCCAACAGAAGCCATTGAAACATCGGTGGCATCATTTTGGTCCATCATAAATAAAAATGCTTGAGCTAGTTCTTTATCACCTGAGTTGACTATTTCATCCGTCATAAACATCATCATTGGAAGATTCCAATTGAATTGAGACATAGTAGTCAAATTAAAGTCATGAATTTCTTCATCAGACATTCCTTCAGAACTGCCTGGATTAAAATAGTCAACAAATTTTCTGCCTGAGCTTATCCAAACAGGGTTAGATACTAATTCTGTTTCGTCTATATCTACTTCTATCCCTTGGCTACGATAAGGAACTTCAGTCTTTTCGCCTTCTTCAGGTGTCATGTACCTTTTACCAAAAGTTTTCACATCTTCTAGTACTCTTTCTGCTTGTACTTTACTGTCCCAGGCCACGGCTCGTTGCTGGTCGGACCAAGGACCTGGAGTAGCCAACAAAAAATCGTCATACGTGCCATCGATTCCTTTAGCGATTTTAGTCAAAGATAGCATGTCCTCATGAGGAGTTCCAGTTTTAGTATTAAGTTTAGATTGTTGAAGTTCTGATAATCCCTCCTTAATATAACCTTCTTCATCGGGATATTCGCTTTTAAACCGTTGACCAGTAACAAAGTCATAACCAGCTAATTCAGCTACTCCAGGTTTTATGTTCTTGTTGCTTAAATCAATGCCCCCGTTTTCATCTGGTTTAAGAGAGTTACCATCATTGAATTCTTTTTCATAGTCATAGTCTTCAGGAGGAATGCCAGCACTGTTTAAATCTGTGCCTTGAAAAGCAGATTGAAATTTACCATTTTGACGTTTTTCTTCTTCAAGTTTTTCTTGATTTCGAATGTCTTGAAGCGCAGATGCACCTTCGCTATTTTCAACGTCTTGGTTTGCTTTTTGTTCAGCTAATTGCTCAGTAAGGTCCATTAGTTTTCGCTCTTAGGTTTATTTAGCATTTGCATTCTTTCTACTTTCTTGCGTTGAAGTTCGTAGATATCTTTCATAGCCTTATTGCCATCCTCTTGCGTCATAGAACCGGCTTTGATACGGTCATTTATACTTTGTGCTGTTTTTTGTATATCTATGCCGCCTGGAGAATTAAAGTCCCTTATGATAAATTTATCAAGACGATTCTCTATCATGGTTTGTTCATTTTCTTCAATGGAAGCAGTTAAATATTTTAACCCATTTTGTTCCCACCATTGATCAGGATTAAATGCCGGACCCCCAGCCCTGGCAGCTCTGAGCATGTCTGATTCGGCTTTAGTAGCATTTATAGTATCAGCTCCCGCCCCAAAAAATCTAGTCATCATGTCCTTAGATCCCCCTGTTAGGGTGGACCATATAAAGTCTGACATCCTTTTTACTTCTGGATTGTCATATGCAAACGACTGTGATTTGTTAATATCTCCCCATAATTTAGAAAAATCTGCAGGAGAAATTTTACTAACGCTTACTTGTTCTCCAGTGAATGGATTAATGCCCGCTGCGGACAATAACTGATTGACAGCCGTTTCCCTCCGCTGATTGACAGTTGTTCCTTCCCTAGGCAAAGATAAAGATCTAACCATAGCAGTAAGATTCATATGTATTTTAGGATCAGTTACTATGCCTTTAGTGGCCATCATTCTATTTAATGTTATTAAAGCTTTTCCATCAGCAGGCTCCATGTTCAATGCTTTATTGCTAACAGCTCCCCACTCCATGGGTTCCCCACTTTCTATGATATCAGTAGACGTAACAACAAATTCATCATAACTTTCTTGTTTTCTAGCTTCTTTCTCCATTTTTTCCATTTCTTTGTTTAGAGATTTTATTTTGCTATCATAGTTCTTATAGATAGAGTTTTTGCTAGACGGTTTTAATCTAGTGTCTGCTAGAGCTGAATTCAGAAAAACTTGTAAAGTATTAGGGTCGCCTATGTTATTTAAGTTATTTAAATATTGACTAGTGGCTATTTTATCTGGCATGTCTTTTGTTTTAGAATAATACTTTTCGTTACTCCAAACACCGGATGCTAGAGCGGTTTCTGATATAATATTAGCTGCTTCAGTGTTGCCAGCAGCCACGGCAGAATCAAAATTAGATTCCACGGCTATAGAGCGAGAGCTTAATGCCTCTCGCATTGAGTTGGCCACTACCACAGAAATTCCTTCTTTGTACATTTGGCCGTACATTTTAGCGATTACATCGCGTCCTTTTTTAGTAGTAAGCCCAGAATGTACATTATATAGTTCAGAAGATAACTTTTGGTATACTTTACTACTAACAAGGTAAGCGGGTACTTCAGAAATTTTATCTGCTCCATACCGGTTATCGTATTTAATACCAAGACTATCTAACTCCTCAGTAGTGTATGATTTACGGTTTTTGGCTGAAGCATTAAGATCGGCCATCTCTGTTTGAAATTTAGCTGCAGCCGCAGCAACGTCATTCATTTCTATCTTTTCAATGGTTTTCCCTAGATTACCCAAAGCTGCAGCCTGAGCATTAGCAACAGCTATAGGAGCAGATACGCTTTCTCTCCCTAAAGATCGAACTTGAGTATTATATTCAATTCCAGGTAATTTCATTATCCCATCCCTGAGTAATCAATACTAGCTAAAGTGCCCCAGGCCTTGGCCGTGGCTGCTTGTCGTTGATAACTTCCCTCTCTTCGTCGGATATCAGCTGCGGACGCACCAGATTTTTTAATCCAGTCTAACTCATCTGAAAAATTCTTTTGCATCTCAGACATATAAGCTTGAACAGTGCCTGAGTCGGCATCGATGCCAGAAGCTGCAGATCTAGCTCTGGTTTCTCCAAGTATTCTATCTTGTTGGAGTTTTAATTTACGAGCCGCTTCAGTAGCTTCTTCCTCTTCCCTTTTAGCATTGGCATCGGCGATTCCATCTGCTTTTTTACCTGCACTGTATTGCTGTGCAGCGGCTATTGCAAGTACTACGTATGCCATTTTAACCTCCTAAAACTTTTAAATAGACGGTTTCTTCTGGCTCATAATTACGTCTAGTTAATAAAACAGAATAATCACGCTTATCCTTAACTGCCATAGTTACATGATCAACGCCTTCACATTTTAATATATCTTCCAAAAAGTCAATAAACTTTCCTGCTATATTCTCTGCTCTATGCTCAGGCAGTATAAATATAGAATCTTGAGAAGCTACTAAAATCTCCATGTGATGCATATGAGGAGATATAATATACGAACTATACCCAATTAATTCTTTATCTTTTCTCACAGTGAAAATACGCAATATGCCCATATTTTCAAAATTAAAATAAGAAGACCAATTGATATTCAAATCAAAATCTCTACCTATTTCATCCCATTGAAGTTTCAATAGATTAGAGATTTCTACGGCTAACTCATCGTCTAAATGTTCCATGTCAAATTTCATAATTTATTCTTCGCTATGCTACCGTGTACAGACAATACTTTCAAGGGTAATGGGAGGTCTTGTTTAATGCTCACTGTAGCTTTTTTGTCCCACCCTAATCCAGTATACTCTCTTATTCCAGTTACCAATGGTTCAGGAGTTCCCATTGGAGTCGATGGACTTCTATCGTCTCCCCTGTCGCCATTAACAAGTGGAATACCAGACTCTAACAAATTAATACCTATTTCATTTCTTCGTTTAATATGGGATACCCCACTGCCAGCTGGGGAACCGCCATCAACAGGTAATAATTCTAATTCAGATATAAATTGTAATCCGGCTGTTATTTTATTAAATGACTTGGTTAAATATATTCTACCAGTTGACCCGTCCCCCGCTCCTATGGAAGATTCAGCTCCTACAACCCTATCAGGGTGAACTGAACCATCAGCTAAAATTTGAACTGTCATTCCTTCTAAATGATCAAATCCTTCTACGTAATATAGTCCACCTGATTCAGTCACTGTAAATGATTCTGCCCAAGAATCTAATTTATAATCAAAATTAAAATATCCTATTTCAATATTTCCATCGGTTCTTTCTGTGGCTAATATCAATACGTTTCTTATCCCGTCAAAACCAGAAGTAGTAGACAAAACTTTGCCGTATGTACTATGCCTATGGAACCCTATTATATCATAAGACCTTTCATAAGTCATGCAACAAAGAGTACCATCTTTTAGAGTCGCCCATAAAAAGTTGTTTGGGTTCTGACACCAAGTTAAATCTTTAATTAGTCCCTTAGTTATGTGCTCACTAGGGAAGGTTAAATCTTTAGACAACCAATTGTCATTATCCCTATTATAATTAATTGCTCTTATCTTTCTGGCGTCTGGACTGACATATACTACTTGATCACCTATTTTAGCCGGTTGTATAGACGCTGATCCATACTCAGATTGTTGATTAACTTCAATGTCTCCTGGTTTTATTAAACCGGATTCAGCAGTAACAATATACTCAGCATTCCCAGTGCCAATTATCAAATTTTTAGTAGATTCCATCCACTCTATCTGACCAAATCTCTCAATAGAATGATTCAAAGCATCGTCAGCTAAAGTTCCAATGGTAAAATTTTCTGGATCATTAGATTTAGATCCCAAGAAAGTTTCTTTTTGATCAGGGGCTCCTCCTAGCCATAATCTGCCTTGGTAATAAGTTCCTGCTGAAGGCCAATTAGTTCCAGTCCAGTTGGCCGGGGGGGCAGTAAACGAAACAGGAGTTAAAATAAAAACGCCTGTAGAAATTTCCCACGTAAGAACACATCTGCCTGACCCACCGGCCCCGCCTGAATCAAGCCCCATTCCTTCATCATCTGGCCCTCTAGCCCCGGCTCCGCCCCCGCCAGAATTAGGAGCTGCTGATCCGGATAAACCAGAACCACCTTCTCCGTATCCGCCAGCACCGCCGCCACCGCCGGGGTTTCCGATACCGCCTGAGCCACTTCCGCCTGAAAAAGATTCACTACCACACACAGCAGAACAAGAATCACCTTTAAATCCTCCTGAAGCACCTCCATTTCCTCCTCCTTCGCTGCCATTCCCTGCTAAGGCAATACTACCAGTTTTTCCTCCAGCAGCAGTAATAGTCCCGACACTAGGAACCACTAAAGTAGTGTCTCCTCCATCAGAACCAGCAGCAGTAGTGACTGCTGGGCCTCCTGCGCCAATAGTTATAGTTAAAACTTCAGATGGAACAACAGAAACAATCCCTTTTACTACGCCAGAACCACCACCCCCACCGCCGCCTGGGGAACCATTAGCAGTACTAGAATTGCCTCCGCTTCCTCCTCCTCCGCACATACAATAAGCAATATCATTAACGCCCGTTGAAGGGACATTAAAAGTACCACTAGACAAAAATTCTTGAGAATTTCCTTCCGCAGTGTTATCGGTTAGTTTATAAGGTTGAACGTTCGGATGCAAAAAATAAATATCACTGCCATCAGGCAACGGAACAATTTGAACATCATCGATTTGGTCTTCCGTCCAGGGAGAAACAAAAACTTCTTGAACAGGATTAAAAATATTCCTTATTAAAATTAATTGTAAGTCCAATAGTATAATAGTAAAAAAAGTACTAGAAGTTCTAGGCAAAGTTTCTACTCTAGCATTAGTGCCGCTAAGCTCTAAAACGCGTTTAATCCCCTCTCTACTAATAGATGGACCACGAGAATCAGCATACATATTCAACATGGTTTCAACGCCAGCTGCATATATCTCAAGGTCTGTTCTTCCTCCCATTAAAGGGCTAAGTTCTCCTTGAGAGAAATTTGTTTGATTAGGATAAGTTTTCATTATCTTACTCGGGTTAGATTCCTTGCTCTAATTCTGTCCGAACGGCCCTGAGAAGCATCTCTATTAGAAGCAATATTGATCTTTTTGTCGTACAGCGCCCACATTCTTTCGGTTGTTGAATTAGACTCCGTGATAGGAGGCGATAATTCTGCTGCAATACGAGCAGCCAAAGCTTGTACAAATAAATTAGAAAATTTACTCGGGTCAATAATTTGGACTATGCATTTACAATAAACAGTGGCAGCATCAGCCATAACAAAGTCTTCTTCCTTTCTCCAGTCAAAATCATTAGACCCGTTTTTATATGAAGCATTATCACTTGCTTCAACTACCAACAACACATCGGATGGAAGTTGAAATTTATATCCGTATCCATACTCTGGTAAAGCAGCCAGTGGAGGACTCAATTTAACCCGACGAGTAGCAAAAGACCAATTAGCTTCTTCTAAAACAACATCTCTAAGACTGTCGTAATTATCTTTGCATAAGTTAGCATTAACGGTGCCGTCGTTTAAACTAGTAATTCTGTTAGCACCTAGCCAACTCAACGCCTGATTACAAATTGAGACTTCACTGGCCATTTTTTATTCCTCGTATTCCTCTACTTTAGCTTCAAGTTCAGCAATCTTATCATGGAGATGTTTAGTCTCCGCTGTAACTGGAGCATCTGTAGGCTTAAAATCTGGGTCATTGAGTGCCATAAAAGTACGAACAATAGAATGATGAACACCTGATTCAGATTGAATTTCATGTTCATTATATCCTTGACTTTGAAGGGATTTAATAAGGACTTGATCAGTATTATTCGCCCCCATTTTAATCACTCCATAGATTTTTGAAGATTTCGGCTTTTGTAAATTTAAATGTTCTTCGTTCATTTTATTTCTCCTATTATATTAAAGGTGCTCCAAGAAGCCACCACTCAGATCTCATGTCGTTATTAGTCCCAGATAAACCAAGACCTAATAAAAATTCTCTCCACATATCGCTTTTTGCCGATGAAACAACTCCCCTGGCGATTAAAAATTCATTTTCAGCATCTATCAAATTGTTAGAAACAGCACCATTAGTTTGATAGAAAGATAACAACCCATCATTAACGGTAGGTCCTCCTGTTAAAAACAAAATAGCATCTCTCATTGTTACAACTCCTGCAGGTAACACTGGAGGGAAACCTGATATAGTAATTGGATACGGTATCGCCCCTGATATAGAAGGATGAATAGGGCCTGGGTTGTCAACATAATCCATCGCAGTAGCAGCTATGTTTATTGGATACCCTATGTCTCCTGATATGCTTTCGCCAGCCGGGGCAGGAGTAAATGTCATCGCAGTAGCAGCTACATTCATAACAAGAGTTAAATCAGCAATAATACTATATGCAGCTATTGAATTATCTACATATGTCATCGCAGTAGCAGCTACATTTATAGGATACTCAGTTGAACCGGATATAGAGTAACTGGCTGATCCTGATATATTGTCAGTCCAATCATCAAATTCTGAGTCTGTTGGAATTCCAGTGGCAATACAGCCTATTCCTGGAACTCCATCAGTGAAAACAGAAGTTGTATCAGTGTAAGTAACTGTACTTACAGTGTCAACATATGCAACTAAATCTACATTAGCTCCATTATCTCTAGCTGTAATGCCAATAGTATGATCATTAATTATCGGGTAAGTAAGACCCAATGTTTGAGCTAACCAAGTACCATCCTTTTCTACTTTAAGCCCAATATAATTAGTAGCATCAAATGAATGCCAAGAAGCTGTATACCCTCTACCATTCCCTGTGCCTATGCTTCGAACCGATACAAATCTTTTAGTTTCGGCTGCTGCTCCGTAAGGAAACAATGCATAAGAATCTTGATCTGCGGGCTGTCCATTACTATACCCGGCTCCTGCTCCATTCCCCCAAGTAGGAGGCCTTGCCCTGTTTGACTGAATAGTTAAATCAGCCGCCGCATAAGCCGCATCTTGATCCGCCCAATTGGCATCATGGGAGGGTAAAGTAGTGCCATCTGAATTAGTAAAAGAATCAGAGGACATAGCGCTATCCTATTTCTTCGGGTTTTGACATAACTTCCCCCAAATCTTTATTTTGATTGGTGAGCCATTTAATAATACGTCTTTCTATTTGTTTTTTTGGAGTATTAATGTCCAATCCATTAATTTCTACCCCTAAAGATTGTAATTTATCTATGTTGTTTATTATTGTTTGTCTGTCTAAATAAATTACGTTTTGAGTATCTAATTCAGTAAAATCATCAGCTTCTATCCTTACTATATAATGATTAGCCAACCATTGTCTATCATTGCCTCTCAGTGTTGGTATTTCAGCAGGAGGAATTCCCTGGCAAGAAAGACAACCGGGCAAATTAGAAATAATATCTAAAAAATCAGGTTTGACGCCATCGTCCGACCTAGGTAAATCAATAATATTTCTAACAGCGGGGATTAAATAATATCTTATCATAGTCTATTGCCTTCGTCTTCTAAACGAACCCTGGTCGTATATATTTCTTCCCATATAGACATAAGTTTTTTGTGGGTCTCATCGGAAATGGCACCCTCAAGACTTTTATCAAAATCTTGTCCATCTTTATTTTGAATATACAAACTTAAAGAAACATATTTCATTGTACAACCACTCCTGTCGGTGCATTAGGGGTATTAGAAACGGGATAAGTAGGAGTCCCAGCATAGTTAATATTGGCATCATTCCCTGTTACATCATTAGTATTAAAAGAATCATGTACACGCCAAGCGGGGGCATGAGTCTGTATTCTAACCGTATCGCCTACAGCAGTTAATATATCATCATTAAATTCAATGTCATCGATATCTAACGTGTTAGCGTTCATATTAATACAGTATCCGGCCACAGCATTCATGGTATTGCCCCACGTACGTCCACCATATCCTTGAGATATCTCATCGCCATAAATTTCAAAACAAATATTTCTAGAAGTCATGTTATTTTTATATAGGTACAAACCATAAGAAGCACCTATTTGATCCGAACCGCCCCAGGCATGACATACTGAATAAATATCAGCATCAGCATCAATAGTATTATAACCAACTACTTGATTATTTCCGCCATAACGAAGACGAATCGCCCTTGATATTCCTACGCCTGCAACTGATTGATTTAAAACAAAATTATTGTAATGTAACCACCAATTAGCCGACCCGCCATCCTGGTTACAAATCCGAGTATTTACTCCATTCACTACCACGGTATTATTATGAATAAATTGATAATCAGTAGACCAGCCTTGCACTAAGAAAGGCTTCACGCAATTGGAGTTAATCGTTAACGTATTCCCATAAGTCTCAGCATAGTCACAAAAATGAACCAATCCTACGTACCATGAAGCATTGTCCATAGTAATATTGTTATTATAAATTCGTACACGATTAGCAATAGAATTAGCTGTGCCGAAAACAAGCGATTGATTTGCAGAGCCATTCGCAAAAGTTCCAGTATTATCGTAAATTCGGATTCCATTTAGGTTAGTGGCTGCGTATACCCCTCGAGCGTAATTGCCATCTAGATCAAAATCACAATCATGTACTTTGGACCCGGCACCAAACGTACCAGAAGTATAAACAGGACACCCGCCTGAATTAGCACTATGTGTACCGGTGCCCAAAATGAAATTAAAACCGTAAACATCAACAACGGAACCAGAAGCCACATTGATAGCTTGTCCATTGCCGCCATTGGCATAGGTGAAGTTTATTCCAGCCTCGCCGTCGCCCCAGCTTCGATTACTGCCGTATATCTTAACATCCGTTAAACCACCATTGACCGTGATTGCCGCGCCTGAACCATATGTAACACTTTCAGATAACCGATAATTCCCATTTGAAGAAATAGTATATGGTAGGTCTGCCGAACCTATATCGGTCCAAGTTGGTTCAGAAGGAGTAACAGGAATAGAAGCAACTGCATTGACTTCTGTGGCATAAGCTGATTCGTTCCCGTCATCATCGATCGTTACAGGGGAACAATAATACGTAACGCCGTCAAGTAAACCAGTTAAAATACATTCAGTATCTAACTCATTGCCTGAAACGGCGGTTAAATCTAGCGAATCAGTATATACTCCCGTTTCTGTGCCATAATATACTTTATATCCTTTAATGTCTGCTAATATCGAAGCATCAGTATTGGCGACAGCAGGGTCCCACTCTAAAGAAAGTTGAGCAGGACCAGCTGCTGGAGGATTATATCCGCTAATGACTTCGAAAGGAGGAGTCATTATTTAAGCCGGGGTATTGGCTAAATCGATCGTATAAGTATCGTTTTCTGCAATAGTATACGGTCCGCTTGCATCCACTTCAATGCCAATTAGTCGTTGAGTTCCACCGGCTGCTTTTGTAGAGATAAAATAGCCTTGTATAGAACCTGTCCACCCGCCAGCACCGCCAGTAAATACTTGACTAGTATATGTAAATGTAGAACTGGCTACTGCCCAAGTGGCATCGACTAAATCTATTCGAGCATAACCAGTTCCTGTAGGTTCGGTGATTGTTGCTTCAGTAATTGTTTCACCTGGAGCAACATTAGTGAACAAGCCAAGTTCTAAGTTAGCATCTCTATCAGTAAGAATCCGTTTAAAAATAATATTGCCAACAAGAACTTCACCTTCATCAGGCACAAAACCAACTTCTTGCCATATCTTGGTTTTAAGTTCTTCAAGAACTTTAGACGGGTTACTGCGTCGCGCTATTGTATCATGTAAGGCTTTTTGAATTACACCGCCATAAACAAAGACAAAGGCTGAACCCCACGAAATTCCAATGGCACGTAAAGACAGGAAGAATAGTCCTTTTGCAAGTTTCGACACCGACAACACTTTAGCCGTATCTATATGACTTCCAATTACAATAGAATTCATTTCAATTCCTCCATAGTGCACTCAATATGGGAAGTTTTCGGGTTAACTTCACCTACGAGTTTATTGCTTGTCTTGACCACGTAACCGAGTTGTGCTTGTTTTTTAATGTGACTATTCATATCCTCATAGTCATCATCTACTTCACCTCGAAGACGCATAATTTTGGAGTTTTTGGCTATATTCATGTATACAAACATATTAGCCTCCTATGATAATTTACTGACTTGTTCACGAAGAGCATCACGTAGACGCTCTAGAACAGAATCAATAGAATGCAATGGAACAGCAGAATCGATTACGATAGCTACTTCACCCGCCAACACGGAAGCGTTAATAGTTTCCGTCCCGACTAGATCCGATACTACAAACCCACCTTTTGTTTCACTGACTGTTCCTGCAATTGCTTTTGCTGCCATTTTGTATTACCTCTCAAAAAGCTCCCCGGTATTAACCGGGGAGAAAGCCGTGAATTATAGAGAATTCAACAAATGCCAATGAACAATATGCTCATCTTCAACTCGAACTGCACCGAGTGTCATATAAGCATAAATGCGCCATGCAAAGCTGATGCTTGGGTCTTCAGCCACGCGGGTGGTGATATCCCGGTTCATCTGCAAGCCAAGAGCTTTCTTGGTCATAGCTAGGCAAGAAATTTCGCCTGCGCCTGGAGCCAGTAATCGAGTAGAAACAATCCAATGGAAACCCATCCAATTTTCTACAAAACCTTTAGTGGCCAACGCTTTTACGTTCATATAATCACTAGAAGTATATTCTGTGAGTTGTTGCATTTTACGAAGTTGTTTAGGACCAATGATCATGTATTTCATTTCATCAGGATCAATGTCGTTTTCCATGAATTTCTCGAAAACTTCAGTTACGCCATCAAAAGTGAAAACACCAGTACCATCGCCAACTACCTGACCCGCAGGAAAAGCGACTGTAGTACCGTCGCCAATAGTAGCAGCGCCAGTAGCAGCAGCAAAAATAACATCATCGATTTGACGACGCATTGCCATGCCAACAGACTGAACAATGTTGGAATTTGGGTCTACTAACATTTGAACTGGGTCTTCCTGTTCAGAAGTATCACCAATATCATATGTTGCAGCTATTGAAACCCGGCGTGTCCAATCTGAATCATTGGTAGGTGTAGCTTGACGGGTGCTTGACTTTAATTGAGCGGCATTGGCTCCAATGCGTTCCCAATTATGCTTCTCGGAAGAAACTGGTTTCTCTGAAACACACATACGTGCACGAGCCATTGATTGTTGGGCAAGGTGACGGACGTTGTTTTCAAAGGATTGTACATATACATTATCAATATTAATTGCCATTGAAATATTCCTCTGTAATGATTAAAAATTACATCATCTAGGAGTAGCCCAACACCCGTTGGATTCCAATGGCACTTTGAAGATCGATTAACGGTAGCCTTCGTCGTGCCGCGATATGTGTTCTAGTATAAAAAGTATAGCACATCCGTGTGCCCGTGTCAAGTATATAAAATCATTGGGTAAACGACATACCTTTTCGGAGGTCATTTACATCTTTAGATGAACCAGGATTTTTAGCGGCTACTAAATCGACCATACGTTTCATGGCCGCTGGGTCGCCTTTATGGAATGGGTGGTCCTTATTGGCATATATCTCATCGATTTTATCTTGTGCTTCTTGGGGGGTCAATGCAGCGCCATTATTAGAAAGGTCGCTATTGCCTAAATTGGTCCCTTCCTGGCCAATAGAAACTGCAAGACTATGTGCCCATTTAATTATATCAGCCGGAAGTTGGTTATTTTTCATTGCCTCGATCAAATGATCGGGAGCTTTGGTTTTTTCCATCAAACCAAGAGCTTGACCTAGCCTGTCATCAGTAGCGGCTCCCCATTCTTGCTTTAGACTTTCCATCTCAGCTTTTTGAGATTCTAAAGTAGACGTAGCGGTAGAAATATCTTGGGTAATTACTTCAGACATTATCTTATCGAATTGCCCTTTAGTAAGACCGGCCTTATGAGCAATTTCTCTAAAAAAGTCCAATCTTTCTGAATCTTGGTTAACCCCTTCTGGCAAGTCTTTAATTTCAGGGACCCCGTATCCGTCAGATTTATCGGGCATCCCCATAGTTCGATAGAAATCTCGACTCTGCTCAGGATTATCGAGGTCTGGCCGCAACATAACATTGGGAGCTTTTTCGATAAGTTTCTCGACAAATTGTTGACGTTGTTCATCTCCCGCATCCTCCCCTGGAATAGAAATAGAATTGCCTTGATATGATTTCATATCAACAAATGCTTTAGCCACTTGACTGATGTCTTCAAAATTAGCTAAAGCTGGACTAGCTTTAATTTCGTCAGGTAATCCATCGCGCCAATTCGATGCTTCACCAGCACCGCCACCAGCAGCTCCATCGCCACCGGCTTCATCAAAATATTTACGGCTTATATTTCTAAATTTCATTTTTATTCTCCTGTGAATTCAATTTGGCTTTTAACATACCGCACTAAATCACGTTGTGCGGCTCTATTCTGCGTAACAGTTGGATCTGAACTAGCAATCATATCTATATCGTAATAATGTTTTTCCAATAAAGCTAGACATTTTTTGCCGTCTTCAGTCCCGAAAGCATCTTTCCATTCTTGTGCCTCCTTTAACAAGGCCAAATTGGTTTGGGCCATTAACTGCTCTCTTTTTTTAGTTCTATCCTGCATTTACGTCTCCCAATGTAGGCATTGCTTGTGAAAGGGCCACAACTCCTTCCCCTTGTGACTTCATTGCTTCTCCTTCTTCTTGAGCCATAGCAGCTTCCTGCATTTTTTGTTCCATTTCTGCTCTTTGCTTCCTTGTTTTTGTTACTTCCTCATCGGAATTAAGATATTTGGCTGGTAATCCAGACATTTTAGCTGTATCGCGGCCAATCATATCGATATCAGGCAAATCTTTCAATTGAGGGAACACTTCCATTAGACCAGCAATAGCACCAATCCAAGAGTGAGTAGCTTGGACTACTTCTTGTCGTTGCGCTCTTGGTAATGGACCTACATATTCTACATCAAGTTCGCCTTGTGCTTCTTTCACTGATTCTGGTATATCAGGGAGTTGACCAGCACGAAGCATGATTCTAAATGTGCGATTAATAAGTGGGTCTAGATAATCCGCTTGTAATCGGCCAAGAGTAGGACCTAGTAGCCGCTGCATTAATTCATATCGAACATTAACCTCAGTTGCTGTCATAGCCGGTGATTCTTTCATTTGAAGTTGGTCAACACGGAATGCTCTATTAATTGACTCTTGCAATCTATCAATTTTGACTTCACCAACATCAAATCTAGCTCCGGATTCATAAGCTCTGATTTCATCTAAATCTTTAACTACCGTTAATCCACCGCGTCCTATGTCAAGGTCCGTCATAAGGTTACGTGCAGTAGTTAAAGTAGCCGGGTCAACAACTTTGCCTAAAGCTTCGAGAGTTTCCTCGATAAGAGCATTAAGGGTAAGAATATCGGAAAGACAAATATGGGCAGGACTATAGCCCCACTGACTACCGGACGTCTTTCTCCAGCGACCAATAAATGCTGGCATTTCATAATAGCCGCCCTCTGGCCCTAATTGAGAACCGTCTTCATGCAATACCCATTTCCACCCATATGGGCGCTCTGTGGCGGATAAAACTATGTTTGATTCTTTATTGGCTTTCTTGTCGTTTCTTTCGTACACAATAAAAATACAAGTGAATCGAGTGTTATTGCTGTCGTTACCCTCGGCTTTTAGCCTGATATGCTCTGGAGTATGTTCTCCAAATTTGTCAATAATTTGTAGCGGAGTCCATTGGTATTGGCGATAAAATCTCAATACTTGGTTTTTATGGTCCATCTCAAAATAACAGTCACGCATTGGTGCCGCCTGGAAATCAAGACCTTTCCAATCTTTAGGGTCTTCTGACTCGGCTTCTTCAAAAAGAATTGAAGTCCCATATGAAGTCAAGTCTAGATAAAATTCAGCTGACTCTAGGTTAAAATTAGAATCGATAAGAGCTTGGTACATACGGTTACCGCACTCTTCTATCCATTCCATTGCAATTTGGTCTTCATTTAACTCTTCTTGACGAAATCCCAACGCGAACCATTTAGTAGAAGGAGAAGTTAATGACCCTTGCAGCGAAGATGAAAGAGTTTCATTGGCATCAATAGCAGTAGAGTCAAAAATATCGCGACGTCTCCAATCTATTTCACCTTCGTCATTTTGTGGCTGAAAGAATTCCCCACGGTGGGGGACCACAAATCGTTCAATGATCTGTAGTGTGTCATCTAGTATTTTGCGTTGACTAACAAGCGCATCAAATCTTTTCTTTAGTATAATAGAATCCATTATCTACCTCTAGCAATGCTTGGGGTTCGAGTTCTTGAACGTCTGGTCGAGCCACTGGCTGTCCTGACGGCTGGTATTACTTTGTGTCTACTTACACTGCCCATATTATAATTATCTGGCCATGCAATGGACATAATTCTCATTGAATCTGCTCCGTGAGAGGCCCAATCGTGCATCGGTCTGTCCATGAAGACCCTAAGCTTATCGTTGTACTCCCGCCTGTAGTTGTAAAGCGCATCTGTACCTTTACTTGTGTTAACATTGTTGAATCTAAGCCTTGGAATAAATGACTTAACCGAATCAATTCCCGCTCTAAGCCCGATATCTGGACAGGGCTCAAAATCAACTCCGTGGGCAGCAGCTGTTTTAAGATAACTTTGGCCATTGGAATAGTCACGGCGTTTAATATCGTGTGGGGCGGAATGGATACCGTACGAATACGGTAATTGGTTGATTCTCGAACACCATTCGATGAGCGGAACATTACTCTCCTCCATGTAATCTATAACATTTATGGCGTCGCCATCGTGAGATTCTTGTCCAAACCAAATAGAAGTCGCGTCCCTTAGCCCTAAATCCCAGAAGGTATGCACTGGTTTTCTTGGGTCCCAGGGGTAATCGCCAAATTTGGCTCTTCCCATTTCGTTAGAGTAATATGCGCCAAATAAACCGGCATCAAAACTACAGTAATATTCCTGTTTGGCTAGTAACGGGTCCATGCCCGCGTCTATTTCTGCCTCATAAGCTTCCTTGGAAACGACCGGTGTGCCATCTTGTCTTTCGGTATCGTCAATTGTGAGTAATTCCGCAAACCAATCTGGGTTCTGTCTGGCCATTTCATATAATTCATAGCCGTGGTTCTTGCCCCGAGGAGTGTAGATGAAGATTGCCCATCCTCCATTTTCCGCCAAGATAGGTCGTATGAAATCCCAGGCTCTGGGGTCTGCGATGCTGTATTCCGAAAAAACAACTCCGAACGGGTTTGAGCCAACAAGACGATCATAATTGTCTGAACCAACAACTTGCCAAATACTACCATTTTTAAGCTCGATTTTCATTTCAGTGTTATTGATGTTGGCCCTCAATTCTTGGGGCCAAACTTGATCAATAGTGCGAACACCGGTTCTAGGGTCAATGGCATCCCACACAACGTGACGCCCCTGGATCGCAGTGGGTAGCATATGCCAGTAAGTGGCAACCGTCTGGTGTGCCGCCACTGCAGTAAAATTAAGTGAAGAAGCATCCTTCCCGGCACGACGGTGCCAAACGCATACAGCACGTTTTTTGCCGTCTGCCATCATGGCCTTACCAAAATTCGTCTGGTGAGGCCGTACAGTCCAATTATTAGGAAGGATTATATCAGACAATTACCAATCCTCATCTAAATCGACTTGTTTCTTTTTGATTTTGGCTTCTCTGTGTTTTCCGACAGCCCTATCTAAACCCCAGGCCGGGAACGCACCATATAAGATAGTTTCTGCTGTAGCCGATAATTCAATTCCATTAGTTTCAGCATAAATAGCAAAGGCTGTCATAAGAGCAGTTCCTACTGGACGGAACAGGCCTTTAACGATTTGTTCACCCGCATAGGATAATTTCACTAATGCATCAATCCATGGGTATGTTTTAGTGGCTAACATAGTTTCCATGAATTTCTGGCCGATGTCTAGGGTTTTGAAAGCAAATTCTGTTTTTTTGTCTTTATCCTCGATAAGTTTACTGCCAAGCTTACCGAAAATCCCTAAAGCACTTAAAGCTAAATCAATCATTTGCATTTCTCCTTATAATATTCAACCATTTCTATCATCACCCTTTGACTTTCGCCTGCTTCATGTTGTTTTACTTGTACTATTTCTTCTTTATCAAAATATTGGTACAGTGTGGCAGATGACCCAGCAATAGTGACAAGGAGAGTGAGGACATTTCTTATATTAGTTAACTCCTCCATTACATGACTCCATTGTGGATTATTGAGTAATGATTACCATCATTGAATCTACCTCCCCACCGACATAATTCATGCTGCTGTTCCCACCATTCACCTAACTCTTCATGTTGTTCAGTTTCGGTCTGCCAAATGCCGTCCTTAAACAAATTCAAATCAATAGCGAGCTTTAGTTTATGTGCAGAATTTTTATGGCCATATGCTCCTATACGAGTTTCGCCTATGTCGCCAAATACTCTTGCATCGCGAAATAGATCACCGCCACGAATTTCAAATCCTAATTCATGTGCCTTATCTATAAGGCGGGGGAGAAGACGCATAAATAATTCTTGTTTTTCTCCGGTTCTCATTCTGTTTCTCCCTCTATTATTACTTCGGCAGGACCAGTCATGCCTTCCATGTTTATAGTGACATTAACTGCAGCGTGTTTTGAATCATCTTTACTAATACCATGGAGCTTCGAGCGTTCTGCATAAATCTTCATCGCCAAATCCGCATGGAATTTCTTAGCTTCAATTTTTTCGCCTGAACCTGTAACAATAGGGATACTAATTCTGCCCATAGCAATATCTTCAAGTTCGTCGAGATGCACGTCTAAAGTTTGCTTAGTTACAACAGATTCAGCTAGGTACTTATTTTGGAGATCAACAATGTAAGCAGCAACCAGAGGTTCACGTTTTAACCTTGTGCCTCTTTCAGCGGGAAATCCTACTGATTCAGCCGCGTCCCGATGCTTATAGCCGTTGGTCACATACTCGATACAAAACGCACGACGTTGGTCGTCTAAATCTAAAAAACCTGACTCTCTATTACGTTCTACAAGACTAGAGTCGATGGGAGCAATATTTCTGGATTCTTCAGACATAACTTTATGTATTCCCTTTGTATGCGCTGTGCTGCAACTACTGGATTGTTCAGAAATTTCTCATCCAGTACCCTTTCACGTGCCGCAAGCATACCGGTGTCGGTTGCTATATAGTTATTGATTGGGCTCATTTGGGCGCTCATCAAAAGAGTATAGCACACGACAGGAGGACTGTCAAGTATGGAATCGGCATAAAGGACCAAATCAAAAGAACGGCGGATGAGCAGAAAACTAACAGGCATGGCGGATGGGGTTCTGGGGGCGGAATCCCTGGAAAAACGTGCGGTGGGTCCTTCGTTTTTTCCGGGGTGTACCCCCCAACGCCCGCGAACGAAATACCCCCTACCCTAGGGGAGGACCCAAGCCATCGCCCGTCGATCTCGGGTTGTGCTCGCCCAACGCGTACGTACGTGCTTCTTCCTTGGCCGGGGGTTGTGCTGCCTTATATCCCTATAGCTATCTCTACTTGGATATGGCGAGGCGTGCAGACGGCTGCTATACTTGTTCCCAGACTTGCAGCACGTGGCTGCGGGCACAACCAAGATAGGAGCAAGACCATGACACAAGCCACAAAGAAGAAGACCACAAAGAAGACCGCTAAGCGCGAACCCAAGGTCGAGGATTTGGACGCAGCGATCGCAGCCGAGCTGGCCCAGGACGAGGACGACGAGCAAGAGGAAGGAAGCAAGATGGCCTCAACCCTCAATCGCTACCGCACCGGCTATGAGCCTACGATTGCGTACAGCGGTCGAGTTTCGTTAAACAAGGGCGACGACGTTGCGCAAACGCTGGCGGGCCTCAGCCCCGACCAAGTGTTGGCGGCGGCAGAGACACTGCTCGGTTTGGAGAACGGTGAGCTAGCAACCCGGTACGCGGGACTAAACCCAGGCCAACGCAGGATGAACGGCGGCAACCGCATCCGGGCGGCGATCAAACGCGGTGATGCAACCGTAAAAGACTTGCAAGCAGCCGTTAAGCACTAACAGGCGAGCCAAGAGCGGACAGCCACGGACGGCGAGCGGGGACCACGGACGGTCGAACCCCCTTCTCAACCTTTTCCCTTCAGCCGCCAACCGCAATCGTGCCATAGCGAGCAGTCGTCCCGCGTCACGTTTAACAAGGAAACGAGCGCGTCCATATGGTCCGGGTCGTCCGATACCATCCGAGGTCGTCGGGAGACGTGCAATGTCCGGTACGTACCCCACCCCTTTTTTCTCTCTCTCTTTTCAGGGGGGTGGACGATGTGGACCATACGGACCAGCCCGTTCGTGACGGGGGCTCTCGCTGTCCAGATTCAGCCCGTTCCGATCACGGACCGTCCACATTCGGATGTTAGTTTACTAACCCTCGATATACCGTTCGTCCAAACACTCGGTGGTCTTCACAATGACGTCCGTGACCCCTTTGTGGTCTATTTCGAATATGGACCGCGCCATCTCCACATGGACGCACCAACCGGCATCTACAACGCATCCTTGACAGGCCATCGGCCCTATGCTATACTGGGTCTATACACTAGAGGAGCAGGGCATGAACAACACACGTAGGCACCTAACGTGGATTCCGCATCACAACACCGTCATAATAGACAAGCATGACTTCTTTGTTGTTTGCAGTTACATGGGACGACAATTTGGTCTGCTCCCGGCACAAAAACAAGGAATGGCACTAGATATAGCAGTTGCCGTAGTAGACAGTTACCTTTACACACAAACCAGGAGCTAAGCATGGACTTAGAAACATTTAGAAATTTCACTGAAGAAGACTACGAAGCTTTAATCAAATCCCTTGTGAGGAAGCACTTTAACAACCGGGTGGCGTACAATACACCAAACGGATGGGCTGACAGGGAAGCGACACCAGCAGATTTTAAACGACGTGCAGCATGGGTGGAACGCGCCTACGGCCTGCACCTCTTATAAGGAGCACGTATGAAAGTACAATCAATAGCACTAACTATATTGTTAACATTTATTGCGGGCGGTTTAATCAGTGCCTACGGCAAAAAACATCAAGGGTACGACTTTGTGGAAGAGTACCACAATAGGACGTGCTATTTTTGGAAAGCACCTAAACGCAAATACTGCGAATGGAGATAAAAATGAAACAAGAACACCTAACGCCGCTTATCGACGACCTTGATAATTGGTTTGATTTGCCACTTCATGAGCTGTGCACAATCTTCCCCGCAATGCGGGACGACGATTATGACGGCTTAGTGGCCTCAATGAAGGACCAAGGGTTTTTGCTATCCGACCCGATCGTGTTGGTCGACCTAACGCCCGATGCACCAAACTCATCCTGGGCCATCCTTGATGGGCGCAATCGCCATCTAGCGGCCATGGATGCAGGGGTCGAGCCCGAGTTTATGGTGTACAGCGGCGAAAATCCTATCGGCTTCGTTACGTCACGCAACCTGGACAGGCGGCATTTGACCACCGGGCAGAAAGCTGCAGTAGCAGCCGAACTTGCAGGACTCAACAACGGACAAAACTCAACGGAAGGAGAAGTGACGCAATCCGAAGCTGCTGAACGTGTCGGGGTCGGTGAGGCAACATTACGCCGATACAAGTACGTAGAAAAGCATGACCCGGAGCTAGCTACTAAAGTAAAAGCAGGCGAAGTACCACTAGAAAAGGCCCGCTCTATTGTAAAGGACAAAGTAGATCAGCCGCCAGCCGTGGAAGACGTAATAGCGGACGCGATACCAAAATCACTAGGCGAAAAACGGGCAGCGCGTAAAGCAGCCGAACGGGCCGAGCTACAGGAGAAACTAGAGGCCATAGCTGAAAAGGTGGCTGAACGTTCACCAGACGCTGCTCCCAAATCCGCCTTGTTGGACGCGGCATTAGAAGGTTACAAACTAGGGAGGGAGTCATAAAGTGAGCGTTTTACTTATCATAGCAGAAAATTACAGACAAGCTTGTGATTATGCTCGTAAAAATAGTATAAGTCCCGGCGATTGGCGATTTATCGACCGTCCTGAAAAATTGTTAGGGTTACGGAAGTCCTATTTTGTGATAGCAAGTTATCCGAAAAATTATGAAGAACTAGAGCCATATATCTCGGCTAACGAAATGATAGAAGTTAGATCACCTGATCGTTAAACATACTCTTGACAGGGGTGCTAGTCTGTGGTATACTAGCGCCTCAGGATATACGAGGAGATTGAAGTGAACACAGCAATCAACATAGATAATGAAGAGTTAGTACAGGTAGAATGGTTTAGCCACGAACGTCTTGTATTCGCTTGTCTGAGTCACATGATTAAAGATGGCTGGGTCCCTTCCATGAAGCACATAGGCTTAGTTGACGGAAATTTAGTCGCTCGTCCTGTGAAGTATGACGGCGAAACCAGATTCTCTGGTGTAGCTTTATTTAAAATAGACTAGGAGAACCAAATGAATGATAAAACAAACAAAGAAGTCAAAGACGCTCTGGTAAAAATCAACCGTGAGCGTTATACGACTAGCCGTACAGCATCAGGCGCGAAGTCATTATCTAATGGTGATGACATAGCGAAAGCCCTGGAAGGTCTGCCAATTGTTTCTTTGTATGAAGTGGCAGATAAACTCTTTGTTGAGAACGAATTTCGCGCTAACTATGGTAAACTTAATACCGGCATGCAACGTATGAATCTCGGCAACCGTATCCGTGGTTTTGTTTCTAAGCGCGATGCCGATAATGCCAAAGCTGAAGCAGATGGCAAAAAGCCTAAGCTATCTGGTCTTGAGGCTGTAGCCAAGGCAGCAGCTCCATTCCGTAAGGAAGCAGACAAGGCACTGGCCGAAGCTGAGAAAGCCAAAGAAGCTAAAAAAGCAGAAGCTGCCAAGAAGAAAGCTGAAGCCGAAGCAAAAAAGAAGAAAGCTGAGCACAACAAAAAAGCATCAGCCGCGTAATCAAGACGGGGGCCTAGCGCCCCCTCTTTTTAAAAGGAGCCATAATGTCAGTAGCCACAGTTAAGTATGGAGGCGGGGATTTCTTAATCCAGTGTCAGATATTTGACAATGAACGAGTAAAAGCCTTCCCTGATAGAAAATTCAACTCAAACACAAAAATTTGGCATGCACCATTCAACGCGCCAAATGCACAATATATACGCGATAACTATAAATTTCCAGAAGAGATAAATGAAGAAGCTCTTGAAATGGTAAATCAGGCTCTTGCGGAAATCGAAGTCAGTAAAACATTAAGATTCCCCGAAGACCACCCATTTTTAAATCCTCCCCGGCCTTACCAGATGGATGCTCTTAATAAGTCGTACGGGATGCGCGAGTTCGGCTACTTTATGGAGATGCGGACCGGCAAGACATTTGTAGATATAAACATAGCAGCAGCCTATTACTTAAAAGGCGAAATCAATGCGTACCTCATTGTCCTTTTCCCAGGCGCAATTAAATCAACCTGGAAAATCCAACTCGAAGAGCATTGTCCCGTCCTATATGAAGTCCACCTTCTCCAAGCCGGGCAGAAAAAACAAACTCAAGCCTTTATTGACAAGGACACCGATGCCCTCAAGGTTATGGTCGTCGGAATTGAGTCGTTATCTAACGGTGCAGGAGGCGACCTCATTACGGACTTTGTGCAAAAACATAAAACAAAATTCACAATCGATGAGTCCACCTGTATCAAGAACCCAAAACAGCAAGTCTCGAAAAGTAAAAAACGAACACGCGTCAAATTATGTTGGGACGTTGGCGGCTTAGCTGAGTATCGGACTATCATGACCGGGACACCGACCACGCAGGGGGTTGAAGATCTCTACTCCCAGTTCCGGTTCCTTAATTGGCAAATCCTGGGATATAAGTCGTATTTTACATTTAAGAATGCTCATTGTATAGCAGGCGGATTCCAGGGCAAGAAAATCATCGGCTATAGGGACGTAGATAAAGTAATAAGAAAAATAAACCCATATGTATATCAAATTTCAACAAAAGATGCCATCGGCATTCCAGAGGAAGTATGGGAACCAATATACGTAGAACAGTCACTCGTCCAGAAGCGGCTATTGAAAGAACTAGGCGATCCGTATGACATGTCGACGAGCATGGGCGACGAGGAGCTAGAAGTCGAGACGATACTAGAAAGAATGACAAGGTATCAACAGATAGTCGGTGGCCATTTCCCCTTTAAAGAAGAAGAAGGCTACGATACTATGCCGATTGAAGGGCCAAATCCCAAGATGGATGCTCTGTTAGGTTTCATTGAAACGATACCTAAGGACCAGAAAGTTATTATTTGGGCTAGGTTTGTGCCGGAACTGGAAGCCATAGCCAAGGCCCTTCCTGATTCTATTCTATACAAAGGCGGAATGAGCGATGACGAACGAGAATGGGCACAACGAGAATTCATGCAAGACAACGGCCCCAGGTTTTGGGTCGCAAGTCAGCAGGCAAGCGCCAGAGGAGTTGAACTTGCAGCGGCTTCTGTCCACATCTTTTACTCAAATAGCTTTAGTTATGATGATAGAAAGCAAGCCACTATGCGTACTAACAGCAGCAAACAGAAGTCCAAGTCTATACTCTATGTGGATATCATCATGAACCACAAGATTGATAAGCAGATAGTTGATGCGTTGCGTTATAAACAAGACATAGCAGAGTACGTGATCAGCGAAATTAAGAAAGGGCAAGTATAACAGGAGAACTAACATGACAGACAAACAATACCAAATAGCC
>Ga0316207_10000987_pt1 | contig 38738 bp, 30 predicted proteins | sample 6weekpyrite_MG_FD_204943 | JGI IMG/M metagenome (GOLD analysis project Ga0316207, IMG submission 204943) | Microbial mat bacterial communities from mineral coupon in-situ incubated in ocean water Damariscotta River, Maine, United States -... | ecosystem: Environmental > Aquatic > Marine >... | reverse complement strand
ACCCTTATTGTTCCTGGGAACGTGGCTTGAATGAAAATACAAATGGACTGATTAGACAATATTTTCCAAAAAGTACTGACTTTAAAGAGATATCTGATAAAGCAGCTGCAGAAGTCATGGAAAAACTCAATAATCGACCACGTAAAACATTAGGTTTCAAAACACCTAAAGTAATGTTTAATAGCAACTTCGAATCTGTAACTTGAAGTTTACATGAACTGGTTGCACTTCAGAGTTGAATCCGCGTGATTTTTAAACTCAAAGTAAGTTAATTTATTCGCTATTAACATAAAAATTGTATGGAATATTACTGAGGTGAGTAGAGTGAAAGCCTGAGATGATATATTTCAAGTCTGACTTTATTTACATATGGCCAGTAGATGAATTGCCCTTATAGTGAGCATGCTGTGAATTATTTCAATTAATTTTGGTGCATCAGTTTAAAAAATTATTTTACTGATAAGACTGCATATTCCTTTAACCGATTGTTTTCCCTTATAAAAATTCGCTGATAATAAAATTGGTGCACTTCAAAAATCTCATACTTCTTAAGTGGTGCAGTTATTGCTCCTGTCTAATAGCAATGTTTACAATGTTGATAAACAATTTAAAAATCACAAAAACACAATGTCGATTCAATTTTAGAATCTGGGTTTCAAATGCTTAGAAAAAAGAATGAACGACAAACCTTATATTAGGGAGAATAATTATGCTGGAGCAGACCTTAACCGTGTTGTTAGCGGGAGGCGTTGGCTCAAGATTGCACCCGTTAACACAAGACCGCGCAAAACCTGCGGTGCCTTTCGGTGGAAAATATCGAATCATTGATTTTACCTTGGCAAACTGTATGCACTCCGGTTTGCGTCGAATTTTGGTGTTAACACAGTACAAATCTTTTTCTTTGCAAAAACATGTTCGCGACGGCTGGTCTATATTCAATCCAGAATTAAACGAATATGTGACGACCGTACCACCACAAATGCGTACCGGTGAAAGCTGGTACCAAGGTACGGCTGATGCAATCACTCAAAATCTTTATTTACTCGAGCGTAGTGGTGCAAAATGGGTTGTTGTGCTTTCTGGTGATCATATCTATCGTATGGATTACAAAGAAATGCTTAAGTCCCACCAGGAAAATAATGCCGGACTCACAGTTGCCTGTCGTGAAGTGCCGCTTGATGAGGCGCGTTCATTTGGTGTTGTGTCAATTGATGAAGAATCTCGAATAATCGGATTTGCTGAAAAACCGGATAATCCAACACCATTGGAAAATGATCCTACTAATGCTTTAGCGTCCATGGGAATCTACGTATTTTCCATGGACTTGTTGCTGAATGTATTGAAAAAGGATGCAATAAATCCAAATTCTTCTCATGATTTTGGTAACGACATTATTCCTAATCTAATCGCTGAAGAAAAAGTTTTTGCTCATCGCTTTGGCGCCAAGCAGGGTAGGGTAAGTCCGGACGGTTACTGGCGGGATGTGGGTACCTTGGATAGTTATTACGAAGCCAATATGGATTTATTAAAACCTGTGCCACCCATTAATTTGTATCAGCCTGAATGGCCGATTCGCACTTACCAAGCGCAGTATCCGCCGTCACGTACAGTGCCTGGTCAGGATGGTACTGAAGGAATTTATGTTAACTCTATCGCGGCGGGTGGTGTGGTCATTTCCGGAGGCAGTGTTCAACATTCGATATTGTTTTCCAATGTGTTTGTTGATGAAGAGGCCAACATTGAAGACTCGCTTATACTCAATGATGTTTATGTAGGAAAGGGCGTTCGTCTGAAGAAATGTATTATTGACAAAGATGTTCGTATTCCGGATGGCGAGTGGATTGGCATTGACGCCAAGAAAGATGCCGAGCGGTTTACTATTTCTGAAAAGGGTGTTGTTGTAGTACCTAAGGGTTATCAGTTTTCAGATTAGAAATTTAAAAGACACATGCTGGACGAATGACGGCATGTGTCTTATTTTCTAATGAAAGGAGCGTTCGTGATATTGTTACATGGTCAAAATTTTATTTCATTAAAGCAGCATCAAACTTATAAACAAGTCCAACTGAAAATGCTGAGGGGTCATCTCCGGCTGCGGAAGCGACACTGTCTCCATGTCCCCAGTTATTTGCATTAAAGGCAGCATTGTCATCGTTATCAGTCATGGCATAGGCTACATAAATGGTCGTATTTTTACCTAAGCTATGATCGTAACCAATGGCGATCTGGGTCGCATCGCTCTTGTCTACATCGCCAGTACTTTGCGTAAACTGACCTTTGATGCTACCCATGCCGAGATTAAAACTTCCACCTAGGGTGAAACTGCTACGATCATTTCCGGCCACACCTGCCGCGTCAGTTTCGGTTTGATAACCACCACCGACTGAAAACTTTTTCATGTTGTAACTTGCTGTTAGCGCCATTGCCACATGCTCATCAGCGCCTGCACCCATACCTTGATTCATATAACCCAGGCCAAATTTCATGTCGGCCATAGCGTAATTGGCTTTTAAAACTGTAATTGAGGTATCGCTAACACCTTCATTGGGTGAAAAACCTAATCTCACATCAAAGCCGCTGACAACCGGTGAGCTATATTGAACCGCGTTGGAAAAACGACCCGCTAAACCTGAGGCGCCCCAGATATTGCCGAGATCACCCACTTGATCAGCAAATAAGTTGTAGTCGTACATCCATTCGTTTACGCCACCAACTTTACCTGCCTTGAAACTACCAAAACCAGTGGATAGACCAATCCAGGATTCTCTTGTTGCAGTGAAAAGTTGTCCGGTTGAATTGGCACCTCCATTACCATCGTTGTTACCTTGTCCGGTAAAATCAACACCGGTTTCATAATTGAAGAGGACTTTCATACCGTGTTCTATATCTTGTTCACCACTTATGCCCAGTCGCGACGAGTTGCTGGCAACATACTGGCTATCGGTAGAACCATTATCGACAAAATCACCAGACAAGTGTGCCTGCCCCCAAAGGTTGACTGTGCCAGACTGTGCAAGCGGTGATATTAGCAGACCGGTTAAACCAGCAGTGATTGCGAATTTCATGTTTTTACCAGGTTTTTTCACTTTACTCTCTCCTATATATAAAGTGTAAAATCAGAAATGCTTTAATTTGCTTTGTTGTTGATTCAAAATTGTGAAACATTTTGAAAAGTAGCTTCACAGCTTTAAAACAATACTTATTAACAAATAACTAAACCGGTTATAAAAATCTGCCAAGTAAAAATATTAATGTTTCCAAAGCATTGTTAGCGCCCTGCAAGTGGCGGGCCAGGAAAGTTAAGTCAATACAGGTGATGACGAGCTATGTGAGTGTCAATCAAGTCTCAAATAATCAAAGTCTGTTGTTTGTTAGAAAAAATCCATAGCTGTCTAATCTCAATTCCCTACAGCATACTGCTAGTTAAACCAAAAGGAGATTCATGGTATACATACCTCGTTGACGAGATAAAATTGATTCCGAATCTAAATGATATTGCAAGACGATAGAAGCAATTATGGTAAAAATTATCATGAATTCAAGCAGAAACAATCCACTTAACTAATTAAAAAGACAGCAAAGTGCGATAATTCGTTTCACCTCTTCAAAATTCCTCACAAATTATCAAACTCATATTTCCCAGTTATATAACATAATATTGCTATTAACAGGGAGTATGGATTATATGCAGGCATAAAAAATATTAAGAATATTTTTTCAAAGTCGATATGCCTTTTGTTCATATAGTTAAGTGTCTCTGTAGCCACTTGAAAATTCTTAACAGCATTAATTTACATTATTAACTAAGGAAACAGACATGTTACAAGCAACTCTCAAAAAGATTTCAGTGCTTGGTCTGAGCCTGGCAATCGCCATGCCATGGCTGACCAATGATGTGCAAGCGGCAAAAAAAGACGTGAAAATGGTTATCACCGCAGCCTTTGTATCAGATAAAGGTCTGCCTATTTATGAAGACATGGCCAAATACTTCTCGAAGAAACTGGGTTGGAATGTTTCTGTTGTATCGGGCTTGTCATACGATGAGTCTGATCAAATGCTTGATGACGGTGTTATTCAAGTCGGTTATGTATGTGGTCTTCCATATGTCCATAAAGAAGCGGAAGGAAAATATGATTTATTGGCAATTCCGGTTATGTCATTGAAAAAAGGTCGTTTTGGTGACGCAAACGGTTACGAAGATGTGCCGGGTAAATATTATTCTTACACAATTGTAAAAAAAGATTCCAGTATTAAGAATTGGAAAGATCTGAAGGGAAAAAGTTATGCCTATAACGATCAAGGCAGTAACTCAGGTTATAACATGCCACGCTACAAACTGGTTAAACTTGGCGCCAAAAGCTGGGAAGATCATTTTTCACGCATAGTGGTATCTGGTTCACATGAAGAGTCAATTAGATTGGTTTCCAGCGGTGCAGTGGATGCGAGTTCGGTTGATTCATTAGTGCTTGATTATGATCGTTCCATCGGTGACGCTGATGCACTGAATGTGAAAATTATTGAACATCTGCATCCTGGTGGCGCTGGTGCTCCTCCAGTTGTTATCAGTAAAAAAGCGGATCCGGAAATTCGTGATTCCTTGAAAAAAGTTTTGTTGGCCATGAACACAGATCCTGAAGGTAAAAAAATCCTTGATAAAGCATTGGTGTCTCATTTCGCAAAACCCGATGACTCTAATTATGATGATATCCGTAAAATGGAAAAAGCAGCACACGATGCTGGTTTCCATGATCATGTAGAGTAAGAGACGTTGATTTAACCGGTGCCTCAGAATTTCGGCGCCGGTTTTTCAATACTATATTCAGGAGACGCTTGAAGAGGATGCCTCAAGTTATATTTTGCAGACAACATGGTTATATCTATCAAGTCTGTAATTTGTGTTTACGATGTGAATTAAACACCAGGGTTTCGTTTTCAATCGTTTTTTTAACTAATTAAAGTATAAATGAGAATATCAACACACTGTCAAACTTGGAAAGTTGTTACAGCACAGATATGTGAGGGTGTTGATATTGAAAAAAATATAAATCGGAGCATTGTGCGATGAAAATTGGGTTGAAGATAAAATATAAATTGATCGGAGCATTTTTTATTATTGTTTTGGTTCCAATGACTGCAATGATTTTTTTAAACAACTCGATGATGTCTGATGCAATCTACAGTAATTATGAAGAAAAAGGTAGGACTGAAACCGAGCAGGTTATTCAGTATTCCATGAGAAAAATCATGGAAAGTGCAAAAAACTATGTGCGTTTTATTTCAATGGATGCCAATTTCATTAAAGCGGCTTATTATGCCAATACCTTAAACAGCACCGATGATCTAAAAAATAACGCCGAAGCATATCAAAAAGAATTGGGATTGTCATTTATTGAGCTAACGGACTTGAATGGCAAGATTACCTATAGTTCAATTGGAGAGCGGATAGGAAAATCGCTCAGTGAACAAAGAGTATATAGAGTTGCAAAATCTTCTCAGCAAAAAGTGGAATTTGATTTTGAACCGCAGTTTAATCAATTTATCGTGCACACAGCTTCACTTGTGCAACGAAAAGGAAAACCCATTGGCGTTCTTCATTCAGGAAACTACATTGATAAAAATGCGTTAAAAGTTATTACCGGTGGGGCTGATGTTTCGATATATTCTGCAACAGGTGAGCTTACTGTTACCACCGGTTCACCACCATCTGATGTCTCTTTTGTTAAGGAGATATTTAACGAAGTGGCGTCTGTGTGTAAAAATTCCGTGTCGAGTGAAAAATGTATTAGACCCCAATTTTCGATGATAAATGAAACCATATCAGGAACGCCTTATCTTGTTGTTGCAAGTCCTATTCGTATTAATTCGCGCATGCCAGTCGGAACCTTTGTTATGTCACTGGATGCCAGTGAAGTAGAAAACCAGTTGTCGGCGGCAGGAAAGACCATCATGATACTGGGCATTGTTTTTATTGCCATTGCAATTGGCGCCAGTCTTCTGGTTACCCGTGGAATAGTTATGCCGCTGGAACAATTAAAAGACATGATTAAAGACATTGCCGAAGGAGAAGGGGATTTAACTCAAAGGTTACGCATTAAATCTAAGGATGAAATAGGCGAGGTTGCTGAATGGTTTAATGCATTCTTAGATAAATTACATCTCACGGTTAAAGAAATAGGTTCAATCTCAGAACCATTGAAAACTGCGTCGAAGGAACTGGAAAAAGTTGCTAGCACAACCCGATCAGATGTAGCAGAACAGCAGACTCAGATAGAAACTGTTGCAACGGTGATGAATGAAATGGTTTCTACCGTGCAGGAAACGGCTGTTAATGCCGAAGAAGCAGCAGGTGCCACATCAAAAGTAGATGTTCAAGCGCAAGATGGTGCGGGTGTCATAGCAAAGTCAATACAGAGTATTTCTTCTTTGGCTGATGAAGTGACAAAAGCAGCCGAGGTTATGCATAATCTTGAGCAGGACAGTGAAAATGTGGCAACCGTGCTTGACGTTATTAAAGGTATTGCTGAGCAAACCAACCTATTGGCGTTGAATGCAGCAATCGAAGCAGCACGCGCAGGTGAACAAGGCCGTGGTTTTGCCGTTGTCGCGGATGAAGTCAGAACACTGGCTCAACGCACACAGGATTCCACCCATCAAATACAAAGTATAATTGAACGTTTACAGACGCGCGCAGTTGAAGCGGTTGAAGTGATGGAGCGTGGTAAAGGTCAGGCAGGTACGAGTGTTGATCAGGCAAGTGTCGGCAGTGAAGCGTTTAGTCAAATTGCACAAGCCGTCTCTTCGGTAACGGATATGACGACACATATCGCAACTGCCGCAAAAGAGCAAAGCACTGTAGCGGAAGGAATAAATCAAGAAGTCACGAAAATTAGTCTAGTCGCAGAACGCACAGCAGATGGTGCAAAACGAACTGAAGAGCATGGTGAAAACCTGGAAAACTTGGCAATAAAACTAAGTGATACAGTCGCTCGATTTAGAGTGTAGTTTGTTATTCAGTTCACGATAGATTGGTGCCAAAACACCGGGGTGGGGTGATGCTTTATGATTTTGACATAAAGGAAGCCGTATAATCATGTGTAGAAACCTCTCGTCCTCAAATTTACTCCATTTATATCAATTCCTCTATTTTCTTATTTTATGGCTGTGTCTTATGTTTCCCGCGTTTGGTTCGGCCGAAAATCATAAGACGACAGATGTTGCCGTTATCTGGCTAAAATGGGATAGCGACGTTTTTAAACAAGCTAAGAAAGAAGACAAGCCAATTCTACTCTACATTAGCGCAGTTTGGTGCATGAATTGTCATATATTAGAAGCTCGAGTGTTTGGTAACGCTAAGATAGTTGATTACATCAACAAGCATTTTATTCCTGTTAGGGTTGATGCTGATGATCGGCCTGATATTGCAGAGCGTTATGTGGTGCGTGGGTTACCGACTTTTTCATTTCTCATGCCGGATGGTAAAGTGATTGTTCAAGGTAACAATATACCACCACATATTTTTAAAAAAAATATGCAAAAAGTGCTCAGTTTATATAAAAATAAACGCGATAAAATTATACAAGCCATTGCAAAACGGGAAGCAAAGAAAAAAACTGTCTCTTCAACATCAATAAATGTGAAAGATAAATTTGGTCAAGGATTTGTTAATGATATCGATTCATTACTTAAAAAAGAATTTGATTCCGTAAACGGAGGTTATGGCGAAGCAGCAAAATTCCCACTACCTTATAATGCAGATTTTGAACTCATGCGTTATTATTTAACGGATGATGAGAGCTACTTGGCGCGGGTGAATAAAACTCTATCGGGAATTAATAACGGCTTGCTGGACTCCATAGAAGGTGGGTTTTATCGTTATTCTGTCAGTGCGGATTGGCAAAGCCCGCATTATGAAAAAATGTTAGCGGTAAATGCGTCAATTATCAATATTTTTCTGGATGGCTTTAGACTTACTGGTGACGAAATATATAAAACCTCGATTTTGAAAACTCTGGCGTATATCGAACGTGAATTATTTGATCAGCGTACCGGTGCTTATTTTAGTAGTCAGGATGCTGAAGATGGAAGTTATTATAAGCTGGATAAAGTTGGTCGCAGCAAAAGAAAGCCACCTTCTGTTGACCATCGTGCCTATAGTGCAGCAAATGCTCAACTCGGCTTAACGTTTGTGAACGTCTGGTCTGCATTGAGAGATGAGCAATATTTGTCAAAAGCAAAATTGATATTTATCGCTATTAACAAACATTTTATACAGTCTGATGGCCTGACGGCACATAGTCTTGACGGGAGCGAACGATTTCTGGAAGATCAAATTTGGTCTTCATTACTAGCAGTAAAACTGTATGAAGTGACCGGTGAAAACCAGTACCTGGATTCCGCAAATAAGCTGGCGGGTAATATTCTTAAATGGTTCTGGGATGAAGAGTCATCCGGTTTTTTATCTTTTAATCCTGATAAAGCACTGTCCGCCTATAATCAACGTGTAAAATCCAGGGAAACCAACGGCAAGGCAGCTGAATTATATTGGCGGCTTTTTTACTTGACAGGAAACAAGCGTTATCAGGATATAATGAAACAATCACTGGCAATATTTCCAGAAGTAACTAATGGAACGGATTACATAAGCAATCTTGCTGACCCGATGCTGGCGGTGATGATAGAACGAATTAACCGACACCCTGTTGAGATTAGAATTGTTCAAGGAAACCAAGCTACATCAGTGAATGAACTCTTGATGGAAATAGTTCATCGTTATGGACCGTTAACAATTATTGAAATACTTAATCACAGCGAAGATAACAAACGACTGGAAGCCCTAGGGTATCCACAGGAAACAGAAAATATGGCCTATCTTTGCGTGGAAGAAGTGTGTTTACCTGCAGGGATTAATAAAATAAATAAAGCGTTTGATACTATCGAGAAAATTATTCGTGAATAGCCAAGTATGGCGCTGTGACAACGAATAATTACGGATTAATACACATAAAAATACTCAGCTAAGTAGTGATGCAAAGATTTGGAGTGTTTATTGATCCTTATGTTAGTAAAAATAAAAATATAAGTTTGAAAAGAATCATCATAGACAAATTGTTTGAATTCCTGATGGTGAATGGTTTGTTATCAATCTCAAAATAAATACTGTATGTATTCCCATTTATAATTCTGCTACCCGTTGTTTTCCTTCTTGGCTTCTATCAGATAAATCTTCATTAGATATTTTTATGAATCACTTCACCAATTTTTCTTTACATATATAAATGAGTTGGGAATAAAGAATATCTATAAAAATGGACTGTTGGTAGCAAGGATGCTACCGTCAAGCTTATAGGGATATATTTGTTGCGTGTCAGTTTTCGTATGTATTCTTTGTTCACATTTCACTGGTAACAAGGACATAGTTCGTATTTTCACGAATATACAAAAGAGTAGTTTAGAAATATAGTTTAGCTGTTTGTTTCATGATTAACAGGAGATGAGCAGTTATGAATAACCGAGTAAACCATTCTACTTTTCTTCGCCTACTTAATTTTGAAGAGATTAATTCGAAACTCACTAATAAATCAAAAAAAATAAATTCTGACTGCGGTAAGGAAATTAATACCGCAAAAAAATGTTCTAAGAGCTTAGTTATTAATACAATTTATAAAGAAAAACTTTGAATCAGGAAATGAAAATTCGTTAGATAATGAGTTATTGATAGTGTTTAGAAATCGCTGATGAATATTATAGGATAAAATCAACTTGATTGGATAGGTAGCCTTCATGTCAGTTCGTGGTTTGAATGCATCAAATCATAAAGTTGTCAGATAGTTAAAATTCAGGGATAGATAATATTAAGGTGGTGATTAAAAAGCATTGATCAAATATTTATATTAAATTCTGCGGGAATTAATAATGCATTCATACGAAGCAGTATATAAAATTGCGTTTTTCCAATGCATAGTTATTTGCTTTGTTATGACGAGTCATTTTAGTCACGCAGCAGATCCATTGGATTTTTCTGTTCTGGTATCTGCACCGCCAAACACACCTGAAGCAGTAACCGATGTGGCACTAAATAATATTTGTCCTGGGTTAGTCGCGAATCAGGAAAGCCAAAGTTCCAATTTGATCAAAGTATGTGAATTTATTTCTGGCGCAACACCTGGAACACCCGAGCAGATTGCTGAAGTGGTTTCAGAATTATCTCCCAAGTCAAATACAGCAAATGGCTCATTCGCCAGCAAAACATCATCTATAAGTTTAAATCAAAATATTATTCAACGACTTGTTGCTTTAAGAAAAAGTTCGAGTGTTATACAAAGAGAGTCTTTGGTATCAGGTCGCACTAATAAAGGTGATCCAGTAAATCCTTTCAGATATTATTTATTTGACGAAAAAGCGGAAAGAACTAGTGGTCTATTTGATCAACGCCTTAGTGGATTTGTCAATTTTGCAACGATTTCATCGCAACATGTAGAAACATCCACAGAAATTGGTTATGAAAGTTCAACATTTGGTGTGATAACAGGTGCAGATTACCGCATCAGATCTAATGGTTTCCTTGGTATTGCGCTGCAGTATTATGCAACGTCGGCAGATTTAACCGATCAGGGCAGTGAATTGAAGAGCAGACAATGGGGAATAGGTTTATATGCAAGCCATTATCTTCGTCAAAACTGGTTTATGGATTCGGTTCTGAGTATTGGAAAACAATCGCTGGATTTGTCACGCCATGTGAAATTTGAGCTTGATGGTGAAACAATAGATGATTTTGCCAAAGGTGATACTAATAGCCAAAAAGTGGATCTTTATCTGGCTACAGGCTACGAGTATCGAATAGCGCCTCAAATCAATAGTGTTTTGATGGCGGCAATTGTCACATCATCCAATAAAATCGATGGTTATTCTGAAGATGGCGCCGAAGGGCCAATTTAAGTATCTCGTCACAGTCCATTCGCAGTGTAAATACTCAGTTATCGTATTTTTTATCACATGTCCTTTCAACTCGTCATGGGGTATTCGTTCCTCAGTTAAGCTTGAAATGGATTCATGAAATTCGAGAAGATAAGCAAAAAATCAGCGCAAGATTTGAAGGCGATGAAAGTGGTGAAAAATTCCAGTTTTCCACACCCTCACCTGACGCGAATTACCTGGTGTTAGGTGCAGACTTTCAATACTTACTTAGCCATGGTCGAATGGTTTTTGTTAAATATTCCAATGTTCAACGTCTGCGGGATATTTCAGAATATGCCATTGTTGCCGGTTTTCGTATGGAGTTCTAGTATGATTTTCTATAACACGATCAAACAGAACTGGACACATTTTCTTTTTATGTTTGCAGCGTTGTTATTATCTGCATGTGGAATAGATTACAGCAAAGACTACAGTAATACAGCGACAATTAAAATTGAATCGCCTTATAGTTTCTCAAAACCCATAAATAGTCGAGCACTGGATAGTGATGGCACAGAAATTCCTGCTGAAATCACTCAAATTCTTTTTAATTTATCAACTCTAGATGGTGACTTAATCAAAGAGATTGATTTGTTGAACGAAGCAGGTTCTGTTGAATTTAGGGTTACAACTGGACAGACATACACACTTAGTGGAACAGCACTGGCAGCTGATGAGCAATTATATTTTGGTTCCCAGGTTATCGCCGAATTAAAAGCCGGTGAAACCCGCAGTGTTTCTATTTCTCTGGATGCTCAGTTGCAAATTTCTCTTGATCTCGGTACAGATGGAAATTCGGAAAAACCGCTTGATATTAAAATTGCAGTAGGTGATGAACAGAGTACATAATTTGAAATTGATCTGGAGGGTTTGCAGAATACAAATGTGACATGGTATGTGAATGACATCGCGGGTGGTGACATGATTTACGGCACCATAGATGCGCAAGGCAATTACAGGTCACCAATGGTGTTACCGGAAAACCCAAACATTATACTGACGGTTGTTCCGGTCGCTGCACCATCTTTTGCCACCGAGTTAGAAATTATCTTATTCGAAAATCCTATAGTGGATACCGAGCCACCGGTTACTACGGTTTTTCCCATCGGGGGATTATATAATACGACTCAAACAATATCTTTGTCCTGTCCCGATTGTGTAAGTATTTTTTATATGCTTGACGGAAATCCACCGAGTGATGAGAGTCAGGTCTATCTGGATTCAATTGCTATCGAACAGACTACAACATTGAAATATTTCGGTGTTGATTTGGCAGGCAATGCGGAAGCGGTACAAACCCATACCTATGTGATCGACAGGCTTGCGCCGGTTACATTGGTTCAGCCAGCTGCAGGAATATATAATACAAGTCAAAATGTGAGTTTATTATGCAGTGATTGTTTGGGAGTGCATTATACAACGGATGGATCAGAGCCAAATTTATCCTCTCAACTTTTTTCTGAAGCGATTGTTATAAGCCAAAATACTATCGTTAAATATTTTGCCGTTGATCTGGTGGGGAACCGCGAGCCGGTGAAATCTGCTGAATTTATCATCGACACACAAGCGCCTACATCAAGTGCGTTACCGCCTGGCGCCACATATATTAATTCTCAACAAGTAGAACTCAGTTGCGACTCCTGTCAGGATATTTATTATACAATTGACGGCAGTAATCCAACAATCCTATCCGCCCGCTATGAATCTCCAATAACTATTTCAGCTAATACAATACTTCGATTTTTCTCCGTTGATCAGGCGGGTAATATTGAGAATATTAATACTGAAAATTATGAAATTATTGTCGCACCCGAAGCACCGAATAATTTGCTTGCATTACCAGGAAATGGGCAGGTTAGTTTGTCCTGGGATCCGGTTGGTACCGCCGATAGTTATGAGTTGTATCGTGCCACGACGTTACCAGTACCAGTAGTTGGAGATGCGCTGGGTAGTAATCTGAGTAGCAGCAACTTTATCGATAGCACAGTTGTAAATGGTACGACTTATTATTATGTCGTATTGGCAGTTAATACATCAGGTAAAAGTGCACCTTCTGATCCGCAATCTGCTCAACCTTTACCGGATTTGCCCATTTCACCTACACAACTCACTGCTAACGCAAATGACGGGCAGGTCGATTTGAGCTGGAGTCATGCTGGAGGAGATAATATCAGTTATTCAATTTTTAGAGCGATACAAGCAGGTGTTTCGACTGGTGGGATTCCTTATGCCAGCAATATCAATGTGACAAGTTTCACTGATCTAAATGTTATAAATGGCACGACATATTATTATGTCGTAACGGCTAATAATCTGGCTGGATCGAGCACCGCATCCAACGAAGTTAATGCTACAACATTATCTGATTTAACCATATCAGATGTGACGGTGAATGAATCGATAGGGTTTGCAAACATAACTCTATCGCTGAGTGATGTTAGTGCATCAACCGTTTCGATTGATTTTATTACCTTTGATGACACGGCAGGCTCACCAGATGATTATGATTTTAAAACAGGAACTATATTCTTTGATTCGGGCGAAATTAGTAAAAACCTACAAATTGTAATTAAAGATAATTCTGCATATGAAGATAGTGAAAGCTTTTTCATAAACTTAAGCAACATTAGTAACGCCACGTTACTGGATAATCAATCTATTGTGACCATTGCCGATGATGATCCTATCCCGACAATATCTGTTGCTGATGTTAGTGTTGATGAAATAGCAGGAAGTGTTTTACTTACTGTGAGTTTAAGTAATCCATCAAGTCAGATAATTACGGTAGATTATGAAACACAAAACAACACGGCAACTGAACCCGATGATTACAGTTTTAGAAATGGCACATTACAGTTTAATCCACAACAACAGACTCAGTCTGTTAGTATTCCTGTGTTTGAAGACGAAGTTTATGAAGCCAGTGAACAGTTTTTGTTACTGCTTAGCAATGCCATAAATGCAACAATTTCTGATGCCCAGGCAAACATAACCATAACCGAAGATGATCCGCTGCCATCAATTATTATTTCTGACGTCAGTGTCAACGAATTTTCAGGTACTGCATCTTTGCAGGTGATACTGGATCAAATGAGTGATCTGGTAATTACAGTGGATTATAGCGCCAGTGATATCACTGCTATTGCTTCGCAGGATTATAGTTTAACACCTGGAACATTAACGTTTAGCGCTGGAGATACATTTCAGACGATTACTGCAAGCATTATAGATGATGGCATTTATGAGGGGGATAAAAGCTTTAGCATAAATCTGGGGAACCCAGGTAATGCTCTGATTGCTGATGCTACGGGTGTGGTGACTATTAATGATAATGAATCTTTGGGTATTCCGTTTGTTACAGCTTTGGGTTTTAACACAGAAATTGAGTTAAGTTGGAGTGCAGTGCAAGGCGCAAGTTCTTATGACATTTATCGTAGCACTTCACCTGGTGTCTCCACATCCGGTATGCCTGTAGGCAATTCAACATCAACAAATTATACAGATGTCGGATTGATCAATGAAACCAGGTATTATTACAGGGTGGTGGCCGTCAATGGTCCTGATCGGGGACTCGACTCAAATGAGCCTTCCGCTATGCCAGGCATTTTATTGGGTTCATTAGTCTTTACCGATAGTAATCTGGCAACTTGTGTTACCTCACAAGGTGCGCGTCTGGTGCATGAATTGACAGTGTTGTTTTGCAGTAGTCAAAATATTTCAAGCATTGATGGTATTGCAGCCTTAACTGCGTTAATAAATATTCAACTGGAGAACAATTTTATTGGCGATGTTTCCCCATTAGCAACAATGAGTACGGTGAACGAATTAAATTTACATGGCAATCAGATTAGTAATATTAACGAGCTTAGTGGTCTTTCAGGCTTGACTAATCTGGCTTTGTCTGAGAACCAGCTTGTTGATATCGGTGCGTTAAGTAATTTGACAGGTTTAACTACCCTGTATTTGTACAGTAATAATATTTCTAATCTTGAACCATTACGTAATTTAACCGGCCTGATATTCTTGAATTTACAGGTTAATGCAATTGTAAATATTAGCGCACTTGAACTCATGACTGCATTAACAGAACTAAGACTAGATGTGAATTTCATTGAAGATTTAACTCCGTTAACCAATCTGACATCATTAACCCGGTTGTTGTTATACGAGAACAATATTATTGACGTCACAGCACTTCAAGGATTAGCAGCACTGACCTATTTACACCTGGACACTAACGATATAGTTAATGTAGACACACTTGATGGTTTAATTAATTTAACTGCACTAAATTTACATAGTATGCCAACGCTTTCCTGTGCGAGTGTCAATTATTTGGATGGTGTTTTTGATAGTAACGATGGTGGTGCCAGCGGTATTGTTACCTGGAGTGATTGTACAACGATTATCAACGCTTTTGATTTTGATGCGACTGAAATCAATGGCTGGCAATTGCTTGGATTTGCAGATGGAAACGATTTCGTCTATCACACACCTAACCCAGTACAAATGTTCTGGGACGATACGCGGCAATACCCTGTGATCGGACCCAATGATCCTGTTGGCAATAGTCTTGGCTCTTTGTTGATTAATAGTGATGAAATTGTCAAACCAGGGACATTCCCGCCTACGGCGACTCTTTGGTTTGTGGATGCAGTGTCACCGAGCGTAACAACAGATTTAGACTGGCAAGCCATGACTGGATTGGATATTCAACTAAATGCACCACAAGCGAGTGGTACATTATGGCTGCAATTTCTGCTTAATGTAACACGTAAAGACAATGGGCTTGAAACTTTCTTGCGTGAGGAAGATGTGGGGGGGAATCCCATATTTCACACATTAAATATTGATTCCAATTGGCGTTTGTTGTCTGCTCGTTACGGCGATTTATCAGTATATGAGATCAATAATATTCGTCTGCGCATATTTGGTGAGCAATTTTCCGGGCCGGTTACGGTGAATGTGGACGAAATTAAAATTTATAATGGACTGTAATTGCCAAAAAGGTTTCAAATCTAGTTGATCATCGCCAATCCGATCATAGCTGAGCGAAGAAATTTTAATAATTCAGCAAATCGATTCATGTCGAGAGAAGATTACCCCTGTGGGTTTTGTTGGTAGTTGTATGATATTTACGCGCTTAAAAAATAACCAAGTAACATCACGCACTAAATTAAGCTGTAAACTGCAAGCCATCGCCAATTAAGATAATTTGTATTATGATGTTTTCCCAAGGAATTTAATCACACTTGGTGAAACACAAAACATGACAATGACTAGAAAACCATCAGAATACACCCATGATGCGAAACCGCTGACAGGTGTACTGATAACCAATCTTGGCACACCAGACGCGCCAACCGCTGAAGCTTTACGGCGTTATCTCAAAGAATTTTTATGGGATCCACGCGTAGTGGAAATTCCTCGACCAATCTGGTGGCTCATCCTGCATGCCTTTGTGCTCACAACGCGACCAAAAAAATCAGCTGAAGCCTATAAGCAGGTTTGGACTGAAAATGGCTCACCTTTGTTATCCATTAGTTTGCAACAGCGCGATAAAATTCAACAACAATTGGCAGAAAAAATCGCTGGCCCGGTAAAGGTCGAATTGGGTATGCGTTATGGCAATCCATCCATCGCCACTGCACTGGAAAAACTAAAAGCTGCCAACGCACAACGAATTCTGGTACTGCCACTTTATCCTCAATATTCAGCTGCGACGGGAGCTTCCACGCTCGATGCAGTTGCAAAAGCATTTGAAAAAATTCGCTACGTACCTGACTTTCGTTTTGTCTCGCATTACCATGATAACCCGGCGTATATCACCGCCGTAAGCAATAGCATTAAAAAATACTGGGATGAACATGGGCAAGCGGAAAAGTTATTTTTCTCTTTTCATGGCATGCCTGCAGCAACGCTTACCGCAGGCGATCCGTATTTTTGCCAATGTCAGAAAACGGCTCGATTGGTTGCCGAACAATTATCGCTGTCAGATGATCAATGGATTGTGGCATTCCAATCGCGTTTCGGTAAAGCGGAATGGTTAAAACCTTATGCGAATGAAACGCTGAAGAAGTTAGGCGAATCCAAGTTAAAATCTCTTCAGGTTGTGTGCCCGGGGTTTTCCGCTGACTGCCTGGAAACGCTTGAAGAAATGGCTGATGAAAACAAAGAAGTATTTCAATCTGCAGGTGGTGGCGACTATCAATACATTCCGGCATTAAATGATAATGATGAGCACATGACTACATTGTCTGATTTGATAATGCAAAATCTTAAAGGTTGGCCCGGTATTGAAATCTGGGATGAACAACAAGAAATCGAAAATGCCACACAATGTTTGGCACGTGCCAAGTCGATGGGGGCAGAGCGGTAGTAAAATTGCGCTCAGGTTTATTTAGAATATTTGGGTAGGGTGGATAAACACTGTTTTGTGATTAGCACCCTACAGCTGCCAAAATATGGATAGGTAAATAATTCAGCTACAACCTGTCTGGCAAATGCGCCCTGATTTCTCCGGTACTCATATGTGCAAGATTTTTATCGATTTCCTGAGATACCAAATCCTTCACGCCTTGACCGAGATTTTTTCTTAATACACCTAAAAAGTCGGGCGCTGCAGCGATGAGCAATTTATTGTATTTATGACTATTTCTCGCTTGTTCCAGTTTCTCGCTGATTTCTTTGGCGAAAACTATTTCTTCCTGCTCTTTGGCGCTGGTTTTATCATCAAGACTGTGATGACTTGCGCCACTATGCGCGGCATTGCTGCCGGGTAGGTCTGAAGTGATTTCTTGTTCATGTAAACGGGATTCAGGATGTGCCCAATCCTCAATTTCATTAATTTCTCCAGTCGGTGTTTCCGCACTGAATAATTTTGCTCGACTGCTTTCAGCGACTAAAATCCAGATATCAGACATGGCGTGCTCCTTATAAATAGCCTAGTACTCATTTATACATTAGCTCATGAAAATGATTTTTGTGCTAATCGTAATAATACGTATAAATACGCTTTAATTTTTACGGCCTAATTTTTTAAGTTGCTCAAATAATTCTTTTTGTTTTACTGAAAGTTTTTCCGGAATATGTACTTGTATTCTAATTTTAATGTCCCCCTTTATATTTTCGTTGTAAGCAGGTAATCCCTGATCTTTTAAACGTAAAACAGTGTCAGGCTGAGTGCCTGCAGGTATTTTGACATCAATTTTTTTCTCAAAGGTTGGCACGACAATATGTGTACCCAATACCGCATCTTCCACTTCAATGATTTCCTTTCGCCACAGGTCCTTACCAATTCTTTCGAAGCGTTTGTCAGGCAGGGTGTTGATGCGAATATATAAGTGACCAGGTTGCCCCCCAGATTGCGGGCTAGGTAAGCCGTGATTGGCCACGCGTAACGACATGCCTTCGTCGGCACCGGCAGGGATTTTTATTTTCAGGCTTTCCTCTTTTTCAATTTGACCCTTGCCATAACAATTCTTACAAGGTTTTTCGATGATTTTTCCCTGGCCATGGCAATCAGGGCAGGTGATAATCTGCTGAAAACTAACAGCACCTTGTTGTTGATTTTGTTGCCGACTGATAACCTTTTTGCCACTACCACCACAACTTGCGCAGGTTTTCGGTGCTGTGTTCGGTGCCGCACCACTACCGCGACATTTGGAACATGTGACAGGTCTTTTAAAATGTATAAGCTCTTCCCCACCAAAATAAATACGTTCCAGCGGTACCAGTACTTGCATTTGTAAATCATTGCCTTTGGCTGGCCCACTTGGCGCATGTCGAAAAAAACGATCGAAAATACTGCCGCCAAATCCATTGTTAAGGCCAAAATCGCCACCCATGCCGCCGAAAAGATCACCCAGGTTTATGTCCTTAAATAAATCTTCATTAGAATAATCTTTAACACCGGCAAAACCACCTGCATCGTATTCCTGGCGTTTTTTGTCGTCTGACAAAACCGCATAAGCCTTTGCAATTTCCTTAAATTTTTCTTCTGCCTCTGGTGCCTTGTTGCGATCAGGGTGATACTTTAAAGCTAATTTGCGGAAAGCATTTTTAATGGCTTTTTTATCAGCTGTTTTTTCAAGCCCCAGGACTTCGTAATAATCTTTATTGTTATTCATAAATATTTACTAGATTCTGTGTAATCGGCTTCTATCTCATGGGAACCAGATGAGGCTTCATTGTTTTTTGGTCCAGGAACCTTGGTTTCTTTCTAAACTCTTTCTGAACAAAATTATCAAACTAAATTTCGCATTATAAATACGCTGTTGGACTATCCAGCCAGTTGTTATATACCAGAGCGATAATTAACAAAGTATATATTGTGGAAATCAATACCACTTTAAGCAATGATGTTTGCTTATGCTTTTTACGAAACATATTGGTTGCTCCCTGATGCATCAAAATAAAGCCGAGCAGATTTGTTAACCAATATCCCAGAACAAATGATGGCATGTACAGTTGTTCACTAATATATGAAAAAGGAACGGAGAAAGCATAGGCTAGAGGTAGATTAACAATTGCATCATTCCACCAACTGAGCGGCGATAAGATATAACCTATTGCAACAATAAATGTATTTTGCCAAAGTGTTTTTCGACCATTGTGTTTAATGTTTTCCACTATCCAATTATAAAACTGATTCAGCAAATATGCGCGAGAAATTTATACGTATTAATACCTATATTTTAACTTTTACACCCGTCGTTGCGTGTTTTTACGTATATAACTGTGAGTTATTTACTTCTATTATTCAAAGAATTTAAAAAGAATTACTTAGGAGGCTGGCATGAAAACCACACTCAGTGTTATTAAGGCGGATATTGGTTCCATCGGTGGGCATATCGCCCCTTCAAAATTGTTACTGGATTCGGTTCAACAGTTTATCGAAACGCAAGGTAGTGATCTGCTATTGGATTTTTACATCAGCTTCACCGGTGATGATATAGCCATATTAATGACACACAACCTGGGAGCAGGGCATGAGCAAATTCATAAACTGGCATGGGATGCTTTTATCGCTGGTACTGAAGTTGCGCGAAAACAGGGGCTTTATGGTGCCGGGCAGGATTTATTAAAAGATGCATTTTCTGGAAATGTTAAAGGTATGGGGCCAGCGGTGAGTGAGCTTGAGTTTGAAGAACGCCCTAATGAACCGTTTTTATTTTTTGCGGCTGACAAAACCGATCCTGGTGTATACAATTTGCCTTTATACCTTGCTTTTGTTGATCCCATGAATACACCGGGTTTGATTTTAGCACCATCCATGGCAGCTGGATTTCGTTTTGTAATAATGGATGTGGCACATACTGAGGGTGATCGGATTATCGAGCTGAATACACCGGAAGACATTTATGATATTGCGGCACTGCTGCGTGATCCGGAACGTTACGTGGTGGAATCTGTTTGGTCGCGAGCTAGCAATGAGCAAGCTGTTTCGGTATCCACATCCCGGTTGCATAATATTGCTGGCAAATATACCGGTAAGGATGATCCGGTGATGTTGATTCGAGTACAAAAAAACTTTCCGGCAACAGGTGAGATACTTTCACCTTATGCCATTGGGCATTTCGTCGCGGGTGCTATGCGTGGTTCTCATCAAATGCCATTAATGCCAGTGAAATTAAATTCCACCATCAGCTATTTTGATGGGCCGCCTGTTGTGAGTTGTGCTGCATTTGCTGTGCATAATGGGAAGTTAACAGAAGCTCTTGATGCGTTTGCTCAACCTTTTTGGACGACTGTAAGAGAAAATGTTTCCCGTAAGGCCATTGATATGCGCCAACAAGGATTTTTTGGTGCAGCAATGCTGCCAATGTCGGAACTGGAATATACCGGCATAATGGAAAAATTGGCTGTTTTGGATGAGCGTTTCGCGCTTCGAGAATAGTGTGGGATTTACTGCTTGTTATCAGTAAATGAGTTCATGCCAACGATTTTGTTCAAGCATTTTTTGTTTTTGTTGTTGCCACATTTTTTCCGAGCCACACAGTTTAGAAAAAGTGTGATTTAAAATATGTTGTATTTTATCATGGCCGGCCACAAATATATGACTACTATCGTTATTTAAAAATGTTTTAATCGATTTTTCGTGTTGCAGAATTTTTTCATCCAGACCGATGGCTTCATTCCAATGTGGACGATCGCCGATTACTTTGAATGCCTGAAAAGTTTCTTCATCGTAATAATTTTTAAAGTCATCCTGTTCATCATTCATGTATAAACACTCTAGCCCGGTACGTGCACCATAGTACAATCGAACAGGCCCTTTCCAGCCACCCAGATTTTCGAAAATATGTTTAACAAAAGCACGAAAGGGCGCAATACCTGTTCCCATACCAATCATCAATAAAGGACTGGTTCGATCTTCTGGAATTTGAAACGGAACATGGTAAGGTCCGGCAATGACAAAGCGATCGCCTGCTTTTCGATCACATAAAAAGTTGGATGCGATACCTGCATATTTTTCACCGCTGTATTCATCAATATAATTGATGCGTTTAACTAAAATTTCGATGATATGATTGTTTTCTGGATTGGGCATATCAGCAATCGTATACAAGCGGAAGTGTAGAGGATGGCCCAAATCATGCGGCCCTTTGATTAAAACACCGATGCTTTGACCAACTTCAAAGCTGAAATCATCATTGAGTATTTCCAGCTTAAGTTCTCGAATTTCATCACTGTTTACTGGCGTTACTCGACGGGAATCGGTAACACGCACGGTATATTGGTGAGATATATCATAATCGGCCAGTTGCATAATTATTCTCCTTTCCTGTGGCAGGCGCAATTGGCGATACTATTTTTTTATTAATTATAACTGTTGCTTAATTGAATAAAAACCCTTTGTTATAAATAAAAAACACTCTAAGAATTTATTATTGAAATTTTAAACCAGCAAACCCCATAAAACTAAGTGATAGAATACCTGCGATAACTAATATTAGTGCAGTGCCCTGAACAAACTTCGGTGGTTCTGCTAACTCGAGTTTTTCCCGAATACCTGCCATAAGAATTAGAGCCAGAGTAAAGCCAGCACCTGCACCCAAGGCAAATACAATGGATTGAAGAAAATCATACTCACGATTACTTTGGAACAATGCGACAGCAAGTATGGCGCAGTTGGTGGTGATCAAGGGCAGAAAAATTCCTAGTGCATGATAAAGATTTTCACTGACTTTGCGTACAAACATCTCAACAATTTGCACGGTCGAAGCAATAACAACAATAAAAGAAATTAGCTGAAGATATGGTGCTTCAATGAAGTTAAGAAACTGTTGAATGAAATATGCACTGACCGATGCAATTAACATAACAAAACTCACTGCAGCACCCATTCGCGTTGCTGTACTTAGTTTGCCAGAAATCCCTAAAAACGGACAAATTCCCAAAAAATACGCCAGTACAAAGTTGTTAATCAAACTTGCGTTAATAAATATTGTCCACAAACTTTCGTCAGGCATTTGGAAGTTATTCCTGTTTGTCTGTATAACGTTTAATGGCGTTAAACAATAACACCAAAAAAGCCAGCATAAAAAAGCCGCCACCGGGTAGCAACATAATGATCCATGGTTGGAAATTTTCTGGCATTACCGACCAGGAAAACACAGAACCATTACCTAAAATTTCTCGTGTAATACCCAACGCTAATAATGCCAGGGTAAAACCCAAACCCATGCCCAGTGCGTCCTGAATGGCATGAGGTACTCGGTTTTTTGAGGCGAAGGCTTCGGCTCTACCGAGAATTAAACAGTTCACAACAATTAATGAAATAAATGCACCCAAGGCTTTATGAATTTCCAAACTCCAGGCTTGGATTAAGTAGTCAACCGCTGTGACAAAACTGGCGATGATTAGCACATAACTGGCGATACGAACTTGATGAGGAATGATGTTACGCAAAGCAGACACAAGTGTATTGGACATGAGCAGCACAAACAATGTAGCAAGACCCATCACCAGAGCATTTATTGCACTGTTGGTAACGGCAAGTGTCGGGCACATACCCAGTACTTGAACAAACACAGGATTTTGTAGCCAGAGGCCTTTCAAAAATTCATGATTGTCTTTTTTAGCTTCAGAGACAACCGGTATATTAATGGGCTTGTGGGCCAAACTGTAGTTCCTTTTTATGTTGATGAATTATGGGTAAGCTATAGTTGAGGCTTTTTTGTAAAATATCCACCACCGCTTTTGAGGAAACACTGGCGCCGCTTATGCCGTCGATTTCACCAGGCAATTTTTTATTACCGGATTTCACATAACGTAGTTTATTTTGAAGTTGATCTAAGTCAGATGAAAGTGATACATCCAAGGAAATAAAGTTTTTGAGAAAAGCTAAATCAGTTTCAATGCGACTGCCCAGGCCAGGTGTTTCCCGGCTTTCTAATATGATAATGCCGACCAGTTGCTGCAAGTCCATTCGGTAACCATAAAGCAATGCGATATTATCTTGATAACCCATGCCTTGTGCTGGAATAGCAAAGCCAAGCATATTTTGTTTCTCATCACTCACTTTAAAAACGACAAAAGGTTTGTTACCTTTAGATTCATCAAGCCGAATTTCCTGCACATTTACAGTGCCAGGGAACAATTGATTGATGGCATTTTGTTGGGCTATTATTTTGTTATTCAATATTAATGGTTGGGTAAATTGGTAAACAATAACAATTATTAATCCACAGATTAAACCGAGACCAGCCAGCGTTCGATACATATGCAAGTTCGTTGAATACGTATCTAGACGGCTCATCATGACTTTTCATCAAAAACTTTGGGTTGAATTAATCTGTCAATATGCGGTGACAGCGCGTTGGCAAATAAAATAGCATACATAACACCTTCGGGTAAGCCGCCCCATAAACGGATAATAACAATCAGCATGCCGATGATAATGCCATACACAAAACATCCCCATGCAGTTATGGGAGACGCAACCGGATCAGTGGCCATGAATAACGCACCCAACATGAGACCGCCGGAAAATAACATGAATAATGGAGAAGGTGTGACGTCCGGTTGAATTAAATTAAACATACCAGTCAATAAAATAACCGCTGTAAATATGCCGAGCGGTATTTGCCATTTTAATATTTTTTTCCAGAGTAAATAACCAGCGCCAGCCAGAAGCAATACAGCGCAGGTTTCACCCGCTGAACCACTGGTTAAACCCAATGCCAGTTCATAAACACCGGTATCGATTTGTTCGAATTTTTTCGCAGCCAGAGGAGTAGCCATGGATATTTGATCATATATCGGTTTGCCAAATGGCCAAGCCAATGTTGACGTTGGTAATGAAACAAATCGATCGGCAGAAAAAGCCGGTGTCCAGTTTGTCATTGCTACCGGGAATGCTGCTTGCAAAAAAGCGCGCCCAACCAATGCAGGATTAAATGGATTGGCACCCAGGCCACCAAAAATGAATTTACCCAGCGCTACACAAACAAATCCCCCCAGTGCTGCCATCCACAAAGCTAATCCGGGTGGAAGTGTTAATGCATAAATAACAGCAGTCACAATTATGGAATAATCTTGGAGTGATTGATTTTTGGTAGATAAGCGATTGAAAAAATGTTCGCTTAGTACACAAGATAAGATTGATACGACGAGTAAAAGCAAAACAGCTAAACCATAAGCATAAATAGCAAAAATCACAACAGGTGATAACGCTAATAGTACATGTTGCATGATTTTTTCAACGCTGCTTCCTGCATTAATGTGTGGTGAGCTATCTATGTGCAAGGGTGTTTTCATAACAGTTAACGAGCCTGTTTCTGCTTTTTTATGGCATGTTTTGCCACCCGAAAATGCTGCACTAACGGAATATGGGAGGGGCAGACATAGGCGCAGGCACCACATTCAAAACAATCCATGAGATGATAGTTGGTCTGCATTTCTTCGTAACGTTGTTTCTTCGCCAATAAGCCCAGCTGTGAGGGATTTAACAGCATAGGACAAACTTCCAGGCATTTGCCGCAGTGTATACAGGGATAGATGGTTTTATTTAAACTAGTTTTCGAATCGGAAAAAGCAATAATACCTGATGTGCCTTTAGTAACAGAAATATCTAAACTGGCTACAGCTGACCCCATCATCGGGCCACCCATAAATACTTTGTTAAGATTATTTGAAGTGCCCAATGTTTCCAAAATAAAACGCAAAGGTGTACCGATGGGAATACGATAATTGCCTTTGCGTGTCATCGCCGGGCCGGTAATGGTAACAACACGTTCCTGAATGCCTCTACCGTGAGGTAACAAGCGACCTATTTCTGCGGCGGTTGCGATGTTAACGCCTACCACACCCACATCGTTGGCATGTTTACCGGGTGCAAGTTGTCGATTGAGTAGTGATTGAATCAACATTTTTTCCGCACCTTGTGGGTACTTAACGGGTAAAACATTTACAGAAACTGGTAGATCAGCTGGAATATGTTTTTTTAAATGTATAGCTGCGTCTTGCTTATTGGCCTCAATCCCGATCACAACTTGTTGTGCAGATGTGACTTTAAGTAAATAACGTATGCCTGTCATGATGTCATCCGCTTGTTCCAACATTACACGATGGTCTGTTGTCAAATAAGGCTCACATTCCACACCGTTGATGACCAACGTGTCGATGGGCTTATCTTTCGGTGGTTTCAATTTAACATGACTGGGAAAAGCTGCCCCACCTAAGCCAACGATACCGGCTTGTTGAATAGCGGTTAATATTTTTTCTGCACTCGTGGTAAATAGACATGGCTCACCTTCAATAATCTCCTGAGTGGATGCTGCAAACGGCTGTAAATAAATACCTGGTACTTGCTGGCCCTTAATGTCAAACATTAATCCTATATGTTTAATAACACCACTGGCTGGTGCATGTAATGAAACCGAGAAATATTCTTTTGCCTGTGCCAGTAATTGACCGCGTTGAACTTCCTGACCTTCACGAACTATACATTCTGGTGCAGCGCCGATGTTTTGCTGCAGGGGAATCATTAATAAAGGCGCAAAAGGGAATTGATGAATAGCTGAAGTAGCCGTTTCTGACTTGTTATCGTCGGGATGGATGCCGTGTTTGAATGTGTGCTGATTGAAAATCATGTTAGTTTAGAAAAGATTAATTGATGGATAAGCGTCAGATTCTGGTGGATGCGCTGCGCTTATCCCCCCTACATGAATATGATAAAAAGTAGGGTGGATAAGCGCAGCGCATCCACCGAATATTCGAATTACTAGAATGTAGCAGGAAGTAGGGTGTGATATACCCACAGGACACAAGAGCGTTAGTGTATCCACCGATCGAAGATACTTATTCAAATTCCATCCCCCGAATATTTTCCGGCTCCTGTTCTCCCCAATTTTCGCTATAAAATCCTTTATCTACACAACGTTTAAACGAAGACCAGGGCCAATCATCCGGTTTATTTACACAACCATGTTTAACAGGATTGAAATGAATATAATCCATGTGATTTTGCCAATCTTGTTCGTCCTGAATTACGTGTTCCCAGAAACGGCGTTGCCAAACACTGCGCTCATTATTTTCATTGGACTTGGGATTAATTTTTCGTGAACAGGATTTTTTGATTTCACGCCATCGATTGGAGTAGTCGCTGTCATCTTCCGGTAATTGCCAGATGCAATGTAGATGGTCTGGTAGAATAACGATAGCATCTATTGTAAATGTTTTTTTGTTTATTATTTGCTGCATAGCGTCACGTAAAATTTGAACATGGATTTCGTTATTGAATATGGGTTTTCGATGATAAGTAACCACGGTGAAGAAAAATTTACCGCCGGGATTATGGGTGCGGCGGTAGTTGCTCATGAAGTGTGTGCCTGAATTATGGTGGATGCGTTGTCACTCTTGTGCCCTGTGGGTATATCCACCCTACGGGCATGTGGTAATACGCGATTAATTGGTGAATTCGCTATATATATTAAATAATTTTGAGGCTTTCCACTTTGTTCGGTGGATGCGCTGCGCTTATCCACCCTACGGGCATGTGGCAATATGCGATTATTTGGTGGATTCGCTATATATAGTAGATTATTTTGAGGCTTTTCACTTTGTTCGGTGGATGCGCTGTGCTTATCCACCCTACGGGCATGTGGCAATATGCGATTATTTGGTGGATTCGTTATATATATTAAATGTTTTTGAGGCTTTCCACTTTGTTCGGTGGATGCGTTGTGCTTATCCACCCTACACCTTGGCTCATTCCCGTAGGGTGGATAAGCGCAGCGCATCCACCTTTGGTACTGATATACCACGGTATTCAATTATATTTCTCCCCACGTTTAATCCATTTGTCTATTTCTTTTTCATTAAGGTCTCGCGGTAATCCTGGATGAATAACCTGTGCGGTACATTTTTCAGCGGCGCGCACTAAATCACGATAAGGTCCCGCATCAGGATTTTTAATGATGGTTTTTTTATTCTCATTATAGGCAAAAATGTCCGGATTGATTTTTATGCATTCATCACAAGCGGTACATTCTTCACTGTCTATCCAGGGTGCTATATAGGATTTATTTTGTTCAGAAATTATTTTGTTTGGCGCTTGAATGGTTTCAATATGATTGCTTACCAATGAAGATAGTTCTGATGGATGATCATCTAACAAATGCATCAGGCTGCTCGCGAGTTTTGTTGTGACTTCCTGCTGAACCTGGTTTTTTATGTCTTGTTCATTGAGTGATGATTTTGCTGGCAAGGCAATCGCTTTTAACATTTGCCAGAAGTTTCGCCTGTCTTCACAAGATAACACCATGCTTTGGTCAACCAGTAAGCGGCTTAAATGTTGTTTTCGATTAATAGTCCAGATATATGGGTATTTATCTTCCCGTTGTGCTTCGGGCAATTCAAGAAAGTCACTTAACAAAACCATATTTTCATGCCAGGTATCTGGTGGTGCAGTGCGAAAATGTTTTCGGAAACGGCCTTCTGTCATGGCAAAATCAGCAAATGTCATTTTCACAGATTTATGTTTTTTAATTCCATTTTCAAGATAATCTATTTGATATTCCGGCCAGTCTTTATCTATCGACGGATTACCATCCAGATCAAAACAATCTTCCGGCTTTACACCTTTGTCAGGATTATAACGAAACAAGGGATAGGCACGTGATTCAACTGCAAGTCTTGCCTGTTCGTGCCCCATATCATCAGCAATACCATGTTCCGGTTGGCAGGCACTGTAACAATTGAACATGGCGGGGCGTTTGCTATTTAAACCTTCAATAAAACTCTCAATCATGTGAGCAGGGTGGGCAATGGTACTTTGCATGACATATGTTGTTCGATGTGCCATGGCAATCAAACCAATTTCTTTACGAATTTCCTGTTTACCCGTTTGTACTTTACCAAAAGGTGCCATGTCAGAAACCTGGGAGAAAAATCCTGAGGTACAAGCCTGGCCACCGGTATTGGAATATGCCTGGGTGTCGAGCACCACAATTTTTAAAGGTTTACCCGACATCATGGCGCGGGATAAGTTTTGAAAGCCAATATCATACATGGCACCATCACCGCCAACCGCGACAACCGGTGGACAAAGCAACCATTCTTCATCGCTGAATTGTTGCCAGTTAAAGTGCGACAGCCCGATTTCGTAATTGCTAACATCTTCGGGTGCGGATAATTCTTTTTCAGCTATTCGAATTGCTTTAAATCCTTCAGCCATTTTTGCCATATGGCCTTCAAATACACCCATGGCCATGGAGGGACTATCCTGAAATAAATGATTAGCCCAGGGGAAAGGGTAAGGATTATATGGATAAGTGCTGCCCCAAACCGAAGTACAACCGGTGGCATTGATAATACCCATGGAAACCCGGCCTTTGCCACTGGGCCCCTGGGTATAAGCCCACAACAGTTTTTTTAATTTGGCAACAAGTTGAGTGATGCGTTTTAACCAGTCATGATCAATAGGTGATGTGCCACGGATAGCTTCTACTTTTTCTGCAATATCAGACAAGCTGATATCCTGGTCGCCCATTTCATTAATGACTGTGCCCATGGTATCGATATCATCGATATTGATTTCTTCAACCAGTTTGAGTTGAATGTGACGTTCGAGTCGATTAATCAAGTCAGTTAAATAGTTTATCTGTTTTTTAACTCGAGGCCGCATTAAGGCTTCAACAGTGGCAACAAACAAATGAATAACTGTTTTTTCAGAACAGCCCATACATGCGCCATCACCACTGGCAAAAGATAAACAGTTTTCTTTATCCAGTAACAAAGTTTCAAGTGCACCGATACCCTGATCCAGGTCGTCAATTCGAATGTATTTTTGGGGTGTATTGGGCATGTCCAACCACAAGGACCAGTTATTGTGCAGCTCCTCAATACTATCTGCTGTTTGTGTGCGTGAACGTAGTGCATCATCATTACAAACTGCAATACATTCCATGCAGCCTTTACAGCTGTATGGATTAATACTGATATTAAACAATCCACCATTTCCTGCAGAATTTTTCTCTGGCAGTGTGAAGTACGGTCGAGTTAGGGCAAAATCAAAAGTCCCTAAATGCGCCTGAAAAAGTTTTAATTCATTCCTTACTTCTGCATCGTTCGTGGTATTTTCATTAATCCTGTTTTCGATGCAATCATCCAGTATGGCACGCACGGGGTTATGTTCATCTGCTTGTAAACACGCATGTCTGAAAGCTGTTTCCAGTTGCCGTAAAACACGGGGTAAGTGTTTTATCTCTTGTTGTTTTTTTAATCGTGTCACAACCGTATCGAATATCTGCGAGAATTCGTAAACCTGTCCGGGTATTGCCGTGTCTGGGCATACGGTATAACAGTTTCCACAAGCGGTGCAGTTTTCGGCAATCCATTGCGGATGATTAAAACGAATACCTGTCATGTCACGAAATGCGGTCGAAATAGCCGGAATGGTACCTGTGGCGATAAATGGATCAGTTAAATTTTGGTTGGCTAAACCCCGCGCATAAAAATTACCGGTTTGTTCCCAAAAACGATGTACATCAATTTCGGGATTGATGGCTTGGGGTAAACGTTTTAGCATGACTGGTAGAGCAGGTTCCTGAACGACCGGAATAGTATTCAAGGACTCTGGCGTTAAGGTTTTATTTGTGACTTCTTTTAATTCATCATAACCCCGTTTTACTACATTGAGATTGTCTTCAACAACACGTGCGCCTTTGCCACCAAATTTGTGCGTTAACTGTTCTCGAACAGCCTCAATGAGTCGGGCCTCATCAAAACCACAGTCCAGCATAATTGTGGTTGCAGCAAAAAAAGCGCCCTGAAAGGCGTTGCCCTGCATGCGCAACTGCAGTTCGGGATCAGTCGCTTCTTCGCGGGCAATGCGAAAGGCATCCAGATAAAAAATCTGAATCTCATTGTCGATAATGATTTTTTGATAGTGTACGGGAATGTGTTGCCAAACTTTTTCGGCATTGTCTGCATCACTCTGAAGAATAAATACACCACCGTGTTTCAAACCGGCCAGGGCATTACTGTGGTTAAACACATTGGGGTCAGGTGATAACACCACATCAACATAATGAAATTCACAGTTTAATCGAATGGGTTCGGGTGAAGCAGATAAATAATAAGTGGTCGGTTGGCCTTTTTTTTCAGAACCGTACTTAGGATTAGCTTTTATGTGATAACCCAATAACTCAAACAAAGCCATGGCCAGATTTTTACCCGTGGTAATGGCTCCCCAGCCACCCACCGAATGAAAACGCACGGTAATACTGTTTTCCGGCATCAGGTTTGGATTTTCACTACCATGCAAAGCTAAGTCTTTTAACGCCGGATAGGCATCACTCAAGGTTTGTTGATAGATTTCCTGTTTGGGTGTGAATGCTTTGTCATGAATAAAATCTATCCCCAGGTAATACTGCTTTTTATGTTTGCCATCGGCTAACATATTTTCCACTGCAGCGATTAATGCTTCCGGTTGCAAATCCCGGCTACCCAAACCAAAACAGGCGGAATATAATCTGGGAATATCCTGGTTTTTGTAACTTGCTAAAGTCGGGTAGGGTGTTTGTGTGATTTCCAATCCGTTTTCGACAGATTTGCTTACCGTGGCACGAATTTCACGCATTAAAGGTAAGTCGACAGCAAGCGGTTGGTCCACTCTTTCCAAAACCGTCACAGCTTTACGGCCTTGCAAAACTATTGAAATTAAATCTGATGGAAAGGGGCGGAACATGACTAAATCCACCACACCGATTTTTATTCCGCGCGATTTTCGTAAATAATCTGCGACAACTTCCGCGTTGGCGACAACACTACCTTGACCAAGTAACAAATATTCAGCATCGTCTGTTAAGTATTGTTGTACAGGTAAATAATGACGACCGGTTAACTGATAAAACTTCTCAAAACTTTCATCGGCAATGGCACGAATATGATCAAAGAAAAATGGCCGTTGTGCAGCTACACTTTGCATGTAGGCATCCTGGTTTTGCACAACACCCGCCATGACGGGATTATCTACATCCCACAATTCCGGAATACGTCTCCGTGTTTCACCATAAATTATTCGTTGAGCAGCTGTGGGTGTGTTGATGATATCATCGGGTTTTCCCAGATATTCGGCAATCAATTCCCGCTCGGGTATCAGTAAAGATTCAATCAGGTGAGTTGTTAAAAATCCATCCTGGGCGACAATGCCAGGATTTAATGCTAGCTCGGCAATGCGATGTGCAATAATATTTAAATCCGCTGCAGCCTGGGCGTTTTTACCGAACAACTGAAAAAAGCCGGTGTCATCCACACAATGATAATCATCATGACCTGCATGCACATTTAATGTGGCTTTGGTGATGGCACGCGTGCCCATGTTTAAAACATAAGTGAGTCGTTTGCCCACCGCAGCATAAAGTGATTCATGCATATAAGCGATGCCCTGGCCAGAAGAAAAATTGGCTGAGCGCAAACCACTCATGGATAAACCGGCTGTTACGGCAGCGGCGGCATGTTCACCTTCTGGTTCAATAAAAATCAACGGTCGCCCGGAAATATTGATATGCCCGCTGGCTGCCGCTTCCGCCCAATATTCACCCATTTGCGTGGAAGGAGTAATGGGAAATGCGCCTGCGGCATCGCTGGATTCCCGTTCACAACGGATCACAGCCGAATTACCATCCATGGCTGCTCGAATACCGGGATATTTCACATCCGGTTTTTGATTCAGAGCTTTTTTGTCTTTGTTATGAAAAAATTTACTCATGGTTTTGCCATCTCCAACGGTGATTGGCGAATAATTTTTTTAGCCTGTGGACCTTTACGTATTTGATTGGGATTATCGAACCAAATGATTGCACCCGTCGGGCAACGTTGAATTGGAACTGATGATTGTTCATCATTTGTATAGTCGATAATGGGCAAATTATTTTGCATGGTCATTAAGCCAGACGGGGCGTCAAAAACGCAACGTTCACAAGCCGTGCAAGCCACCTGACAATTTGATAATAATTCGTCACCCGCGTTACGATTGTTACACGCGACCCAAAGTTGATGGCTTATTGCTTGTAAAGAAAATAGGTTTTTTGGGCAGACTTCTACACAATCGCCGCAAGCAGTGCATAAATCACTATCAACAATAGGAAGACGATGTTTATTCATGCCGATTGCATTAAATTGACAAACATCAGCACAATCACCATAACCCAAACAACCCCAGCTACAACTTTTGCCACCACCATTTATCAATGACGCAGCACGGCAATTTTTCATTCCCTGATATTTTACAGATTGGCGTGCCACATTATTACCACCTGCGCAGGCCAGGCGGGCAACCTGTTTTTCCATTTTACCAACATCTATTCCCAGAAATTCAGCGATGATTTGATGTTGTTCTGTCGTGTTCACACTGCAACGTACCGGTTGTGTTTCGTTCTTTAATAAAGCCTCGGCAAATGCGGAACATCCTGGGTAACCACATGCGCCACAGTTATTTTGTGGTAATAAGCTTTGCAGGATTTCCAGTTTTTCATTCGTTTGAACAAAAAAAAGTTTGTTGGCAATTATTAACGCTGTTGCAAGTAATAAACATAATCCGGTTAATGTTAGTACTGCAGCAAGCACAGGCAATCCTTGATTATTGTTTTAACGAACATTGTTAACAATTTAAGTTAAATAAATTATCCGTATTTGTACCTAAGAATTTAGTGGATGCGTTACACTTATCCACCCTACAACTAATTTCCCCCACCCAGCACGCGTAGGGTGGATAAACGCAGTGCATCCACCAGATTCATGCACAAATGTTTCCACAAGCTCAAACTGCATACAAATAGTTCAAAAAATTGACGCTGCGATAAATCAATCCCTTGTTAACTATTTTAGTTGATACTTTAGCAAAAAAAGGTTTTTAAAATGAAAAACCTGAGTACTTATGTCAGCGAATTGATATAAAATGTATTCTTGTGTAATCAAAAAATGAAATGCGTCGAATTGCGTTATTTTTGGTCACAAATGCTAAGCAACAAACTCTGCGCAGGAAACATCAATGCAAACAAATAATATGGCAGTATGGCCCGGTAAACCTTATCCATTAGGTGCTACCTGGGATGGTGAAGGGGTAAATTTTGCCTTGTTCTCAGAGAATGCAGAAAAAGTAGAGCTTTGCCTGTTTGATCCCAAAGGTAAACGAATAATCGAAACCATCGAACTGATCTGGCAAACCGATCAGGCCTGGCACTGTTATTTACCTGAAGCACGTCCGGGTACTTTATACGGCTATCGTGTGTATGGCCCATACGAACCAGAACATGGCCATCGTTTCAATCCTAATAAATTATTGCTGGATCCTTACGCTAAAGATGTGGTTGGTCCCACACGTTGGAGTGATGCCTTATTTGGTTATGAAATCGGAAATGAAGATGCCGATTTAAAAATGGATGTACGCGATAGTGCAGCCGGCATGTTGAAATCAAAAGTCGTGGATACTTCATTTACCTGGGGTTCCGACAAACCTTTGCAAACACCCTGGCACGATACCATTATTTATGAATTGCATGTCAAAGGTTTTACCCAAAACCATCCGGATATTCCACAGCATTTACGCGGCACTTATGCCGGCCTGGCCTCAGCACCCGCCATTGATTATTTAAAACGTTTGGGGGTCACTGCGGTAGAACTCATGCCGGTACATGTGTTCATGGATGATCGACATCTGGTGGAAAATGGTTTACGCAATTACTGGGGTTATAACTCCATCGGTTTTTTTGCACCTGATGCACGTTATTCATCCAGTGGAAACATTAAAGAATTTAAAACCATGGTGAAAAAACTGCATTCCGCCGGTATCGAAGTGATACTGGATGTGGTTTACAATCATACGGCAGAAGGTAGTCATTTGGGGCCAACTTTGTGTTTTCGTGGCATTGACAATGCGGCCTATTATCGTTTGGCCAATGATGAACGTTATTACAATGATTACACCGGCTGTGGTAATACATTAAACATGCGTCATCCACGTGTCCTGCAGTTGATCATGGACAGTTTACGTTACTGGGTGCAGGAAATGCACGTGGACGGTTTTCGTTTTGATCTAGCGTCTGCGCTTGCGCGCGAACTGCATGCAGTGGATCGATTGGGTGCCTTCTTCGATATCATTCATCAAGATCCAGTGCTATCTCAAGTAAAACTGATTGCAGAACCCTGGGACTTGGGTGAGGGTGGTTATCAGGTGGGGAACTTTCCCATTGGTTGGACCGAGTGGAATGGCAAATACCGCGACAATGTGCGCGCGTACTGGAAAGGCGACGGCGGTTTAATTGACGAGCTGGCTTATCGTTTAACCGGCTCCAGTGATTTATATGAACATGGTGGTCGTCGGCCTTATGCCAGCATCAACTTTGTCACCTGTCATGATGGTTTTACCTTACATGATTTGGTGAGTTATAACGGAAAACACAACACCGCTAACAAAGAAGAAAACCGCGACGGTGAAAACCATAACATCAGTTGGAACTGCGGCGAGGAAGGCCCAACCCGTAATCAACACATCAATAGTTTGCGTGCAAAACAAAAAAGAAACTTCTTAGTAACACTGTTTTTATCACAAGGCGTGCCCATGTTACTTATGGGTGATGAATTTGGGCGTACACAAGGTGGCAACAATAACGCTTATTGTCAGGACAACGAAATCAACTGGGTTAACTGGGAACACAGTACGGAAGATCGCGAGTTACTCCTGTTTGTACAGCGCATTATTCGACTACGAAAAAAACATCCTGCCTTACGTCGCCGTTATTTTTTTCAAGGCCGAGATATTTTCGGCGGCGGCATCAAAGATGTTATGTGGATGAGCCCGAACGGCAAGGAAATGACAGAAAAAGAATGGCAACAAAGTTTTGCCCGTTGCCTGGGTATGTTCCTGGCAGGCAATGTGATTGAAGAATATGACGATAGAGGGCAACGTATACGTGATGACAACTTGATCATGTTGTTAAACGCACATCATCAGGAGTTGTTATTCCGTTTGCCCGTCGAACCAGCCTTGTCCCGATGGCAAGTGATTTTGGATACTCATTATACCAGCGGTAACCCACAAGGCATTCGCTATTACTCCTCGGGTGAAAAATATCCCTTACAGGCAAGATCATTTGTGTTGTTAAAACAATTAAAAAGCGAAATTACGTATCCCAATGGGGATCAGTTGAGTTTGATTGACTGATAAGGTGTATTTTGAATGGCTTAATATTTGTTGAGTGAACAGCTGTGTTTGATTGTTATTTCAACAAATATAATACCTTAGCATTACTTCTCATCTAATATGGCAGTGATTTTTTATTGTCAGTCTTTAAATCTAGTGGTTTAATGAGTTTACAGAAACCTGTTCATAACTTAATAAACCACTTGGGTTTCTTCTAACAAATATAAAATTAGCTTTTCTGCGTGGGGCAGGGATGTCTGGAGTGAAAGCTGTTCTTGATTGTTCGTTTAATATACGAAAAAATTCCTTTCTAATTTTAAAAATAAAAAATATTTTCAGTTCAGGCATATTGTTTTTCGTGAGTTTCTTAATGGCGAGTTTTGCTATTTGAATGACGGGATTATGTGCAAGGTTTACGTATTTGACGCATGAGAAACAGATGATAGTGTTGCTTTTTCATCAGAAAAATAATTATGTTCAGGCCTAAGGGTAGGATTTTTAGGGGAATTTTCCCCAATAAGTGGATGAAAATTAAGTCGAGTGAAATTTGATCGCTGCGGAATATACGTCATTTTGACGTGTTTTAACACGTCAAAATGACGTGGGTAAAAACGTAAGGTTTTCGTCTACTCAATGTTAGGCCAATGAAATTGTTTTTATTAGGGCTCAAGAAAATGGAATTAAATACTAAAGAATATCCGGAAGTCATAAGGAATGCATTAGCAAAATTTTGGGAGGCAGACTATTTTATTACATTAATGCAAAATTTGGAGTGCAGCGGTAAAGGAATAATAGAATTATTAACAGAAGACCCATGGAAGAATATACCTGATGATCATCGGTTTCCGACGAGGAAAGTTGAGAAAGAATTTTCTTATTTGCTCAGCGCCTATCTTAATGCTTGCTATAGCTCTTCAGAATTTTTAAAACTAAAAAAAATCTGTATAAATGAGGTTAAAAGTTTCAGAAAACGAAATAAAAATATATATGGAAGTGGATCTAATGGAGGGTGGAGAACAAAAACAACGCATTATCATCCTGTTGAACCAGGATATAGGGGTGAGTTGGAGGAACCATTTAACCAAAAGTTGCAAAACCTTTTTGATTCTATTGACGAGGAAGAATTGGATCTAGAATTAGAGCAAGACGACGCTAAAGAATTAGGTAAATATACTATCTCAATTGAACCAATACGTTCCGGTGGTCCGCTCGATCAAAGTTTTTACTTTGACGACACTAGTCCACAAGAAACTATTATAAGTCAATGCAAAGAGCATTTGATCGACATTGGAAAGTTAATTGATACTTGTAAAATACTAATCAATAGTGAAAATAATAATTGATAAGTTTAATTAACTATATAGTTAATAAAGAAAGCAAGAGTAAAATAGAAAGCCTAACAACAGGCCAATTAACGACGGATCCACCTCCGCGCTGCTAAATTTGTGCTATCCAATAGGCTAGCACAAATTTAGCACCACTACGGTGTCCCGGTTATTGGCGACGTTATATGTATAAGTAGTTGCAAAATATTACGAGTTTAAAAAATGATAGAAGAGAACAGTATACAGAATATTCTAATAATCACATTGGTAACAATATTTTTATCGGCATGTGCAAGCCCATCCCAAAAAAATGGTATTTCCTCTAATAGATTTAATCAAATTTCGTCCGAACAAGCATCAAAAGAAAGCGTAAAAAGTCTAATACTTAAAACAGACGGAGTCACAATAAGTGATCAGATTATAGATAAATTCTACACAAGAATGAAAAAACAATTTCCAGACGCACCAGATTCATATTGGAACGATTTATCTAAGGAATTTAACACGAATTATATTCTGGATTTATTTATTCCGATTTATCAGAAACATCTCTCTGAAAAAGATATAAAGAATATTAGTCTTTTTTACGATACCGAGACAGGAAAAAAATTGATTAAATACTACCCTATAATTATGCAAGAGTTTTCAACTGTAAGTCAAAAAAAGGCACGGGAATTTGCAATGAAAGCTTACGAAAAATATAAGTCATTTTCTGAAGCGCTAAGCAAAGAAGTCAAAATGCTAAATAAAGAGCTTCCTAAAATGATAAATGCCAATATTAGATTTGATCGAATTTCACTCAAGGGTAAGCATTGGCTATATAACTATACATTAATTAATCAGACTAAAGAAGATCTTGAAATTTCGAATTTTTCTTCAGACATGACACAAAAGATTAAAAATGCGCAATGCAATAATAGTAAAATACAATATGCATTAAATAATAACGGGAGTTTTACATTTTCTTACCAGGATAGGGACAAAACTCCTATCGTTGATATCGTGATCAACAAATCTAACTGCTTATAACCATAGTAATACAATCAATAGGATTATTTTGTTAGTTTGATAATAATATATTATAAATAGCCCCAGAATAGTGTATGGCCGGAATTAGTTGGAAATACCAGATATTCATATAACAAACGCGTTCGTCGTGCCGAGGTAAATCCAAAATCTTGGGAGGAAATAATACTTTCTGAAATTGATTAATGTTACCCAGTGGGTGCGGAAAGAAATTTCCCAGTCCCACCAAACTAAAGTCTAGCCAACAAGTAAGTAGTGAAGCCCAGGTGCGATCTTGGTAACAAGGTGTGCGGAGCAAGGGTGGAACAAGAGTATAGGCTCTCTGTCGAGTCCCGAAATATTGTAGAGTTGTGGTCATTAGGATAACCCGTTAACACGGGGAAAGCTGACGGCGTCGAACGGTTCGGAAAGCAACAGTCTCAAACACATTATGGCAAGTGTTTGCGACACCACCGGGATCTGAGAACAGGGCATGTACTTACAGGGGTAACTTGGGAAACTCGGGAGATCCAATGTGTCCTCCATGGAAATAACCGATCGAAATAAGGTGCATCGGTTTAGAAAAAGCACCCGGCTTTACTTGCTCTGTTGCTGAAGCGGTAAAGAGTCAGAACTGAATACACGAAAACTCAGCAAATGATGTGAGGTATTGGGGGAAGATAACGAAAGTGAATGAACCCAAGATAAGTATTGGAAGTCTTAGTGGATCGTAGTACCGATGGTTTGTTATTTCACGATAACAAATCGAGAAGGTGGGGAACGATTACCTTAAGGACCCACTG
>Ga0316207_10000986_pt1 | contig 38782 bp, 44 predicted proteins | sample 6weekpyrite_MG_FD_204943 | JGI IMG/M metagenome (GOLD analysis project Ga0316207, IMG submission 204943) | Microbial mat bacterial communities from mineral coupon in-situ incubated in ocean water Damariscotta River, Maine, United States -... | ecosystem: Environmental > Aquatic > Marine >... | reverse complement strand
CTCGTTAACCTCATTAAACTTGACCCTATGAATAATTTTACAGAATTTGTTGGAAATCACCTTTTCCTGTCGGTATCTTTTTTTGGTCTGCTGGCCTACTGGATTATTGGCGAACTTAAACACCGTAACAGTGGCGTTGGTTCAGTATCCGCCATGGATGCGACACAACTCATGAACCACTCCAATGCCGTTGTACTGGATGTTCGCGAAGACAAGGAAATTACGGACGGTACGATCGTAAATGCCATCCACATCCCGGTTGGTGATCTGCCAAACCAACTCAAGAAAATCGAAAAGTATAAGGAAAAACCCGTGGTTGTTTTTTGCCGCTCGGGACATCGTTCTTCATCGGCCTGCAACACGCTGCGTAAAAACGGCTTCCAGCAAGTCTATAACCTGCGTGGTGGTGTGATGTCGTGGATAAAAGACGGCATGCCACTGGTTAAATAAAAAACCAAAACATTAATTCAAGAGAAATATCATGACAGACGAAAATCAACAAGAATTCGGCATTCATTCCATTTACCTGAAGGACGTTTCTTTCGAGGCACCCAACTCGCCCGAAGTTTTCAAAACGCAGTTTCAACCTGAAATCCAGATGAACCTGAACATCGACACCAACAAGGTTGAAGACGATGTCTATGAGGTTATCCTGTCTGTCACCGTTACCGCCAAGGCCAATGACAAGTCTGCCTTCCTGGTTGAATTACAACAGGCAGGTGTATTTACAATAAAGGGTTTTGACGAAGAAAACCTGGGGCCCATGCTAGGTATCTATTGCCCGAACGTACTGTTCCCTTATGCACGTGAGTCGGTTGCAAGCCTGGTAACCAAGGGTGGCTTCCCTCAACTGTTACTCGAACCCGTTAACTTCGAGGCCCTGTATGCGCAGCACATGCAGGAACAGCCAGACTCAGTCCAGTAAAACAACTTTCCCGGCAGGTATAAAATAAACCTGTTAAGTCTGCTATAGTCACAACATGGCAGACACACCACAACCCTCACTTGCAGTTATTGGTGCCGGCTCCTGGGGGACGGCACTGGCAATACTGTTTGCAAAAAACGGCATACATACCCGTGTATGGGGCCACCTGCCCGAGCACATGCAGACATTGATCAGTACGCGCACCAACGAGCAATTCCTGTCCGGTTTTGATTTTCCTGAACACCTGCATCCCTGTACAACACTCGAACAGGCGATGGATCAGGCCGATGATATACTCGTCGTCGTGCCCAGCCATGCCTTCAGAAGTGTGCTGCAACAAATCAAACCCTTGTTAAAAACAAATCGCATCGCCTGGGCAACAAAAGGACTGGAAACCGACACCGCCAAATTACTGCATGAAAATGCAGAAGAGGTACTGGGCACCGAAGTATCACTTGCCGTTGTCTCCGGGCCTACCTTTGCCAGGGAAGTGGCCGCTGGCCTGCCGACCGCCATCAGCATTGCTTCAAAAGACGATGAATTCGCACATCAGCTGGCTGAAAAAATGCACAATGATACTTTCCGTGCCTACACCTGTCATGACATCATAGGTGTAGAGCTTGGCGGCTCTATCAAGAACGTGCTCGCCATTGCCGCCGGCATAGCCGACGGCCTTGGTTTTGGCGCCAATACCCGTGCTGCGCTTATCACACGGGGACTGGCCGAGATCATGCGTCTGGGTACTCAACTGGGTGGCGAGGCCGAGACTTTCATGGGCCTGGCCGGCATGGGTGATCTTGTCTTGACCTGTACCGATAACCAGTCACGCAACCGCCGCTTTGGTATCGCTCTTGCCAAAGGCATGACACATGATGAGGCGCTCGCCTCCATCGGTCAGGTTGTTGAAGGCATACAGACTGCCAATGAAATAAACCGTCTTGCCGAACGCCACGGTATCGACATGCCTATTACACGACAGGTCTACCGTGTCCTGCATGAGTCGCTCGAACCTCATCAGGCCGTGCATGAACTTTTTGCACGCGAACTCAAGGCAGAATTTGAAGACTGATATTCTTTATAGTTACATGCCAGCGGGCAACAACACTATTTTTTGCTAGAAGCTTTTCTAATACACTGCTATAAACAGAGCGTGCATTTACTGTAACGCATCAACAGATCAAGTCATTACTTGTCCTCATGTGTAAAAGGAGTTAACGATGAAAAATATGTTAATCGGCAAACCAATGCGATTTTTCTTTTTTGCGGCCGGGCTGGTCATCTGGCTGGGCATCTATCTGACCGGTTTCAATACGGCGAGTTGGGTATTGTACCTACCGGCCGTTTTCTTTATTTTCGCTGCAGTAACTGGTATTTGCCCGGGTATAATTCTTTCGAAGAAACTGTTTAAGGATGAGTCTTAGGTTTCTACCAGCTAAAAACACCCGTGTGAAACCCAGGCGATACCATAATTTAGTATCATCAAGCTTGTCAATGAGGTATGAATGGAACTAAGGCTTTACCAGATCGACGCGTTTGCCAGCAAACCCTTTGAAGGAAACCCTGCAGCGGTTTGCCCGCTGCATAGCTGGCTACCCGATGAGGTAATGCAATCCATTGCAACAGAAAACAACCTGTCCGAAACCGCGTTTTTTGTTCAGACCGGCAAAGACTTTCATATACGCTGGTTTACGCCTGTACATGAGATTGACCTGTGTGGTCACGCCACGCTGGCGAGTGCCTATGTCCTGTTTTCTCTACTGTCTTATCAGGAAAAAAGAATTACATTTGAATCCAGAAGTGGCACGCTGACGGTGCAACGTAACAATAACTTGCTCGAGCTGGATTTTCCGTCACAAAAGCCCGTACCCTGTGACTGCCCCGTTCAGATACCCAGGGCATTTGAGCAGGCACCTGCTGAATGCCTGAAATCTGAAGACTATATTGTCGTTTTCGAAGATGAAAATGCCGTACTAAATGCAAACCCTGATATAACATTGCTTGGCGATCTCGATCTGCGCGGCGTTGCAATTACAGCCCGTTCCAGTCGATATGATTTTATTACACGATTTTTTGCGCCAAAGTATGGCATTGTTGAAGACCCTGTTACGGGCTCTGCGTTTACACAGCTCATTCCCTACTGGTCTGAAAAACTCAATAAATCCGAGATGCAGGCAAAACAGGTCTCCAGACGCGGAGGCGTCGTTGGCTGTATTGATAATGGAGACCGTGTCGTTATATCGGGCAGCGCAGTAAAATACATGGCAGGTACTATTTACATACCTTTTACATAAGCCTTGTTTAATTGATCACACGCAGGGAGACAAAATGCAAATCATTCTGGGCTGGGTCTTTATCATCTTTCCAGGGATTCTGTTTCTAGGGCAACTTATCTCTTCAATCAATTTTTCGTTTGCCCAAAAACTGGGATTTCAGGAAGACCCGGAAGCATCTGATCCGTTATTGCACAGGGTCGAGCGGTATACAGCTTATTGGGACCTTGTCTCAATCGTATGGCTGCCAGTAGCAGGTATACTCATGGTGCTAAACATTTCATTCTGGCCATTGATATGTTTTTTTGCCGGTGCGGTCTATCTGGATAGCGCGGGTCGAGAAGCTGCAAAAAATCTAGGACTCAGGCACGAAGGTATCAGGATGGGTACAAACCGGCAACAAAACTTCTTTTTTGCAACCTACGTCATTATGGCTGTCTTTGGTTTGATCGCCGTTATATATCCACTCGGGCAGCTAAACATAACTCCGCATGTGTAAAACTCCATTACACATTACTTTATGTTCAACCGGCTCTGAAAATAGACTGCAGACATAATAGTTGACATATCCTGGCCAAGGCATAATTATCTGCTGAACACTCATACATAGTCAGAAACACCGTCGCATAAATGGCATTTACACAGGGACAAGGAATCAGACCTATGCGTATCAATATTTTCAATCCTGCGCTATGCACTCGTATTAGCTACCTTGCTATTATATTTCCACTACTGGCTGTCTTCCCGGATGCCGTCTGGTCACAGGCAAATTTCACAGCGCCTGGCGCTTTCAAGGTGTTAAGCAACTGCAAGGCATACAACTCCATTCGTAATAAAACCGGCGCGCTGACACTGGTGATAGGTAAAAGCTATCCTGCTTATGCCGAAAACAAACCAACCTCTGCCAGTCATGTACTCATTGACGTTAACGGAAGCAGGAAATGGCTAAGCCTTTCGTGTGGAAAATATGATGGCGACAAACCCGCCTTTATTACCGCAGGTGGACGTCCTCCATCCGATGCTGATACTGCCTGCCTGCCTTTTTTTGATAACCTGGATAATCCCGTGACAGTGGGTGTTGGCGGTAACGTAGACATTACCCCGGTCGCACCGGCAATTACCTCGTTTGGTGCGTCCGTCAACAGGCTTTGCGGCGCTCCTGGCAAAGTAACCAACCGTGTTGATTTCAAACAGATGATGAACAAACATCCCGACGTACTCAGCACACTTATGAAATATACCGCCAACAAGGTATTTGCAGATCGTCCCGCATACGCCGATAAAAACAAATACCTGGATGACCTGGCCGAGGCCTGGTATGCCGTCAGTGCGTTTGATCATATTTTTTGCGGTGAACCCAAATCTGCCAACGCTATTGGCGGCTTACACTACCATGGTCGTTATCAACAACTGCAGGCCAGCCGTCAGGCATGCCGCATGAGCAACTACAGTCGTAACGAAGTGGTGCCTGGCAGCATCTACACCATGGGTGTTCGCATGCAACGCCTTGATGGTGGCTGGGCGCAATTTGCGACCAAGGGTTATGGCCTGACCTTGTCCGCAGCAGATATTCTCATGATTGTTACACGCGCATTTACTGAAAACCCTGTCAGCAGCAACAGTAGCAGCGGCTGCCTGCTTGACATTACCGATGCCGGGGTTAATCTGGTAACTGTATTTGTACGTCGCGCCAAGGGTATTCGCACTTTTTTCCCTGATGCGACACCTGATTATGGCAGAAACCCTGCCTGTGCAATGGCCTTGACACTCGGTATTGCAAATGCAGTTATCGAACCCGTACCGCCTGCTGCTGATCCGAACTGTAGCGATCCGCATGATCCGACCACAACGCTCCGTACAGGTGGCTTTTCAATCAGTGTGACTTCTTCTGATGAAAAAGGCGTTAACTTGCGTGTAAGCAGATGTGACTAGCACTATGTAAATCATAAGGCCGTAATAATACTGATTATTGGATCTTGTGATATGATGGAGGACAGTTCATAAAACCTGCTATTCGTTACAACCTGAATTTGCCCGGATTTTTGTTTCAAATCATAGTCGAGGTCGAATTTTGAAATTTTATTTACGCTACATAAACCCTTTGATAGCTTTGTTGATATTGCTCATATGCAGCTGGATATTTTTTGGTGACTTCTTTTTCAAGGAAGACAAGCAGGGCCTGTCACCTTTTGCACGAGGTGAGAATATCTTGCTGGTTAACTCCTTCCATCTGTATTTTTTTGCCAAGGGCCTGTTCAGTGCTAGCATGGTCTTCCTGTTTGGCGAGTTTTTCCGCCGCTGGCTAGACAAGGGTTAACAAGCGGTAACCGGATAGACCGGCCTTTGCGTATGGTATCACCAGTGAGGACGGTGACCTGTTGCATTATATTATTGGTATTCCACAATGAATCGAAAAAAATATACTGCCTGACCTGTATTTTAACGCTCCTGCAGCCAGTACAAATCTGTTTTACAAGGATTGCAGGCTGTAATCCGAAAAAAATCCCGATTTTTCAATGGTTCATGGTACTTCTGACTACAAATATCGGTAACGTTATTATATGATGACTAGCAGCCTGGCATTGACGTCTGGGCGCGTCCTCGCAAGTTCGGACCCGTTTCTGATTTACTGTGCCATTCAAATACATAAGTATAATAGACTCATTTAGTACATCGGTTTTTACTGGATAAAAACCGCCTTTTACCAGTCACGGCTATAAATAGGTTTTGGTTGTTTGAGGATTACTATGTTAAATAAATTTTTTCCCTTTTTGACCTGGATACATGAACTTAAAAACCCGGAGGTTCTGCGCGCTGATCTTATTGCCGGCCTCACCGTCGCGCTGGTATTGATTCCACAATCCATGGCCTATGCCACATTGGCCGGGCTACCTGAAGTCTATGGTTTATATATCTCTTTCGTGCCCGTCTTTATAGCAGCGCTTTGGGGTTCATCTCGCCAGTTGGGAACAGGCCCGGTCGCTGTGGTATCAACCATGACAGCAACCACTCTCGCGCCTGTGGTTATACTTATGCTGGCTCCGGGATATACCCAGGAACAGTACATGGCACTTTACATCCCGATGGCCATGTTCCTGACCTTGCTGGTTGGTCTGTTTCAGTTCTCACTAGGCTTATTCAGACTGGGCGCGATCGTTAACTTCCTCTCCCATCCGGTTATTGTTGGATTTACCAATGCGGCAGCATTGTTTATTGGCCTGACCCAGGTATCTAAAATTTTTGGTGTTACCATGCCAGGCGGTGCCAGCGACCATTTCCTTACGGTACGTATATGGGGTGTGATACAAAACCTTGACTCCACACATCTCGCTACATTAATCATGGGCATAGCTGCCTTTGCCATCATGATTGGCCTGAAACGTTTCATGCCCAGGTACCCAGGTGTTCTGATTGCTGTTGTCATCACCACGATCGTCAGCTATGTCATTGATTTCGAAAAAATGGGTGGCAAGGTTGTTGGCACCATACCGGAGGGCCTGCCCGGTTTCGCTGTTCCGGCTTTCAGTTTTGAAGCTTTCTCCAGCCTGATTGTCGGCGCCATCATTATTGCCTTTGTCGGTTTTATGGAGGCCATTTCCATTGCCAAGGCAATGGCTGCAAAAACCAAGGACCGTATTGATCCCAACCAGGAACTTATCGGCCAGGGACTTGGAAATATTACAGGCAGTTTTTTCCAGTCTTACCCGGCATCCGGTTCATTCTCACGTTCTGCGGTCAACCTCAATGCAGGCGCACGCACCGGTTTCTCATCCGTGGTAACGGCTATTCTGGTTGTGATTACACTGCTGTTCCTGACACCTTTGCTGTATCACTTGCCCAAGGCCACACTGGCTGCAGTGGTCATCATGGCGGTCTTTGGCCTGATTAATTTCAAGGCCGTGAAACAGATCTGGCATACCAACAAGCATGATGGTATTGCCGCCATGGTGACGTTTATTGCGACTATCGGCTCTGCGCCGAAACTGGATCACGGTATTCTTATCGGTGCGGTACTGGCCATTGTGCTGTATCTCTACCGCACCATGCGCCCCCGTGTTGCGATCCTGGGTCGTTACAAGGACGGCACCTTACGCGATATTGAAGTTCACAAGGATTTACCGACAGATGAAAATATCATTGCTGTTCGATTCGATGGCTCGCTGTATTTCGCTAACGTTTCCTATTTTGAAGATGCAATGCTGCAAGCTGTGTCTGACTATCCGAAAGCAAAATACCTGTTGGTTGTCGGTGATGCAATCAACCAGATTGACGCGTCTGGTGAAGAGGTCCTGCACCACCTGGTAGAGCGCCTGCATGAAAACAATGTTACGGTTGTATTTAGTGGTCTAAAGCGTCAAATACTCGAAGTCATGCGCGCCAGTAGTCTGCATGAAATTGTTGGCGAACAGAACATATTTCCCAACGAGGACATGGCGTTGGATGAAATTTATAACCGACTGGGTGTCGATGCATCAGGCTCGGTATGCCCATTAAAATATCAGCCTGCACAATAACCGGTATCACTATCTGCAGCACTGGCTTTTGTTTGTAACCACTAATCGGGATAATCCTGTGGAACTAACCCGCCTTAATACAGGAAAGTATCATGCCAACAGACCAGAAAATTGACTACCTTGAATTTCCTGCGAGCGACTTCAAGGCAATTCAGTCATTTTACAAATCAGCATTCAACTGGTCGTTTGACAATTACGGCCCTGATTACACTGCCTTTAACGACGGTAAGATAACCGGCGGTTTCTACCGATCTGATCAATGTTCGGTAACAAGTAATGGTGCCGTACTGGTTGTCCTGTATGCTATTGACCTGGAAAAAACACGTGACAAGGTTGTTGCCAATGGCGGTAAAATAGAAAAAGAGATATTTTCTTTTCCGGGTGGTCGCCGCTTTCATTTCTCTGACCCGCACGGCAATGAGCTGGCTGTCTGGTCAGCTAACTAGGTTAATATATTTGAAATAAAATCCTCGAATTTTCCTCCTTTGCCTCTTTTAATTTGATCAGTATATTTAATGGTAATGTTAAAGTACTTTCCAAGTCTCTCCTGAATATTTTTTATCAGGTTTTGTTCCTGCTCAACAGTCAGTGCATTCTTAGTAACCAAATACACTTCTAGTTCAGTTTTGTTATTCTGTACAAACTGAAATTGATCAATGTCAACAATGTTCGTAAAACAACCTGCGAGATTGACTACCCATTCTTGCTTGCCATCAGGATGAATTAACATATTTCGTATTCGTCCTTTTATTGCCTTCAGTGTCATCAGTCCTCTTCCACAGGCACAGGGACTACCTACTTCTGCATAGTCCCCGATCTCATATCTTATCAATGGTGTTGCATAATTATTCAAACTACTAATGATGACCCTTCCCGTTTCGCCAGGTTGGCAATCGTTGCCTTTTTCATCAAGAATTTCGACAAAAACATTCTCGCTTTGTATATGATATTCCGTGCCTTGAGGACATTGTAGTGCTATATATCCTGCTTCCTGACAGCTGTACAAATCTGTTATCTTTGTATTAAATATCTTCTGAGCATCTTGTCGCATTTCTGTTGTCAACATTTCACCTATGGTTCTAATCTCCTGCAATAAAATCGGCTGTTTATTAAATTTGTTTATATATTGTGCGATCGCCATCATATTACTAGGATAAGTGAGTAAATAGTCCGGTTTGACCTGTGACAGCCATTCATATTGCTCATCTACTTTTGCGCGTATATCAAGTACAGATAAGGCACCTGTAACACAAAGATCTCTGGTTTCGCGACCCCAATTATTGTAATGATCACCATCTGGACAAGCTCCTATACCGTCAGGCAATCGTCTTATAACTGCTAGCTTTTTATCAAGATCACGGCCATGCCAGATATGGTCTCGTATACTTCCTGCCTGCCACATAAATGCAGATAAGGCCGTTGATTTTATTTTAATCGGTTTACCTGTTGAACCAGAACTGCTCACATCAAAGACTTGTCCATGCTCAGGAGGAATCGATGGACTAGTTAATTCGTCACTTCTATCTCTCACATCATCGCGCGTAAGAATAGGTATTGTTTTCCACAGATCAACGTTAATATTGCTATTTGTATCTATCATCAGGTTTGACAATGATTTTTTATAATACGGTACTGTCAACTTGGCGTGTAGTAATAATGGTAAAAGTTTTTTGAATTGTTGCAGCTGTATTGTCTGCGGACTATACCATTGAGATTTTTCTAATTGATATTGTAATGCAAGCACACTCTCGCACGTTTTATCAGGCATCTCCGATTGTTGGTCTGATGGTATATCACTTTTTATTATCAGCAATCTTACTGCCTCCCTTGCTAACTTATGCCTCGCCTGGTTTCACATTACTATCCAGCTTCGTGCCCCACCGTCCTTCATAAAACGGTTTGCATTCATTCAGAAAATACCCCGATATTGGGTCGTCGTCATCTTCAATCACCATAAAATCAATCGTCTCGTTTCCTTCTGTTGCATCCCAGGCAACCAGGCCGGCCTCCTGAATAACTGTTTCCAGGTCTCCTTTACCCTGTATACCGATGATCAGGTTGGCCTCTTCGCCTTCATCGCGGTCCTGTATCAACGCCAGATAGGCTGCTTTCACGTTGGCATGTTTACTGAACAGGGTGGTCAGTGAGTCAATCAGCTGCGACGGGTTTTCCTCTGGCTGCCCCATTAAAACCTCGCCCTCTGACTCGATAATTTGTTGTGATGACTCGTGTAATATGCCGCTTGCCAGCAACGAGTTGATCTCATCGGGATAGAAATCCTTACCGTATTCCGAATGTGGATTCAGCACCAGTTTTGACCCCAATGTCATTTCAAACAACACCCTTGCCGGTAGTTCGACATAATTTTCATCGCCTTCGATCGAGTCCTGCATTGTTTCCAGCGAACTGAAAAACGGAATCGTTTCACTACCATCTCCTTCTTGCCAGCTCACCAGTGCTACGGTACTGCTTTCTTCCATAAATTCACCCACTCCTTCGTCATCTTCTGCCTCTCCCAGCACAAAAACATTCGATTCGAGCAACCGTTTACAAAATTCAGGGCGATGTGCCGGTTCACTTTCTGCCAGCCTTAGTAAGGTCTCCAGTCGGTTCTCGGGATGTTCGATGATGTTCATAGGTTCAATTCCGGCTTGATTTTAACTCTTGCATTATAAAGGTTTTTCTATCGATCATCGCCTAAATCTGGCTTGCGCCTTGAAAATCCAGTTGCCGCCAGGCCTCGAACAGGATCACCGCAACGGCATTCGACAGATTAAGGCTGCGGCTGTCTTCCAGCATGGAGATCCTGATGTTATTTTCAGGTAGCAGACTGTTTCTTATTTCCTCGGGCAGGCCACGTGTTTCCGGACCAAACATCAGGGTATCGCCGGCCTCATAACTGACACTGGCATAATTCCGCTTGCCCTTTGTGGTGCAGGCAAATAGCCTGCCACCCTGGTGCTGCTTTATGAATGCATCGTAGCTGTCGTGGCTCTTTACCTGGGCAAATTCATGATAATCGAGTCCGGCCCGACGTAATCTTTTGTCGTCCAGTTCAAAACCCAACGGTTTGATCAAGTGCAGGCAACTACCCGTGTTAGCGCATAAACGTATGATATTTCCCGTGTTCGGTGGGATTTCTGGTTCAAACAAAACAATATTAAACATGTTATTCCTCGGGCTGTGATTGAATGGCCAAAACCAGCTACGCTTGGCGCATATGCCAAGGATATGCGAAAATAGCACTTCAATACAGACTACGACACGGGAATTCTCTTGAATACAAAAAAACCCACGGCTTTGAATACCGAATTTTGCGGCCTTGCATTTAATTCACCCCTGGTCCTGTTATCCGGATGCGTCGGTTTTGGAGAAGAATACACTCGCGTCGAGGGTTTCAGTAACCGAGATGTCGGTGCGGTCTGCCTTAAGGGCACAACGGGACAGGCCAGGCTGGGTAATGCACCTCACCGTGTTTATGAAACCCCGGCTGGCATGCTCAATGCCATAGGACTGCAAAACCCCGGCGTAGACAAGGTTGTTAACGATATACTCCCTCAGCTCGATTTTGACGAAACACGCTTTATTGCGAATGTTTCGGGTTCTACAGTCGAGGAATACATAGAAGTCTGTGAAAAATTTGAAGACAGTGATATTGATGCCATTGAGATCAATATTTCCTGTCCAAACGTCAAGGAAGGTGGTGTCGCCTTTGGTAACGATCCGATGATGTCTGCACGCGTTGTCGAGGCTTGCCGCAAAGCAACCCGAAAACCTTTAATCACCAAGCTTTCTCCTAATCAGACCGATATTGCCGAAAACGCTCGACGCTGCATCGAAGCCGGCACCGACGGCTTTGCGGTCATCAACACCTTGATGGGAATGGCCATAGACGTTGAAAGCCGTACACCGGTCATCGGTAATAACCAGGGTGGCCTGTCCGGTCCAGCCATCAAACCAGTAGCCTTGTTGAAGGTTCACCAGGTCTACCAGGTTTGTCGTGATCACGGGATACCCATCATAGGCCAGGGTGGTATCATGACCGCCAAAGATGCACTGGAATTTATTATTGCCGGTGCATCAGCCGTTGGTATTGGTACGGCTCTGTTCTACGACCCGCTTGTCTGTCAGAAAATCAACCAGGGGATTATGGCCTATATGGAGCGTCATGATATTCAAGAAATATCACAACTGGTAGGCACACTCATTCCTAATAATTCCATGCCGGGCTGTCAGTAAACTACTGTCGATATCTTTGTACACATAGCAACAACAACGAGATAGCAAATAAATATAGTACTGGTGGCTCTGGCACCATTATTATATTTGCATCTCTAAATACAAAATCAGATGCGATCCCGGCATCATCCCTATTTGTCGTGATCGATTCAATCTGTAATGCATAATCATGACCATTTAACAAAGTTACCAATTCTGAATCAAAAAAACCTGTTAACTCAAAAACTAAGCTTCCAACCGTGAGATCATATAGCTTGAATGTTCCACCATTAACTTCATCACGAGAAAAACCCTGGAATATTACATCACCACCAGACACATCAAAACGCCAGTCCAAAAACACTGACGCTCTGATATCATTGACTGCTTGAATTGAATCTGTGATGGCTCCCGTAAATGGGTATACCTCAGTATACGCTTCTGTTCTGTAGAAATTAGTTTCTAGCGGGGGGCCTGACATCCCACTCGCAAAAGAACGAACAGAGAAGTTATCTTCTTCAGATGCGATGTAATAACGTTCATCAATTGATTTAACCAAGACATTATTATTCAGCAAATGCCCTGAATAGGATTGATTAAAACTCTCGGTACCTCCTGACAGTAATTCAATTTCTGCACTTGATTCCAGTTCAAATGTATCCTGATATAAATTAATAATTGGTAATGCATGCAAATGTGAACTAAAAAAACAAATTGAGATAAAAACCAGAAATTTACGCATTGTATTCTCCTTCACAAAACGATTTACACTTTATTAAATATAAAAGATATGGTTATCTCATAACACATCCAGATTTCATTACTTAAATATTTCCTCAGGTTTGTCCCTACGAAATAAGTTCTCTTTATTCTGCCCCCCAGGAACTGCTGCTTACATCCCTGTTGAAATTTTATTGTTAGAATTGTTTCTTAAAACTCAATAATAAATCGGTATGACAAAAGACGGTCAAACGTAAGAATCAACACTGACCAGGAAGCTTGAAATAAAATAAAGATTCTATTTTGATATTGAAAAGAAATGCATATTTCTGGCCAAGTATAAACTTGCCCTATAAATCAAAGATTTAAAAAATGCGCAACTCATCTAGTGTTGCACAATTGTAAATATATTCGACAATTTACAGGAAGCACAATAAGAACAGCCTGACAGATAAGCCATCAACCGTTTCTGTTGAAGAATACCATGACGTCTGCAAAAGATTTGATGACTCTGATATCGATGCCATCGAAATCAATATTTCCTGCCCGAATGTGAAGGAGGGCGGTGTGGCCTTTGGCAATGACCCGGATATGTCCGCCAGGGTTGTAGAGGCCTGCCGTAAGGCGACCAACAAGCCACTGATTACCAAGCTATCGTTCAACCAGACCGATATCGCCGAGAATGCCCGCCGATGTATTGCAGCTGGCACCGATGGCTTTGCGGTTATCAATACCCTGATGGGTATGGCCATTGATGTCGAAAACCGTACGCCGGTCATTGGTAACAACCAGGGCGGCCTTTCAGGACCTGCCATCAAACCTGTTGCACTGCTCAAGGTCCATCAGGTCTACCAGGTTTGTCGTGAGCACAGTATACCGATCATAGGACAGGGCGGAATCACCACAGCGGAAGATGCACTGGAGTTTATCATTGCTGGCGCCACGGCAGTCGGCATCGGCACCGCACTGTTTTATGACCCGTTAGTCTGCCACAAAATCAACCAGGGCTTACTCGCCTATATGCAACGACATGAAATTACCGAAATTTCACAACTGGTAGGAACCCTTGCATTGAATACCGACCGACCCGGTTGTCAGTAGGTAGTTACGGTACCTGCTTGCACAACTTTTTTCTCACCTCCAGTAATTTTTCATAGTCATTGTATTTTGGCAGGTCTGCCAGCATGACCTTCCTGATATTATGATAGTGCTGAATGATGAGCTCACGAAACCGTGCTGTATTATTTTCACTAAGGGCCTTCTTGATCCCTTTTGTTATTATTTGCTCATTTTCATTTTGACAGCCGGCTAACTGAAAGACGTCAATGTAGCTTTTCAGTGCAAACAAAACAGCATTATTTTGCCTTTGATTTCTGGCGATGACTTTTTTATAGAACTCATTCTTCAAATCTGTTCTCAATGATGTAATCAGCCAGATCGTCTTTGTGTCTTTAATTTTTATTGAAGTTATATTTTTCCAGTACTTAACAGCGCCTTTGATATCACCCAATGTTTCAAGTGCATCGCCCATCCTAGAATAAATACGAACTTTTGACTCATCTCCGTATCCGTGTTGTTTCGCTATCTGCAAGGCCTTTGCATAATAATCAAATGCCACGAAAGGAATTCTTGTCCGCCAGAATACATCACCCGCATATAACCATCCCGTTGCCAGGTCCGGCTTGGCTGTGACCATCACTCGTGTACCTATAATCGCTGCAGAAAAATCCCGCTTGTTCAGACATCGGGTAACAAGACCCCGTATTTGTGGATAATAGCGGTCAATTTCAGGGTTAAGCCACCATTTTGACGAGTAATTCTGAATCCATTTGGCAAAGTTCTTATCCAGTGTGCCCAGGTCCTGATCCAGTTGCGCACTGTTTTTTTCTCCGCGAAGCAGCCTGGCGAACGTTTTTTCAAATTCCTGCCGTGGCATGGCATTAATATACAAGGCAATAGCCAAACCCAGGTTATACCGATGTTTTAACCTTGAGCGCGGGACATTGTAGAACTGCTTTTCACCTGCCAGTAGCAGGGATTTAACACTGAACTTGACGTTTTTTTTGTTAAATGTCTCAGCTATCCGCGCCATACTCCCGGCTGTATAGGATGGGCTCATATCTATTAGCTTGCGACATTCAGTCCCTTTCGCAGCCATCTTTAAAGGCAAGCCACGTGCTGTTAGCGCACCTGCCATCAGCTTCATTTCCTCCCGCGTGGATACATTTTCAGCTACAAATAATGCCGACACTTCTGAAAGCAGGGGATGACGATAGGTAGACACCTGTGTCGAATGCTGCACCAGGTGTATTAACTCGTGTGTCATGGTTTCCAGGACCAGTTTGGATACATAGTCACGAACATGAATAATGGTCGTTTTCACAGATTGATCAGACCAGGATGCCTGTGCAGGTAGCCAGTGAAAAATCTTCGAATTTATTAGCATGCCGATACGGTTATTGTCCGGATCCCAAAAAGCCCTGGCACCATGGAACTTGAGTCCCTTTGAGGCCTTTTTCAGGCTTTTTTCACTGGAATAGATTTCAAATATAAAATTTACATTTTTCAGGTCTTTCAATTGGATCAGGTCCCTGATATTAGCAAAGCGGTCACCTGAGTAGGTCCCCGTTCCAAAACGCTTGGCCATCGCCTTGCCTTCTTCTCTCGGGCGAAGAATAAGGTTGTGAAAGACGCGATTTAATGCCTGGTTTAGTGCAATATAGTAATAGGGCATGGCATGACCCAGGGATATATCTTTACGTTCTGATAAAAACTTGCCAATCGACTTCGCATGACTGGTTCCAGGATAGGGAATAGCCGAGCTGTCCTTGAATTCAGATGCCGAATATTTGCTTAATGACGGCACCAGCAATTCTTCGTCAAGCTTGATAGTGACATTCGAGTTGTGCACACCATAGGCATATAATGGCAAGTCACCGTAGGTTGTCTGTGCACTTGCTGCAAGTGACGACAGTAGCAAACAAAGGAACACTCCATATTCTCGCATAGTGACCCTCCTATTCTGGGATAATGCTCTCCAGGTGACTGGCATCACTGCCGGGCGAGGCGCGCCCCCAACCTTTTATCGAACCGAGGAACGGTGTCCAGGAAGGTGTGGTCGGGCGGGGTATGTCAAACGATACGTTGCGTGAAATTTCATTCAGTTTCGATTGATAATTAACCTGCCTGAACGTGTATTGTGATTGTATATCAGGTAGGTCTATCTTGTTGTAGGACAATGGTATAATCACCGCAGAATTAACCTGCATGCTACCCAGGTTCATTGCTTTATTATCCTTACCCACGACGGATAAACTATGTGCCGTTGCCGGACCATTATTTACAATCACCAGAAAGGCAAACATCCACTCTGTATCGTTACCAATTTTGGCTGCCTCTATTTGCTCTGCCAGGGTACTAAAGATACTGCTTTCAAAAATCCTGAAATATTTTGTTTTAGGCGAAAAGGGAAATTCAGCCTTTCCTTCAACCAGTTTTGATAAATTCTTTGCCGTCGACAGTAGATAATAGGAAGACAGATCAGGCGAGTTATCCCTTATCAGGATCTCGTTTTTCAACCTTTCTCCCTCTGCCTTGGCTTCATTGAGTTTGTTTGCTGTTACTCCCGCCACAATGGCCAGGATAATATTCACCCCGACACTTACGGTTGTCAGAAAACTGTGAACTTTACTCTTAGGCTTTACTTTTTCTTCAGCCATAATCAGTCCCCTCACTATTTACGAAACGACATTATTGCTTACGCTAAAATGGCAAAAACACCAAAGGCTGTGTTAAACAGGTGAGAAATTATTTTAGTTGTATTTAACACGCAAGCGGCTGTGCCGGTTCAGTTTATCGCTCTTGTTTTTGTTATACATCACAGTTAGCACTGTCACAAGCTAAAAAACAACTTAGCTGCAGCTTTAAGCCTGTTATTATCTATGTAATAAAACTTCAGGCCAAGGCAAGAAGCGGCCACAAGATGTGGACAACCAGGAAGTTTATTCTGAATGATCGATGTGTAAAGCTTAAGGGCTGGAAATATAAAGCCTGCTTTACATTTCCAGTTCTTTTATTTTCCGTGTCAACGTATTACGTCCCCAGCCAAGTAACTTGGCAGCGTCTTGACGTTTACCACCCGTATGTTTAAGGGCGACCTCGATGAGTATGCGCTCAAAGGCCGGTGTCAGTTCATCCAGCAAGTTCACATCACCATTTGCCAGACGTTTATCTGCCTGCCGTTGTAATGCCTCTTGCCAATCATCATTCGAATCGGCCACACCAGGCCTGCTTTCATTCAGCTCGTTTGGCAGGTCTTCCAGCCTGATTTCCCTGCCTGAAGCCATCACCGTCAACCAACGGCAGGTATTTTCAAGTTGCCTGACGTTACCCGCCCACTCAAGTGTCTGCATGTATTCGTAAACTTCGGGACGTATTACTTTAGGTTCGACATTAAGCTCAACGGCAATACTTTTCAGGAAATAGTCACTTAATAATTTGATGTCTTCCTTTCTTTCACGCAACGCCGGTATATGTATTCTGATTACATTCAGACGATGAAACAGATCTTCTCGAAATGCACCCTGCTTTACGCGTGTTTCAAGGTCCTGATGCGTCGCAGCAATGATGCGCACATCCACTTTAATCGCGGTATGGCCACCGACACGGTAAAATTCACCGTCGGCCAGTACACGTAGCAAACGTGTTTGCAATTCGGCAGGCATATCACCTATTTCATCGAGAAACAGGGTGCCACCGTCGGCCTGCTCAAACCTCCCTTTGCGCATGCTTTGAGCTCCGGTAAACGCGCCTTTCTCATGTCCGAATAATTCAGACTCGAGCAAATCTTTTGGTATGGCTGCTGTATTCAGCGCAATAAAAGGACGTTTTGCTCTCGGGCTGTGTCTGTGCAGGGCTGCTGCCACAAGTTCTTTACCTGTACCTGATTCACCATTTATGAGCACGGTAATATTCGAGCGCGATAAACGGCCAATCGCCCTGAATACTTCCTGCATGGCCGGTGCCTTACCGATGATCTCATGAGTAACAATATCTTCTTCTATTGCAGTGGCCGCCTCGGCTTCTTCTTCATAATGCAGGACTGCTCGTTGAATCAGCTCGACAGCATCATCGATATCAAACGGTTTTGGCAGGTATTCAAATGCGCCACCCTGGTAAGCAGACAGGGCGCTTTCGAGGTCTGAATGGGCTGTCATGATGATCACTGGTATTTCGGGGTGTTTCTCGTTGATTTGTTCCAGTAATTTGATCCCGTCTATACCTGGCATGCGCACGTCACTGATAATCACTTTTGGTGAATCGGTTTCCAGTTTATTTAATATGCCTGTACCATCAGCAAAGCTGTTGACCTCAAGGCCGGCTTTACCGAGTGCTTTTTCCAGCACCCAACGTATAGACCGATCGTCGTCGATGATCCATATCTGATTACTCATGTCTATCCTCCAGCGGAAGCAAAATCCTGAATACGGTTTTGCCCGGTTTACTTGTACATTCTATTAGCCCGTTATGGCGGTTAACCAGCGATTGGGCAATGGATAACCCCAGCCCTGTACCTTCTGCACGCCCTGTAATCATTGGTAAAAATATTTGCTCCAGCATTGGCTCGGGTATTCCCGGCCCTGTATCGATAATTTCAACCATAACAATCAATTTGTAACGATGATGACCGATGGTAAACTGTCGCTTGCTTCTTGAGCGCAAGGTCAATGTTCCTGAATCACCCATCGCCTGAATCGCATTACGGGCCAGGTTCAATACAGACTGGATCATCTGGTCTTCGTCGACAAATACCTCGGGTATACTCGGATCGTAGTCACGTACTATCTCGATACCGGCCGGGGCTTCTACTTTTGCGAGACCAAACACTCGTTCGAGTACCTCATGTATGTTTATCCAGGCCTTGCTGGGCAGGGCAGAGGGGCCGAGCATACGGTTGACCAGACTTTGCAACCGGTCTGCTTCTGAAATAATGATCTGCGTATATTCCTTGAGTTCCTCACTTTCGAGTTCACGCTCGAGTAACTGCGCTGCACCACGCAGGCCACCCAAAGGGTTTTTCACTTCATGTGCCAGCCCTCTGGCAAGCGCACGAACTGCGTGACTTTGTGATATCAGGTATTCCTCTTTACTGATCTGCACCTGACGCTCCATATACTGCATCTCTACCATCAGGTTTGGCTCTGATGAGGGTTCATAGAGTGGGGTAATACTGCAATCTACTGTCAATGTCCTGTTACCAAATAATTCCAGTCGTACTTCACGTTCCGTAAAGGGATGTCCTTTTTCAACTGATTCTTTCATGCGGTCGGTCAGGCTTTGATTCTCGACAACAATTTGTGTCCAACTCTTGCCACACGCCTTACGCCGACTGATCTCAAACAGCATTTCACAAGCCGGGTTGATGTACTGGATATCCAGAGACTGGTCCAGAATAACAACCGAGGTACTCATGTTTTCCATGACCTGTTTTTGAAACGAGTCGAGAGCATCCACTTTTAAAGAACCTTGCATAGATAGCAACTTGCAAAAACCAATCCAAGTTTCCTGTTTCTTAGCAGTTTTTTTAACACTGATTTCACTTTATAAAATACCTAAAATAAACAAATAGATAGCTAAAATTATCAAACCAGGATCGGGCGGCTGGAAAAAACTAATTTCTGAGTAAATTGATCTGGATGCACTATATTATACATCAACGCACCGTATTAGTGCATAAGTATAATATAGTGCCCGGGGCTAGGGGTTGGCTTGCGCCTTTATTGACCAGATTGCGCTTTTCTGGCCTTGGCGGCAGGAGACAGCGCTGAAAAACGCTGCAAATGAAATGTGATTTCGTTCGCAGAGATCAGTAAATTATCATCTTTATCAAGGATTTGCGCATTCAGTGTATGGCTGCCACGATCTATATTCGTAAAACTAAGCCGCAGGCCGGGGGGCTCAATATCCTTGCCGTCGAGATTGACCACGATCTTGTGACCAGGTTTGAGTTTCGGGGTAAGCTGCATGGTAACGGTTACCTTGCCGGCATTATTGCGCACCGTGCCCTCATTCACCGGGCTCAGTATCCTGAATTCACTATAGGGCTCATCCTGCTCGTCCTGCTTTGGTGTAGGGCCATTACTGCTTGCAGGGGAACGAGAAGAGCCAGGGTAAATGCCCAGCTCGGGCAATTTCACGGCATCGACACCGTCCTGTGGCTTGTCAGAATACACGGTTGCGCCGTTTTCATCGACCCAGCGGTAGATATCTGCCTGTGATGTAAAACTGCACAACAAAAACAAAAATATAAATTGACCGCACCATTTCATATTCAGGATCCCTTGCTGCCTTATGTCTGACGTTATTATTTCCTCTAGTATATGTCATAAAAACAAAAAACGCCCCCAATTGGGGGCGTTTCGCAACAATCTGTAAAAAACGTATTACAGGCTGTAGTACATATCGAACTCAACCGGGTGAGTTGTCATACGCAGTTGTGTTACTTCTTCCATCTTCAGAGCAATGTAACCGTCGATCATATCGTCAGTGAACACGCCACCTTCGGTGAGGAACTTACGGTCCGCATCCAGCGCTTCCAGTGCCTGATCAAATGAATGACATACCTGCGGGATCTTGGCTTCTTCTTCCGGTGGCAGGTCATACAGGTCTTTATCCATTGCATCGCCAGGATGGATCTTGTTCTTGATACCATCAATACCCGCCATAAGGAAGGCAGCAAAACACAGGTAAGGATTCGCAGTTGAATCACCGAAACGCACCTCGATACGACGTCCCTTCGGATTGGTAACAAAAGGAATACGGATAGAGGCTGAACGGTTACGAGCAGAATAAGCCAGCATAACAGGTGCTTCAAAACCCGGTACCAGACGCTTGTAACTGTTGGTCGAGGCATTGGCGAATGCATTTAATGCACGAGCGTGTTTGATAACACCACCGATATAATACAGAGCGATATCAGACAGGCCGCCGTATTTGTTACCACTGAACAGGTTTTTACCGCCCTTGGCCAATGACATGTGTACGTGCATGCCGTTACCGTTGTCACCTACAATTGGTTTTGGCATGAACGTCGCTGACTTGCCATAGGCATGTGCAACGTTTTGTACTACGTATTTAAGGATCTGAACTTCATCAGCCTTCTTCACCAGTGTAGCGAAACCGGCACCGATTTCACACTGACCAGCAGTTGCCACTTCATGGTGATGTACTTCAGTATCTACACCCATGTCGTTCAGTGCCAGACACATGGCCGAACGGATGTCATGCAGTGAGTCGACAGGAGGCACCGGGAAGTAACCGCCCTTGACGCCTGGACGATGACCCATGTTACCGTCTGCGTAAACTTTCTCAGAATTCCAGCTGGCTTCTTCCGAGTCGATCTTCACAAAACAGCCTGACAGATCAGCACCGTAACGCACATCGTCAAGTACGAAGAATTCATTTTCAGGACCAAAGAAAGCCTTGTCAGCAATCTTGGTTGATTTCAGGTAGGCCTCGGCACGGTTAGCAACAGAACGTGGGTCACGCTCGTAACCTTGCATGGTTGTTGGCTCGAGGATATTACAGGTAATGTTCATGGTCATATCATCAAAGAACGGATCAAGAACCGCTGTTGACGCATCCGGCATCAGAATCATGTCTGATTCATTAATGCCTTTCCAGCCGGCAATACTGGAACCATCAAACATTTTACCTTCCTTGAAGAAACCGGCATCTACCTCATGAGCTGGCAGCGTTACATGCTGCTCCTGGCCACGGGTATCGGTAAAACGCATATCAACGAATTTAACTTCGTTGTCCTTCATCATTTTTAAAACTTTTGCGGACATTCGCCACTCCTCCTGGATCTTCTTAAAAAATTCTACATTAGCCTGGTAATCAATCCGGGCTGTAGCAGTGTCAATAAATTAGACTGTCATTACAAATTGCATGAAGTATGCCATGCTCATTATTTTATATAAATCAGTTACTTATACTGAAATTGCTTAGCAATCGCAGGCATAAAAGCACCAATATAGTGCAAATATTTAATATATGCACTATATTGGTGCTTTAGTGAAAGCATACCCTTACATCACCAATCTCATCCAGCGTTTTGCTGGCCTGAATCAGTGCACCTGATATTACCCGACCTGGCATTTGTTCACTACATATTTCTAATGGCAATTGCAGGTCAACATGGATCTTACCGTCCAGATAATGGAGTGTAATTGATTCGATATTTTCAGCAACCGGAATTTTCTGCCAGCTGGCGCGTAGTTTTGACTCGATTTCCTGTCTCAGGGGCAGGTGACCACAAGGCTGCACGCTTTCATCGTCTTCCGGATCAATATGCACCATCACATCGGTGACTTCATCAAATTCTTCAATCAGCCTGTTACGCACAATTTCGCTGATATGATGTCCTTCCGAGACACTCAGGTGCGAGCCAACCTGGATATGGACATCAACCAGGGCATCGGCCCCCATGCGTCGGGTCCTTAACAAATGCAAATCCTCTACGCCATCCAGGTCCTTGATATATCCCCTGATTTTGTCGACCCGCTCGGCATCCAATGCAGTATCAATAAGCTCACGCATGCTATGCCAGGCCAGGTCCCAGCCTATTTTCGCAATCATGTACACCACGCCAATGGTGGCCACGGCGTCCAGGTAGCTCAGTCCAGCCATTGAGCCGGCAACACCGACAAACACGATAACGGACGAAATTGCATCGCTTCGACTATGCCAGGCATTGGCACGCAACAGGTTGGATCGTAGTCGTGTGGCAACGTGCAGGGTATACCGGTAGATGATTTCTTTTGAAACGATGGAAATAAACGCCACGGTTAGCGCCAGCCAACCTGGATGAAATTGCAGCTCGGGATGAAGCAGGCGATTCACGGCATCATAGCCAATACCCAGGGCGATAAAAATCAGCGCCACTCCAAGAGCAACCGTGGCCATGGTCTCGATACGTGCATGGCCATAGGGATGTTCTTCGTCAGCTTCACGACTGCCGTGCTTGGCGGCAAACAGCACCATGATATCTGTCACCAGGTCAGACAAGGAATGGATGCCATCGGCAATCAGTGCCTGTGAGCTACCCACATACCCGGCAATGATCTTGCCAACACCCAATACCAGGTCTATTGCTGACCCTATCAGGGTAACGCGTTTGGTCTCTTCATAGCGCTGGTCTATGTCCATCACTAGCGCATCACTTCCAGTTTGATAATCACTTGTGCTTCATCCTGTTGTGTCTCTAGCAGTTTATGTCCATTAATACGACACCACGCCCCTACATCATTTAGCGCGCCGGGATCGGTACATATCACTTCCAGCACATCGCCGTTCTGCAAGTCGGCAACACGGTCCTGTGTTTTTATCACGGGCATGGGACAAAGCAACCCGGTTGCATCAAGTTTATATTCTGCCATCATTATTCACAGTTGTTATTATACATACCAGCTTTCCGGCATCTCTGTTACCGACATTGGTTTTACACTGATCAACTCCGACTCACCGTTCGCTTGTCTTAGCTCCACTTCCACTTCATCGTCCTGTTTACCTTTACTGAAGCGCGCGGCTATACGTGCCGCCAGTTGCAGGTCTTCAGCACTCGGCTGGCCATCTACCAGTACCAGCGGACCTGGATGACTCGTGGTCTTGATAGAGATAAATCGATTACGATAACCCTGCATGAAATTAACTTCGCCTTCTTCCCGCGCAACGATCAGCTTGAAATGATTAGCAGGCCGTATGTGTCGCCCGACCTTAAGCAACATGATGTCGTCCATTTCATATTCCTTGTTACCACGCGCATCCCAGAGATCAACCAGCTTCTTCGAGTAGTTTTCATCGGTCAGGAAACAACAACCTCCAGCAGGCTGGGCATAGTCCTCAAAACCGTATTTTTTCGCCAGCGCCATCTGGGGCTTGCGCGATCGACCATGGAAATCCAGTAACTCATCTCGCTTGACCCAGTTTTCACGCTCCGGCAGGCTGGGTTCAAAATGTTTCGCACACAACGGGCGTAACAATCGATCACCGGCACCCGACTCACGCGCGATCACCGGCATGGTGTCTTTACGTTGCGACATGGGCCGCTGACCGACCACTTCACCCGTAATGATAAAATCAAAATCATTGCTCTCGATCCACTCAAGCGCCTTGTGCACCATAAAGGTCTTGCAGTCATGGCAGGGATTCATATTAGCGCCATAACCGTGTTTAGGATTAATCAGGACATCCTTGTACTCTTCAATCACATCAATAATATGCAGCTTGATGCCCAGCTGTTCGGCGACCCACAAGGCATTATTGCGCTTGGGTTTGGCCTTGTCTTTTTTGCGTATGGCGTGAGTATGGCCCTCGACGCAAAAGCCCGTATAGAAATTGATCCCTTCAACATGCACACCCTGCTCCATGATCACTTTGGTCGCCAAAAGTGAATCCAGACCTCCAGATATGAGGGAAACGGCTTTGATTTGTCTGCTCATGGTAGTTATGTAAGGGGATGTCAGTTAATTGGGTCGGCATTATACCCCCTCAACAACTTGCAGAGCCAGCCCTGACAGGTAACTATATAATGGTATAAACACAGAAATTCGCGCAGAGAGCCATCATAATCAATGCTCAGACCATTGACCGCACGGCAAAACTGGCCAACATAGGCATAGTGATCATCCGGGCCTCACCGGGCAGCCTGCCCGAGATAAAACACCTGTTTCGAGCCGATAAACAGAAGTGTCAGAGCGCTAAAAACATAGCCATGCAGAAAATAAGCCTCATTAATCAATAAATAACAGACTTTCAATCCATACAAAAAGTATTGGATAATCTGGTTAATCTACAAGTTTAATCTGACCCCAAGTTGTAAACAGGTTCAGGATTCAAGACCTGGCAACAACATATTTTAGTATTTCTACTACCTGTTCCGGCTTCGTGGCCCATGCCATTGCCGCAGCATCCACCTCTTTGAGCGGGTGAATAATATCCTCGTTATGAAGGGTAATATAAGGGGTACCCAATGCTGCACAACAACCTGCATCAAAAGCGGCATTCCACTGCTTGTACTTGTCACCGAAACGGATCACAGCCACGTCACAATTCTCAACCAAGGTTTTAGTCCTTATCGCATTGACTTTCGCTGATTTGTGATCACGCCAAAAGTTGCTGTCTTCCTCGCCAAGCAAATCACCCGCCGCGTCACTGGCTTCGTGATCCGTAACGGCCGAAGTAAAGACAATCGGTAAATCAAGCGCCTTACAACCATCTTTTATACGCTGTCTCCAGTCCGTGTGAATTTCACCAGAGAGATAGATATTCCAGTTCATACTTTGTCCTATGCAGGTTAATAGTTAAAAAAATAAATTCATGGTCTTTTCATTACCTAACGCATATATCGCATAACAGAAGGCTTTTTCAATCGACTTACTTGGCAGGCATGGCCGCAGATGCCGCCCCGGCAGCAGCACTTTCATCACCACCTGAGACCGGTGATTCAGGTCTTTTATTACGGTGCGCAGGATCATTAGCACATTCAGCAGGGCCTTTCATCGAAAACATGATGACATTCATTTTCTCCTGCTGTTTAAGCTGAGAGTTGTATTTATTTATACTTGCACCATCTTTGGCGGCAATCGCATAAAAATAGCCAAACTCATTTGCATTGAACCTTCCTTTCGCTTTGTTAGCGACACATTCACAAAGCCCTGGGCCCATTTGGTTTTTCTGGTTCGATACGCATACTTTTACATAGTCTTCCACACTCGTGGCCTGTACAGCGTTTGTCCAGAAGACGGTAAATATTATAGCCAGACAATAAAACTTATTTTTCATGTCATTCTCCTTTTTGCTAAATCATGCCTGATACATGACAATTCCTTCACGCTCTAATTGCTTTACTTAAATACCGTTACTTCATTTTCCAGGTCTTTATGATCCTGACAAGTAATTATGGGCTGGGATGCGGATCAACCCAACCCGCAAAACTGGCGGACCTGAATGCTTTGTTAGCATTGCTATCGCTCCGCGATCACTAACATTTCATAATCTTCCGTACTTAAGGCATCAGACCGTGAGAATTGCCCCAGCCTGGCTCCATAAATATCTACTTTGGTAAAACCCAATGACTTTAACAGCCAGGTAATCTCCGACGGAACATAGTAACGCTCATTGCATTTTAATGATAACTTGTTTCCAGAGTCATCCTCTGTTTCGTAAATTGAATGATCCCGGAATGTCATCAGGTCGAATGTGTTTTCAGAAGCCAGGCCTTTTTCTGTTCCTGAATTAATAAACTCTTTAACGGAGTGAAATAGAGGAAACAATCCATTCAATGCGGTAAAAATAAACTTACCATTCGATTGAAGTGCTTTTGATGCATTGGCTAGAATTTGGTAGTTCATTTCATCTGTTTCCATGAGGGAAAATCCACCCTCACATATCATAATCACCAGGTCAAATTCGGCTTGAAACTCCAGACTGCGAGCATCAGCCACGCTAAAATCAACACTCAGTCCTTTTCCTTTTTCTTTAGCTCGATTTATTTGGGCTTTAGATAAATCTATTCCTTTAACTGAATATCCTCTTTCTGCCAATTCAATGGCGTGTCTTCCTGTGCCACAACCAACGTCAAGTATCTTGATGAATTGATCGTGGGCTATTTCCTTTTCAATGAAGTCACATTCACCAACAGTTCCCTGAACAAATGACTCTTCATCATATTTCCTGCTGTAATTCTCGAAAAGCTGTTCATACCATTGCTTCAAAATATTGCTCCTGAACTTTTCATAATGCTGACTTTTATGCTGAAATAAGCAGCGTCCCTTACAAGCACCTTGTTTTGTAATGACGCTTATTTAATTTACCCGATATAACTAACCAGCTGCGTTTATAGTTCATCTCAGGTTTTTCCCTGGCGTATAAATCAAGTAACTCTGAATTAGAAAATATTCAGGTAATAGGATATTGCAGAAACCTCATAGTTATAACTCCAAACGTCAACCAGGCTGCCATGTTTAAATTCCATATATTCAGTTTGTGTGCTGGTATCGCCCGGAAAGCGGTAGCGGACACGAACAATAACTTTTTTATTTGAAGACAGCGTCATTAATGGTTCACTTCGACTGATTTGTTCTATCGAAATTGCCATGGGTGACGCTTTTTTGGTTAAGGCATCAACACTGTCATAATCGCTGTCTTTTCTAATCCTGTTAATTTCTGGACCGAGATGAATTCCACTGTAAGTCGACCATAAGACATCGCGAACGGCTTTCTCCAGTAAAGGTTCGTGTGATGTGGACAAAGTGGCCATACGAATCCCTAAAACAGCAATTATTAGCACCAATACAATTATAGAAGCTTTGAAATTAAGTTTAACGTCCATATTTCGCTCCTCGAAAATAATTAGTTGAGTTGTAGATTCATACCTTATTTGAGTTCAGAAAATAACATTCATTTTTTTCAACGACTATCTTTTAGTCTCTTCAATCCATATGCTAACATAGCTATACCGCCAATAATTCCAATAAAACCTATAAACAAAATGGGTAAATACCAGAATATTAGCGACTGATCAGGTTCTCCTATTCTTACAATAATTCCTTCCCAAAAATACATGAAAATAAATACAGCTCCGACAAGGGCTATTAAACCACCTAACAGTAAATTCGAATAAGCCAAAAATTTTTTCACTTTCAGGTAAACCTTCTTTCCTGCGTCCGGATCGTATCAAATATTGAACAAAACAATAGCCTCAATGCCAGAGCTCATGTTGAACTTCTGATCAGGTGCTATTTTTGCCAGAAGCCCGGTCCTTTCTTTAGTTTCACACGAAATTTACTATCCAGGAATTCACCAACCAGAAACTTTCCTTCAACACGACCCACGAATTTTCCCCATTTTCTGGATGTAAACTCTAATCGCTTCACACTACACGCGCAGCAATCCAGTAACTCAGGGTATTGAGGCCAACCTTCCGCTACTTGAAAAAGGACTGACTGGTCACATTTTCCTGCACGACCATCGTTCAAAAATAGCATCTCCATACCGGAAGGCTCTCCATTCTTTGCTTCCATGTTTGAATATATTCCATAAATATTTGGATCGGCATTTACATTAGCAACAAAGGCCATAATAAGAAGTAAAAAAAGGCGTTTAGAAGACGTGTTATACATAACAACGTAGCAATAACGGTAATTGGCCTGAGCTATATAGCTGAGAGGGGGACGAATATAAACCACTTGCCAGGTTGTTTAATTTCATAATTATTTCCATTCTATCAATACCCGCACCATTTCTTTGTTAGTTGCATCGCTTCTTTTTCACTAAGTTGACGTATTTTCATTATAGCTGGCCAAATATCATCGAAAGACACATTATCATTACTGTGAATTGACCTGGTAGCTTCTGCTAGTGTTACACCAGCTTTTTGAGTAACCACAAGTGCAGATATCGTATTCTCTATACTTTTATAGCCATACATGTTTTATAAACCTTACGTCAAGCTCACCGGCCGAGATCTTATAGCTCCTAAAGAAGGAGCATGGCCGATTAGACCGTGCGCGATTTAGCGACATGTTATTTTATTGACTACACGTGCCCTGTTTAGCTAACCCTAATTTAGACACAGCCTCCATTCCTTTCTCGTCGTTTACGAGTTCAACTCCGGCCCCACCTACAAAAACACCTAGTTTTATATATTGCTCTATAAAATAATTTTTCCCCTTTTTTGTATTTATAACTAAGTCATTTGGTGAAAATTCTGACTCTGTTGATATTTTATGCTCTTTATCACCTTCAACTTCTACATAGAAGAAAATATCAGGCGCCGTTTCACCAATACATTTTCCATCAACCCAAATATCTTTTTTTAACGCCTGGCCTGCAAATGAGTCTCTGTAAATATATAATCCCGAATTACTATTCGAAGGTGGGTTAAACTGTTTTGCTTTATTGGATTCATTTACACTTTCCATAGGAACAGAGGCGCAGCCTCCTAATATAAAAACTACTACCATTAGTGATATCTTTTTTAACATTTTAATACCTCTTTAATTTTGATTGAAAATGTATAACGTAGCCATAATGGGCGCGCAGCTTTATCGCAGCGAATCGCCCCATAGAAAGTTTTTCCTGGTTTAAAACCAGATACCTTGTGCTTGCTCTATTTTTGTATCTTCAGGATAGGCATAGGTTTCTCCGGCAGATACTAGTACATGAAACATGGGCAAAGTTCATCATAGTCTTTTTCGGTGGCCTCTCTGATATTCAATTTTTTAAATATAACGGTTACTCTCTGTTGAGGGCAAACGTGGACACAGATAAGAGCACCTCTTTATGTGTATCAGTAGAAGAGCCTTAATATGTCTTTTATTCATATGCCCAACATTGGAAGATTCTTTTTACTATGGTATGTAAGTGATAATAAAATACAATGCTTTAATTCTTTAACTGGTATGGTGTCGTTTTTATCAAATACTATAGCTCTATTTCCATCATATTTAAATTCGTCTTTATACCGCTCTTTAAAAGTATCAACTAATTTCGTTTTACAATTAAAGTACATAGCATATTGATCTGGCTTTGTTTTTTTCCAATCCATTCTGATTGTGCTACCACCTTTTGTCAGGTAGCTTGGCTCACCCCATTTCAGAGTTTCTTCCAGTGTCTTTATTTCGTCTGTTTCTTCAGCGGTTTCAATAACTAGCTGACGGAGAAGCATTAATTTTACCCGTATTTCTTTTGGGTAATTATCAAATACCTTTTCAACTTCCTTATTTTTGAATTTAGTCATGGTTTTATATTTCAAATAACATTCGTAGTAACGCCACAGGTCAGCACGTTCTTTTCGACTGCATTGTTATGTGTTGATCGCTCTATAAACATAGTAATATATAATAATCAGCCACTGCATTCGGCCAGAATGTACCATTCTCCCGCTTCCGGATAAGGTCATGAATGAATACATATAATGAGCATCCAGGTATCTACTATTTTATTTGTATTCCAATAGATAAAAAATAAAGTTTAACGGCGTGCGCGGCTTCTCACCTATGGTAATGGTTAATCTTGTGTTATTTTGTTCAAGAACAATTACAGGTTCGAATCTGATAATTTCCCAATTTCTCAGGTTTTTTCGATTGGTATAATATTTCTTGATGTCTTCGACAGGATCTCTGGTTTCAATCTGCCAATGCTGGATAACCTTGTCCGACGTTCTGGGAACAAAATGAAGTCCTTCGATCCGAGGATATATTGCCACGTACTTTTCTATTTCGGTCAAGCCATCATCTTCAATACGCGCAATATAAGCCATCAGCAAAGCAAGAATTAGAAAAATTAAAAAGCCTGCTTTCGCATAAAAGCGGAGCGGATTGAGACCAACATCCACAAATCCATAGTAGTAATTCAGCAAGGCTAAAAACAGAAACCCAAGAAACCACGGAATAGATCCTCCGCCTGGTTCCAGGCTCTTCGTAATTACCCATACCAGTGCAACGGAAACAAACACGATAAAGGCAATTTGATGTTTGGTCATATTTTCATTAAATACTAATATACAGCTCCTGGAAAACCGAAACTGAGTTACATGTTCAGAATTTATTGCTTCTACTACCAAACAAATCATCAACCTTTTTATCTGTTAGGTCCCATTTGTATTGCTGGTCTTTCAGTTCTTTAATATTGGCTTTTGCCTCTTTTTGTTGTTCTGGTGTTAAATTATCCCATTCTTCCTTTGAGTGACCATAATAATTAGATGCACAGGCAGTTAATACAGTAGCTATTGGAATAATCTCCATTAACTTGATCATTTTAATAATTGTCCCCTAAAAAAATAACGCTAATAACAAGCGACACCGCGTAAGGCCACGTTGTTGCGTACTTGACTTACTTGTTATACTTTCTCCTGCTTAATATATCTAGTCTTTTGGATTTGCACTCCATTGCCTATATCTAGAAAGAATAGTAGCATATGGCTCATTACATTAACGGTTTTCTTGTTTAATATACGGGCAACTTGCGAAAATAGGATTTACAAATATGGCTATAGATCAACTCAAGGAATTTTTGAAGAAAATGCAGTCTGAACCTGCACTTAAAAATGAAGTGCTCGCAGCATCAACTGCAGATGATGTTGCGCGAATTGCACTAAAGCTTGGCTATGAATTTTCAGGTGATGAATTACTAAGAATGTCAGGCAAGAAAGTTGGCAAGGTTACTGTTATCAAAAACGATCTTCCCGGAGAGTACTTTTAAATGCCTTTTTGAACACCTGATTGTACAAATATAGGAAGAATAAACTCCATATTTTCCCTAAATCAAAAGTATCTTGCCCCGAATTAAACGCACTCTTTAGTAGCTCTCACAACTCTTCATAGGTATAACGCCTAATTAGCTGACGGAGGTGCGTCAGCAACGGAGTCCGTGTTGAATTTCTTGTTAGGTTACTATTTTATATGATTTCAAGCTACTGAATATCGGGTTTTCCTGCTGACAGGTATTGGAACACTAGTCTAGCCAGCATTGCTTTTACAATCCTATAAAATGATGCTGGCTTTTTTATGTGACTACTTTATCAAACGAATATTTTTTTCCGACAGTATTTTTATTGCACGCTCACTACAACAATCCTGCGCATATTCAATTAATTCACTGCAATCCTGCCCGGTATTCAAGTCCAGACAACGCATGGCCTGCAGTATATCCATGAGTGCAACAAAGTATCTGGCCAGGCGTTCATACAGGGAGGTTGTTCCCTGTTTCATTTTGTCTGAGATATGAGAATAGGCAGAGCGCCCCAGGTCGACATAGTAACGGACCTTGACTAGCCGTCTTTCGGACTGTTTTGGAAAAAAACCGGAGTACAACAGGCATTGGTCGCCTACTTCTTGAAGTTGCTGGGCCGCTACATTACCTGCTGACTGCATGCCCTGCAAATATTGCGTGGCGACTATATTGTCAACTATGCCCATGCAGGCGGTATGGCGCATGAGCATGAAGACCAGGTAGCTTTCCAGCTCTTCATCCAATACCCGATCACAGCTACTGGAGGCTGCATGCACCAGATTCTGCCATACTTCAGTTGTGGTATTTTGTGTGACTATGACGCCCATAATATACCTCTAGTACAATTTTTCGGCCTGGCAAGGCGCAGGCTTTAGAAAATATCCGCAAATTACCTCTTTTATGCAAATAAATGTCTAAAAATGCTGCATTTTTGTTTAATGGCGACCACGGACCAAGCTATAATCAGCTCCTTATTACTAATGCGGTTGGATTTATAATAATATGGCAAAAGAAAAATCTGTCGATGTCTCTACTTTTCAGGGACTTATACTGGCATTACAAACCTACTGGGCAGAGCAGGGCTGTATCCTGATCCAGCCTTATGATATGGAGGTAGGTGCTGGTACGTTCCATACCGCTACTTTTCTACGTTCTATCGGACCGGAACCCTGGAATGCCGCCTATGTACAGCCATCCAGGCGCCCGACGGACGGCCGCTATGGCGAGAACCCGAACCGACTGCAACATTATTATCAATTTCAGGTGGTACTTAAGCCTTCGCCGCTGGATATCCAGGAATTATACCTTAACTCTTTGATAATGCTTGGAATAGATCCCTTGGTGCATGATATTCGCTTTGTTGAAGACAACTGGGAATCACCAACATTGGGTGCCTGGGGCCTGGGTTGGGAGGTCTGGCTCAATGGTATGGAGGTCACACAGTTTACCTATTTCCAGCAGGTAGGTTCACTGGACTGTGAGCCGGTAACGGGCGAAATTACCTACGGCCTTGAGCGCATTGCCATGTACCTGCAGGGGGTCAAGAGCGTGTTTGACCTGGTGTGGACCAACGGGCCCAATGGTCCGGTGACCTATGGTGATGTCTTTCATCAAAACGAGGTTGAAATGTCGGCCTATAATTTCGAGCATGCCGATGTACCCAGCCTGTTTGACTGGTTTGATAATTGCGAAGTAGAAGGTAATAACCTCATTGAGCTGGACTTGCCACTCCCTGCCTATGAAATGATGATGAAGGCCTCGCATACCTTTAACCTGCTGGATGCTCGCCATGCAATTTCGGTTACTGAACGCGCCCGTTTTATTGGTCGTATCCGCGCACTATCGCGTGCTGTCGCTGCCAAATATTATGAAAGCCGTGAAAAACTGGGCTTTCCCATGCTGGCTACTGACAAGGAGGGCAAATAATGCCGACACGTGATTTGCTCATCGAAATCGGAACCGAGGAATTACCACCCAAGGCATTAAAGAGTTTGTCGCAGTCATTCACTGTCGGCATTCTAAAAGGCCTTGAGGCCGCTGACCTGTCATTTGATCAGCTTATTCCCTATGCCACACCACGTCGGCTGGCCATTCTGGTAACCAGCTGTGATGAAAAACAGGAAGATAAAAAAGTCGAGCGTCGCGGCCCAGCATTGAACGCGGCCTTTGATGATGAAGGCTGCCCCACCAAAGCTGCCCTCGGCTTTGCTAAAAGTTGTGGCGTCAAGGTAGATGAGCTGGACAAGATCGAAACCGACAAGGGAACCTGGCTTGGCTTTAACAGTGAACAGAAAGGGGAGACCTTGCAATCGCTTATCCCTGCCATTGTACATAAATCACTCGATAGGCTGCCAATTCCCAAACGCATGCGCTGGGGTGATCTCAAAGACCAGTTTGTACGCCCTGTACACTGGGCCATTCTGTTGTTTGGTGATGAAGTTATTGAAACCGAAATACTCAGTGTCAAAACCGGGCGTGAGACACGTGGTCATCGTTTTCATCATGCCGATACTATATATATAGGCGAGCCTACAGCCTACGCTCCCATACTCGAAACAGAAGGCTACGTTATCGCGGAATTTGAAACACGCCGTGAAGCTATCCGTGGACAGGTGTTGGAAATAGCCAAATCCGTGAACGGCACGGCTATCATCGACGATAGTCTGCTCGATGAAGTCACTTCCATGGTTGAGTGGCCGCAGGCTGTACTGGGTAACTTTGAAGAAGGTTTTCTTGATGTACCACCCGAGGCATTGGTCTCGGCCATGAAGGGACACCAGAAATATTTTCATCTAGTTGATGACGACAACAAACTCATGCCGCATTTTATTACCATCAGTAATATCAACAGCAAGGATCCTGACAAGGTTCGTGAAGGTAATGAACGTGTCATACGACCCCGTCTTTCCGATGCCGAGTTTTTCTGGAAGCAGGATCAGAAAACCCAGCTCGTTATGCATAACGAGACGCTGAAAAAAGTTGTCTTCCAGTCCAGGCTCGGTTCGATGTTTGACAAGGTTGTGCGCATTATCGAGTTGTCGGTAAAAATTGCCGATATCACCGGACTGGATGTTGAGCAAACCAAGCGTACTGCACAATTATGTAAATGTGACCTCATGACTAACATGGTCGGTGAATTTCCTGACCTACAGGGTACTATGGGGCGCTACTATGCCGAGCTTGAAGGTGAAGAAAAAGAAGTCGCACTGGCCATCGATGAACACTACATGCCGCGTTTCTCTGGTGATGCATTGCCCTCAACCGATGCGGGAAAATGCGTAGCACTCGCCGATAAAATAGACAGCCTGGTAGGTTTGTTCGGTATCGGCCAGCCACCCAGTGGTGACAAGGACCCCTTTGCCCTGCGTAGGGCTGCGTTGGGTGTCTTGCGTATACTGATTGAAGCCAACCTTGATCTGGACCTGAATGTCGCGATCAAAAACGCCATCAAGAACTATACCTATCAAAAGTCGGCGTTAGCCATAACTGAAACCACGCAAAGTGTGTACGACTTTATTATGGGACGACTCAAGGTCTATTATGTCAATGAAGGCTATGCACGTGACGAAATAGATGCCGTGCTTGCCATTATGCCCTCACGGCTGAATGATTGTGAGAAACGCTTGCGTGCATTGTCTGCATTTAGAAAACTGCCTGAAGCAGAAAGCCTGACTGCTGCTAACAAGCGTATCTCAAACATACTTAAAAAATCAAAAGATGAAATACCTGACAAGTGCAATACTTTTATCCTTGAACACAAGGATGAAAAAATGCTCGCCACCGTAATCAATGATATGATTCCCGAACTCGAACCGTTATTTGAGGAAAATGATTACCAGGGCGCCCTGCTAAAACTGGTAGGTATGCGAAAATATGTTGACAGCTTCTTTGATGAAGTCATGGTCATGACCAAGGACGATATTTTACGCGTAAACAGGCTGGCCTTGCTGGACTCTGTTCGCAACCAGTTTCTGAGGATTGCTGATCTTTCTAAATTACAGTAGGCAGAACCATGAGCGAACACGATCTTGACCCGAATTCCTACCAGGACATGCTTGATACGGTGCAGGCTTTTCATGACAAGCATGATTTTAAAAATGCCGGTGGTGAAGAACTGACTTATCGACTTGCACTGATGTCGGAAGAACTGGGCGAGATGTCAGCCTGCGTCACCAAGGGAAAAAGTACAGAAGCCTTGTCAGAAGAAACAGCCGACCTGTTGATACTATTGATTGGCACGGCTATCTCTGCAGGTTTTGACCTGAACGCGGCATTCTGGAAAAAAATGGATAAAATCATGAAACGTGAATCAAAAATGGTCAATGGACGGATACGTGTTTCAGAATTTCGTGACTGCTAGACATGAAACTTGTAATTCTGGACAGGGACGGTGTGATCAATGAAGATTCAGATGAATTTATAAAGTCTCCTGATGAATGGCATGCCATCCCCGGCAGCCTTGAAGCCATAGCACGTCTTAATCGTGCCGGTTATTCGGTTATAGTGATTACTAACCAGTCTGGGCTGGCGCGAGGTTTGTTCGATATTGAAACCCTGAACGCCATTCACGATAAAATGCATAAGCAGCTCGCCGCCTTATCAGGGTATGTTGAATCTATCCTGTTTTGCCCACACAGGGCGGAAGACAATTGCGATTGCAGAAAACCTAAAGCGGGCTTGTACCTCGACCTGCAAACGCGTTTAAACTTTTCCTTATCGGGTGTTCCTTCTGTTGGTGACTCTTTGCGTGATATGCAGGCAGCGCGTGAAGTGGGCGCCTTACCCGTACTGGTAAAAACCGGTAAAGGTGAACGCACCCTTGCCAATGCGATCGGGCTTGATAATGTTCCCGTGTACGATGACCTGGCCAGTTTCACCGAAAACTTGCTCAGCAATAAATTCTAGGATCCTGCATGCCCACTATTCGTTCAATTTTGTTCTGGATCGGTTTTAACATTTCTACTATCGTTGTAACTTCTATTTTGTCTGTCTCGTTTATTTTTCCGTTTCGGGTTCGTTATATCATTTCAAAGGGCTGGCCGCTTTTTAATCTCTGGTGGTTGAAGGTCACCTGCGGGCTTAAATACGAAGTGCATGGTTATGAAAATATTCCCGACGAATCGGTTATTTTCATGAGTAAGCATCAATCTACCTGGGAGACCATCACCTATCAATTATTCATGCCACCCATGGTCTGGGTATTGAAAAGGGAATTGTTGTGGATCCCTATATTTGGCTGGGGTGTTGCCATGCTCAACCCGATTGCGATTAATCGCAAGCTAGGGAAACAGGCCCTGAACCAGTTAGTCCAGAAGGGCAAAGCCCGTCTTGAAAATGGCATCAGCGTGATGATTTTTCCTGAAGGTACCCGTACTTCGGCCGGAGAAAAAACACACTACCGACCCGGTGGTGCCTTGCTGGCTGCGAAAAGTGGCCATAAAATTGTTCCCATCGCCCATAATGCGGGTTACTACTGGCCCAAGAACCAGTTTTACAAGCACCCGGGAACAATACAGGTTGTTATCGGTGAGCCTATCGACACGAAAGGCAAATCAGCCAGCAAAATTATCAAGGAAGTCGAAACCTGGATTGAGGCCGAGATGATGAAGATTGGCGGGCTGCAAGACTAAAACCAGTCGTACTAATCAGGCATCGTGGTTATTTAGCTGGCTGGCAGTCAGGTAAAATATTCCGCGTCATTACGGACATCATGCGCTATTTTTTCCAGTTTTCCTGCCAGTGATTCGAGTTGTTCAACCAGGGCGGTATCAATCGCGGCCTCTATCAACAGGCCAAGTTCTTCATAGTGAGAGGCCGGTAATGAATCGCCCGCTTTATCGACCAGCTCCCTGAAACGATTGGCTACCTCCTGGGCATGTTTACTTCGCTGCATTATATTTACTCCTCATCCAGCAGGGGGGGTTTCTCGAGCATATGCTCACCTTTTTCATAGATATGGGCTGCCGAGCCAACAATCAGATGGTCGGGGGGCAGGGCAATATCTTTGTCCTTTTTCGGGTAATCAAGCTTATTCAGCACAAAACGCATGGCGTTGATCCGCGCGCGTTTTTTGCAGTCTGACTTGATCACTGTCCACGGGGCATCGGCTGTGTCTGTATAAAAAAACATGGCCTCTTTTGCCTCGGTATAGGATTCCCACTTATCCAGTGAGGCCAGATCAATCGGGCTAAGTTTCCATTGTTTTAGCGGATCGTTCCGCCGTTGCTGAAAACGTCTGAATTGTTCGTTTCGGCTCACTGAAAACCATAATTTAAACAATGTTATGCCGCTACGAACCAACATGCGCTCCAGTTCGGGTGCCTGACGCATGAATTCCAGGTATTCACCTGGCTTGCAAAATTTCATCACACGCTCCACGCCGGCGCGGTTATACCATGAGCGATCAAACAGGACGATTTCGCCATTACTGGGGAGGTGTTGAATATAGCGCTGAAAGTACCATTGCCCCTGTTCATCATCACTGGGTTTTTCAAGTGCAACTACACGTGCACCACGAGGATTCATGTGTTCCATCATACGCTTGATGGTCCCACCCTTGCCTGCAGCATCCCTTCCCTCAAACAAAATAACTACTCGCTGGCCGGTTTCCTTGACCCAGTTTTGCATTTTCAGAAATTCGATCTGCAACTGTTGTTTGAGTGTTTCATACTCGTTTCGCTCCATTTTGTCTTCATAAGGGTAATTTGCATCTGAAAACACCTTTCGTTTGCCCAACTTCCTTACGACCTTTTCCTTGGCAAGCACCTGATCCGGGCGGTCTTCCGATATATTGGGTAACGTGAAATTTATGTCTTTACTCATGATCACACCATAATTCACAAGGGATAAACTTTAAGTATAGAAGTATATTAGTTAATAGCTATTGATGTACGTCAATCTCATACCTAACTATTAATGACGCGCAGGGATTTGACCAGGACTGGCTTGTGCACCCACGCTGTACAAACAGTGGCGTTATTGATCTTGAGGGGGTTTGTTCAACTTCTTCCAGTCACTTATGATATTTTCCGTGATTTTCAGTGGGGCAAAGTTGTAGGCAATGAGTTCTTCAGTGCTGAGTAATTTAAATTCGGCGAGTTCATGGTTGATTTGCAGTTGCCCCGTCGCCTCGACCTCGTAACAGAGGATCACCTGGTTCTTGGCAGTGAAAACGTAATTGCCGATAAAGCGTTTTATTTCTCCGTCCAGCCCTAGCTCCTCTTTGACCTCTCTGAGTACAGCCTGTTCGGGTTGTTCGTTTTGCTCCAGGTAACCGGTAATAACGGAAAATATGCCCTTCGGCCATTTTGCATTACGGGCAATGACAAACTTGCCGGCATGCGAAACCAATGCTGCCACAACTGGGACAGGGTTATTCCAGTGCACGAATTGGCAGTCATCATGTACACAGACATAACGCTCGGCACCATCTATCCATTTTGCCTCCAGGATATTGCCACAATCAGGACAGTATTTCATGGTTAACCAGCCTGGCTTGATAACTTGTCAAACCTTGAGGTCAGGATTCCGCTTGCGTGTGAATACCCAGTTATTGCCTTTAGACAGTTTCTTGTTATAGCTGTAGCCTTCAACATCAAACTGTTTGATATCTTGCGGATCACTCAATCGGTTCTGAATGATATAGCGGCTCAGCAATCCGCGAGCGCGTTTGGCATAGATACCGATCATTTTATAGTCGCCGTTTTTATATTCCTTGAATGCAGGGGTTATGATCTCGGCATCGAGGTGTTTGGGTTTGACTGACTTGAAATATTCATTGGATGCGAGATTGATCAAGACATCGGATTTTATCTTTTTTAATTGTTTGTTCAGGCCGTCGG
>Ga0316207_10000985_pt1 | contig 38830 bp, 38 predicted proteins | sample 6weekpyrite_MG_FD_204943 | JGI IMG/M metagenome (GOLD analysis project Ga0316207, IMG submission 204943) | Microbial mat bacterial communities from mineral coupon in-situ incubated in ocean water Damariscotta River, Maine, United States -... | ecosystem: Environmental > Aquatic > Marine >... | reverse complement strand
AATGCAGCACCCGTACCACCAAGGCCAGCACCAGCTACCAGGATATCGATATCGTCTTCAATAATTGTCTTGTATCCCATTAGTAGTAAACCCCTTCTTTAATTTCTAAGCCATTTGATTCCAACGTAGCTAATGCATTTTCATTCATAGCAACATATTTTGGCTCGTTAAATAACAACTCAGTGTCAACCACTGCTTTAGCTGGTGCTGGTTCACTAGCTAAATCATAGTGTCCTGAGCCCCAAGGCTTAGTTGTAATTGGTGCAAGCAATTCCATGTCTTTCTTACCGTTGCGGAACTTGATGCGCCACGCAATAGTACCTTTCTGTTCATCACGGTGTACTCGTACTGAGTGACCTAATGGAGCAAAATCGGCATAACCACGAACATCAATAGCGTGGTGTGGGCAAGCTTTCACACATGAGTAACACTCCCAACACATGTTAGGTTCAATGTTGTAAGCACGGCGTAATGTTTTATCGATGTGCATGATGTCAGATGGGCAGATATCAACACACTGTCCACAACCATCACAACGAGTCATATATACAAAAGTAGGCATTATATTCTCTCTTATACTTTAAATAGTTAAGTAAATGTTAGTAGTGGTTTGGTGACTCGCGTCTAATACCATCACCCATGTTTTCAGGATTCTTACCCATGTACTGAGGAATATCCGGGAATTTTCTTTGTACTTCTGGATCAGTCAAATCAAAGTCTTGTGGCAAATTCAAGTTGCCGCCGTCTGCATGCGCAACACGTTTTTGTAATGCTGCAGCTGGCTTGAAGAACATATGAGCAAACTTCGACCACATTACTGTTGAGAACAAGAATGTGTTTGAAATGACGAATAGTGCAAAAAATAGTGCTGTGCCACCCATATCAGCTACGTTACCACCAGATGATTGCAGGTATGACCAAATCAGGCCGAATGTTGCTGTTGTAAGTAAAGAAAGGATGAACATATCTGCTTTAACCAAGTGGTACCACTTAGTCCCTTCTGCTGCGACATCAACACGGATGAAGAACCAGAACCAGTAACCACCAACACAAAGCATTAATGCACCGATGTGCCAAAGTTGCGCAAAGATTGCGTCTGCTGACCAACCGAAAATCATAACGGCCGTTGACACAACAAAGAGAATGAAACCATACATGGTCAACATATGTGAAAGTCTGCGTTTAGTATTCGCAAATTCTGCTGATGTTAAGATTTCGTTTGCTGCCACGCCAATGGCAAGACCGGCTTTTTCACCCGCACCGACAGAACGCTTAGCATTCTTATTATTCTTTTCAGTATCTAGGGAAAAGTATTTGGCACTCTTTTTATGCATCATATCTAGCACAGTACCCAAGAACACCAGAACGGCCATTAAAATGATATAGCCTTGCTGGATGTCAGTAGATATTAATGCTGTCACTGCATCGAATGGGTTGGTGTTGAACATATCGACACTTCCTCAATTTATAGTTCTATCGTTGTTAAATATGGAGAGTAGGGAGGGCAAAAACACCACTAACCTTACTCGTGCAGTCTCACTAGTCTGGCGAATAGAAGCTTTATCTATTCCGAATATAACGACATTCATCACTGCTGTTGCCCTTCCCTTTTCTGTCCATATTTAATGAACATCGGGCAAAACCATCTACAGGCATGAGTGAAACAGGCGGTAGTGTAAATCAAGCGACTACAAGAACCAAGTTAAAGCTGTTCAACTTTGAGGGTAATTGCGCAATAGTTTTTAATGATGCAATAAAAGTAATGGATGGCTGATTTATATTATATTAATAAAGTGATTCGATAGGCCATTTAGTCATTTTATGGTGTAATTTCGATTCCTTAAGACACTGATTAATAACTATTTTTAAACGTATAACGATTGTATTTGGATTGCATTTGGCGTCGAAATGCAAGTTGCCCGGCATAATCCACAACCTGAACAACTGTCTTGGTTTATGTGTGGCTTTTCGCGATGAAAAGTCAACGTATTCGGTATAGGGCAAATTCCGTCGCATGCACCGCATTCAGGCCCATTGAATGGCAGACAATGATTATGGTTTATCGCTGCGCGAGCCATTTTGGGCCATGTCACCACGTGCGCCGACTTTTGTTGAACTGATATTTCTTCCGTTTCGTCTGGTTTTTTCAAAGCATCGGCATCGCAAGCACTGACGCAAGGCCAGTCTTCACACAAATGGCACCCTCCATTTAGCACATCGAGCGCAGCCGTCCCCGCAACATCTGCGCCATAGCTGGCCGGTAGCGGAAACAGTACTTTATGAGGACAAGCTTCCATACAATCACCACAGCGAGTGCAAGCCAATATAAATTCTAATTCTGGGAGCGCAAACGGCGGTCTTATCCAGCGTGCTGCCCGCTTTTCAAGCTTGGTTTGCGCATGATCGACTACTTTCTCTGCCGCTTTGCCTGCCGCTCGACGAAAAAAGGCTCGACGGCTATTATCAATTTCTTTCACCATGTGATCACTTCATCAGCTTGAGCAAGGTTCTTATGGCAGTCGCCACAGGGTCGTTTGTTCTTCTTAAAACCTGCGTGCAATATACCATCAGCATCAAAATCTTTTGGCAACTGATGTGCAATACCGCGATGGCAGTCAATGCACGTTAGCCCATCCTTAATGCCTCGCGCATGTTTACGTTGCGATAATTTGCTTTGACTCTCCAGCTTCATGAATTTATTAGAATGGCAGTTACGACATTCTCGCGAATCAGTTTCTTTCATTCCTTCCCACACATGTTCAGCAAGCACTAAACGTTTATTTTCAAATTTTTCAGGCGTATCAATAGAACCTAAAACTTTATGCACTAACTCATTGGTTGCACCAATTTTACGCACCACCATATGCTCCCATTCACGCGGTACATGGCAATCAGGGCAGGTGGCGCGAATACCTGTACGGTTTGTGTAATGAACCGTCTGTTTATATTCTTGATAGACATTCTCTTTCATCTCATGACAACTAATACAAAATGATTCATTGTTAGTCATTTCAAGACTGGTATTGAAACCACCCCAAAAAATAATTCCGCTGATAAATACAATTAGTACAAACAGTATTGGCATTCGCGTTGCTAACTTTCGTACATGTCCACGTTCGCGTGACAAAAAATGAGATTTATTTTTTTGTTTTTGCATAACGATTTACTAACCTCACATCCTCATTATCATTGGCTGAACAAGCAACCACAAATTGATTGCTGTAATAATGGTAATAAAAATGATACCGGGTACTTGATAAACTGCACGCCAAGCCGCTGCATCAGAAAAAATCTCTAGCGACCGTTTTTGCAATATCTGCAAAGCAAGCCAAAACCCGAAAGCCATTAACCCTGCTTGCAACCCATAGAGAAATTGTTCTGACATCAATGGATTCATATGGCGCATATGTAGCTCGGCGCTACTCAATGGTAATGTGTCTTTGCCAAGCGGATTAATTAGCACGTCGCTAAATCCACGGCTTTCTCTAACAAGATGATTTAAGTTATGCGCGATGTGATACACAAATGCCAAGGGTAGAGATATGAAAGCAAGTTTGGCAAAGAGTTGTTTAAATCCAACCTTCACGGGTAACAAAATTTGAGTCAGCTTGATAAGCAGCGAGTACAATAAAATCGGCGCAATAAAAACCAACGCCATCCCAACACTAAAGCTCCAAATAAGCTGACCTGAATCACCAATTAATTGCCCAAACCAAGACAGCCCCTGTTCCCAAAATTCCATCATAGTAATGCCATGAAAGGTCGTTAAACCTAATAAACCCAACATGAACCATGCTTCATCCCAGTGTGGCCTGGCATGCTGGATAGCTTCTGCAGCAGGACTTCGCACGCGCCAACCCACATTGTCATGGGGGCAACTCATCGTACATGCTGAACATGATGTGCAATAGGTGCTTTGGGTTAACGTCCCCATCACTAAATTCGTTGGGCAGGGTTCAATTTCTTTGGTGCCGTGATAACACTCCATGGTTTTACAGCTATCACACGTTTTTTGTAACCGCGGCCGTAACTCGACCATTGATAATTGAGCGTAAAACCCAACGGTACGACCTACTGGGCATACATGCTTACAAAAAACTTTACTTTCAAATACCGCCATATAAATTGTTGCCAACACAATCATGACTAACGACAAGACAGCTGTTGCATAAGGATTGGTGGTGACGCCAACACCTAATTCAAGCCATGTCAGCCCAACAAACATTGCCAAAGCAGGCCAAACGTTTCGCCATGCCTTAGGAAATTTCAAACCAAGACTGCTAGACGCATCTGCACGCCGCCATAAACGACGCTTCACTAACCAACTTGCGATAGTGTCCCAAGGGCAAACCGCACACCAGGCAGAACCAAGAAAAAAAACGGTGACAATCAGCCCAGACCACCACACAGTCCAGGTTAGCGTTGTTGCTAAATTGCGCTCTGCCATTGGCGTTCCAAAAAGCCCCGCAGCAATTACTGTTAAAAACAATGCGACAGATATTAATTTCAATAGCAAAAGCGGCCATGGACTCGCTACAAATAATCGCGCCAACCAACCGATTAATGGAATTTTTTCTACGTTTAAAAATGAATGTGTAGACAATTTTTTCGGGGTAAAAAATAACACCCATAGCAACGAAAAGGACATCACTGCCAAGGCAAGCCACAACCACGGATCCGGTAACCCGGGGTGCGTCATGGTCATGAATTATTTTCCTCGCGAGCGCGTTTGGCCTTGAGTCCAAACAGACGCTTACGTTGCAGAATATTAACCATTAACAAAACAAAAATAAGTATCGCAACCGTTATACCGATTGGGCCTACTGCCGATGGCTCACCAATTCGAAGCGGAAAATCGATTATGTATGGTTCACCACCCGACTCAAATTCAGCCGTAATAATATAGTCGCCATCATTTTTGAAAATGAACCCTTGCCGATAAACAACTTCATCAATGTCCTGCACCCCTAAAATTTCTGTCGTCTTAGAAAACCAACTATCATCTCGTACCTTAAAAGTTACCTTGCCATCAAACGGTGAACCATTATCAATGCGTGATGCATATAAATTAACTCGCCCTTGTTCATTTGGTTTGGGGAATGCGGGGAACGCCATATACGTTACATAGAAATCTCCAATTTGTGTTTCAACTTGCATACTAGGCGGCGTATTGGAGTCTTCACCCAAACTATATGACGGTCGACCCAATACATGATGAGCCTGTACTGTAACAGTGAAGAAACAAAATAAAACACATAACCAGATAGACCGCATCGCAATCACAACTTCTACTCCTTGTTTGGTATCGAGTTGTTAACGCAAAGGGCGCAAAGACGCGGAGAGCGCGAAGAAGTGACGTATTTATTCTTGTTCATCGTTATATTCTCACAAGTCTTGAATCGTTAGTTTTGCCTCTATACGAGGCTTGTTTCTAAAACATTTGAAACAAAAGTGACTAGACCTACAGTGTGTTTTTTTACTTTTCTCTGCGAACTTTGCGCCTTTGCGCACTTTGCGCACTTTGCGCACTTTGCGTTATTAACTCTACATTTAGTAAGAACGTCGACGCGCAGCAACCCCGTGTTTTGCAATTGTGCCTTCACTACGATGCACAATTCTGATTGGTAAACTAGGTTCCGGGCATACTTCAACACATTGACCACAACCGACACAGCCATCAAGTACCGCTGGTTTGTAGATGTTCGCAAAAGTAAAATGAATCGCTTTATCGCCTAATGGGCAAACAACAACACATGCGCCACAAATTCCTTCGTCGACCCAAGGGTAACAAGCGGCCCTGTCAATTTGCGCGATACCCATATTAACATCACGAACTGGTATCACCGTCAGCGCATCTGTAGGACAGACCTCCATACATTTATTACATAAAATGCAGGCTTTTTTTGCTGGGTTAATATAGGGCGTATTAACATGTCCGCCGCCTTCGCGTTGTTTAAATTCTACGCATCGTGGTGGGCATACCTCACCGCAAAGTCCACACCCTATACAGGCGCGTGCAAATTCTTCCGGATCACCCAATGCACCAGGAAGCGGTATATGTTCATGCTCAGCTGCATACGCCGCGGGCGATAACAGTCTTGCTACACCATAAGGTAATGAGGCTGCTGCCGCTAATGCTGCATAAGCACCTACCGTCTGGATGAAGCGGCGGCGTTTCACGATTCACCGCCGGCCTGCTGATTACGATAAGCATGTCCGAGATGTCCTGGTCCTCTATACGGTTGATCATGTATCTGCAGTTTAAAAACCAATGCATCGGTCGGACATACTGCAATACAAGCAGTGCAATTATTGCACTCTTGGCCAAAACCATCTTGCAAGGGATCTAAACCGAATTCGCAAACGACATTACATTTTTTACAATCATTACAGTCTTCTACGACTCGCTGAATTCTCAATAGACGATAACGCCCTAATAGCGAATATAAAGCCCCACCCGGACACAAATAACGACAAAAGCCGCGTCGTGCTACTAACAGATCAAACAATATCGTTAGAATAAAAAATACCGCACCACTACCAAACGCGCCTTGTGCAACGGCGTAATACAACTCTCGACCAATGATCGCTGGCGGGTATATTGCCGCTGTTACGATACTACCCAATAGCATCGATAGAATCAGACCCGCGAATAAGACTAAGTATTTAAGACGCTTGTCGTAAACCTTGTCACCAAGAGGAACACCTGCGCGGCGCATCCATGCAGCGAGGGTGTCATTTAATTCGTAAATGAAGGTTGCCGGACAAATCCAACCGCAGAACACTCTTCCTAACAGCACTGTCACTACGACAGGAATCAAACCCGTCAAAATAAATGGCCAATACAAAGAAAGTGAACCCGATACCTGACTTATAACTGACAACGGATCGCTAAGTTTTAAACCGAACAAAGAGCCCGACCACGTTGTCCCTTTTATCGCATCCAGATCATGCTCCGGATCACTAACAAACGGTGACGTAAGCCATTCCATCGCGTTATAAATTACTTTTTCATAAGGCAGTAACAAATCATAGGCGTGAGAAGCGACGAAGGTTTGATAAAGATGTATAAATGGCAACAGTACCAACATTAAAAATATAACTGTTAACGTCACCCAACGAAGTTTATTCAAGTGACGCAGTGCAGATGGATTTTTTACGCTCTTTTGCACTATTACACTCTCTTTCGCGTATGGCTTGGAATGATTTTTATTGCTTGAGGTATTTGTATACAAGATCGTTCACACAGGCCACAGCCAACACAGCCTTCTAGCACATGCGGTTGCTCCAAACGTCCAATACGAATTGCAACATCTTGCAATGGGCAGGCGCGATAACACACACCACAAGTTTTACCTTGCCATGATAAACATAACGTGCGATCTACACGTGCTACCCCCATGTCGACCTTTTCCATAATGGCTTCGGCTTCACGGGGTAACGATTCAATGGCACCTGTTGGGCACACATCGCCGCATTTCATGCATAAAATACAAGCTTGCTCGCGCGGAACAATGTATGGCGTATCGAGTGACTCAAACCCATTTTCTGTACCAAGATATTTAATACACCGATTTGGACACACCTCACCGCATTTTCCACAACGAATACAAGTTGCAGCAAAATCTTTTTCATCTTTTGAACCGGGTGGCCTAAGAAAACGAAACGATGGGTTACCCGCAGCTTGAAGAAGTGGCGCCGCTGCCAGTAAAGCCGCACTTGCCGCTAATGATTTAATAAAATGTCTACGTTGCATCAGTTATATAAAAAAATTAAAAAAGGGCGAGGTGTGAAAAATTTCTATCACCTCACCCTCTGTTTTTTTACCTCTCAGATTTTCTTATACCTTTTCAATACGGCATGCGAGCTTCTTGAAATCAACCTGCCCAGAAACAATATCCCAAACACGACTTGATACACCATTCACCAGCCACTTATTCCGCTTTGGATCAGCGCTATCAGCAACCGATAGATTCCAGGGACTAAACATATAGCCACGAGGAACACTGTTGCGAGCAGGCCTAACTAGACTATTAGTTCCTACTTGTGCCTTAGCTTCATAGTGGCCACGTCGTGTTACTAGCCTTACTTTGTCACCATCTTCGATACCAAGCTCTTTAGCATCTTCAACATTCATTTCAACATACATTTCAGGTACCAGACGACGAGTAGTCGGACTCCGGTTTGATTTGGCAGTATGGAAATGTTCATAGACAACTCCCAAGCCAAGCCAGAAAGGATATTTATCTTTAGCGACTTTATCCCAAGCCTGGCCGCGTTCTTTTTCATCAGGCATGTCTGGTGTTAGACCCATATCACGCGCTTGTTTTAGCAACGGGATATTGTCGATAGTTAATGGTCCATCCTTAGTACCAAATTCCATCAGCTTCTTAGTGATTTCTTCACGTTGTGAATAATCTTGCTGGCACAGTTTCATATGCACCTTACCGTCTTTGGTCCTGAAGTAACCATACGGTTTGCTCTTCCAGTTACCTTCTTGCAACATGAAGCGACGTTTTGTACCACCCGCTTTTGCTGTTTCATAAGTTGGTGCTGGCCATTGAATTCCACGTAAGTCACGTAACTGTTGATAAGGTGTCTTACCATCCAATTTTTCAACTTCTAGCAAACCTGTTAAATCAGTGTCAGTGCCTTCCGATGCCGCACATACCGCGCGGAAGATTTCCTGTGCATCATAATAGCCATCTTCCTTACGTTGCCATGGAAATATCTTGTCAGCATCCAAACCAAGCAGATGCGCTATTTCTTTACCTTTATCGATCACCATGTCCATATCAGGACGACAACCACCTGGTGCTTCTGCGGCCTTTTCTACACGGTTAATACGGCGCTCCGAACTAATGTAGGTTCCATCAACCTCGCCCCATGTTGCAGCCGGGAAAATCACATCGGCATACAAATTATTAGGCGCATGACGATAAATTTCTTGCACAACATTAAAAGTTTTTTCCATCGCTGGGCGTACTAACTGATGTAGATCGGGTAGATCAATATGCGTGGCATAAACAAAGAACATTGCCTTCACTTCATCTTTTAACGCACGTTCCATCATGCCGATGGCATAACCAGGATTCTTGGCCTTCATTGCCGTAATCAGATTAGATTCCGGTACATTCCAATGGCGCGCCATGTGTTTACGATGCGCAGTATTTTTTAATGGTTGATTGAATGGCAGACGGCCTGTCAAACCACCGGTAAAACGCTCGCCCATCGCATTAGGCTGACCTGTCATCGAGAACGGACCACAACCTGGTTTGGCTAAGTTGCCCGTCAAGGTTAATAGGTTGATGATCGAGATCGTATTGTGTTGTCCGTGGATATGTTGGTTATAACCAATACCCCACATGATGATGACGCCACCATAAGCATCCTTACCACTTTGCTTACCTTTACCACGTGCAATACGTTTGCGCGTAGCATCAGCAAACATGCCAGCAACCCTACGGATTAATTCTGGTGGCACTTCATGGTTTGGACCACCCATGCGATCTTGTACTTGCTCTGGGCTATAGTCATTCGTTACACCATCAACATATTCTTTCCAGCCAGTTACATGCGCTTTAAGGAAATCCCAGTCGATCACATCTGGGTGATCTTTTAATAACACGTGAGCGATTGAGTTTAGGAAACTGATATCACCGTTTAAGATAGGTACATGTACCGAGTTATCCTTATTGATGTCTTCGTACCCTTTCACTGTACCAGTGAGTCGTGGGTCCACAACAACAGTTGGAATATCGGTTTTCTGTTTGTGATCAGCTATACGCCAGTAAATAATTGGATGCGCTTCGCGAGCGTTATGACCAAAATGCATCACCATGTCTGCAAGCTCAATATCTTCATAAGCCAGAGGGGGTGTATCCGAACCCAAGGTTGCAAAGTAACCGGTCACCGCAGACGTCATACACATACGTGCATTCGCTTCGATTGTGTTAGAACCAAGTACGCCCTTCATGAACAAGTTTTCTAAATACTGGCCTTCCATGGTGAGCTGACCCGAACCATATAAGGCAATTGAGTTACCTGTATATTTTTTAGCAAGATGTGCAATCTTATGCGCCGTCATGTCTGAGGCTTCTTGGTACGGCACACGTACAAAGTGTTCTTCGTCAAACGAGCCTTTAGTCTTACTGATGTACTCCATGTCACCATGGCCCGGTTTATTCCATTCGGCCCATACATCTTTTCGCACATACGGGTCACCTTCCATGCGATCAACATAGATAGGCTCGGCTGCTGTTAAACCTTTAATACATTGCAGACCATAGTTAGTAGGGTGATCTTTATCTGGTCGCATAGAAACAATTTTGCCATTCTCTGCCTGAATAATCGTTCCGCAACCTACGCCACAATATGGACATTGTGCGACAGCTGTTTTGCTTGATTTAGCTGCTTTTTCTGCGCTAGCTGGTGCTGCTTCCAACTCAGGATTTGCACCAACCATTAAGCTTGCGCCTGCAGCTGCACTCGTAACAAAAGCACTTCCTTTAAGAAAGTCGCGACGATTCATTTTAATACGTTTCATTTTATTACCCTCTTATTTGCTTGGTACGGTGCGCAAGTAAACGATGATGTCATCAATTTCCTGATCAGAAAGTGCCGCCATAGTACGAGGCCCTTCTTTACCGAAACCGAGCATACGAGTATTTGTTCGCCCCTCTTTGATGGTAGTTCGCAAGAACCCGTCTGAGACTTTATCTAAGGTTCCTGCTTTACCAATCGCAGTACCTGTGCCGCCCGCTGCATATCCATTACCGCCAGGGCCATGACAGGTTAGGCAAATCAATTCAAAAGAAGCTTGCCCACGAGAAACATCACCTTGTGCGGCTGGCTGGGCATCTACTTCGGCGGAGCGATCAGGCAACGTGGCATAACTTCGTAAGTACGCCACAATGGATTCAATATCCTGTTTACCTAGATGAGAGAATGGTGGCATCCCTGTACCTGCGCGACCATCTCGAATGGTGCTCAACATAAATTTGTTTGAAGAAACGCTGAGAAATTCATGATTAGTGAGTGACGGCGCAAAGCCAGGTTTACCTATGGCATCAGCCTGATGGCAAAACACACAATTTTGAGCGTAAAGTGCTTTTCCAGCGGTAGCTAATGAGGGGTCAACTTCAATCGGTGTATCTGCGACTTTAGTTGGTGCCGGTATTTCTGATGTTTTATTTTCTGTAGCCGGCCCTGCTGGTTTATCGCAACCAGAAAGTACTAACATCATGGCCACTAAAATACTGAGTATCTTTGCCATTTCTTTTCCCTCGTTATTATCATAGTTAAAATCCTTAGCTGACAGTGACACTAAGGCTTTTTAAATGCACCAACATTGATCGTGATCAATATCAGTGCGATAAGGAAAAAAAACAGATAAACGGTACTGGGGGATGAAATTTACAAATAAAAGCAGATAGTTAAAATAACCTTACTAACCGTTATTTATGATGACACTGGAATTATCCAGCGATAATTTCGAGTCGTTGGATATCGAGTATATGAATGGTTCGGTTTTTAATTTCTAAAATACCTTCATCCTGCATGTGCGCAAGTTGCCGGCTAACAGTTTCAAATGCCATGCCTAAATAATTGCCAATATCCTGACGCGTCATCGAAAGATTAAGCGTATTATCAGCCGCCCCCCTTTTTTGCATCCGTTCATAGAGGTTAATTAAAAAACGTCCAATACGTTGCTCTACCGTGGTTGAACCAAGCATCAGTAACATATGATGATCGCGACGAATCTCACGAGACATGATGCGGTTTAAATCATGCTGTAAGCCAGGTGTTTCACTCTGCAGATTTTCTAGTGCGGTGAAAGGTAGCTCACAAATTTCGGTTTCCTCCAAGGCAACCGCATTACAATGATGTTCATCTTCATCGATGGCATCCATTCCCAATACTTCGCCAGTTAAATGAAAACCGGTTACTTGTTCCTTACCATCAACGGTGAGGCCATAACTTTTCATCGATCCGTATTGAATTGCATATAATGATTTGAACTTATCGCCGGTACGAAATAAATACTCACCCTTTTTTAAAGGTGCACGTGTTTTAATTAGGCCATCCATCAAAGACAGCGCTTTACCATCAAGTGATACAGGCAAGCAGAGAGCGCGCACTCCACACGACTCACAAGCGGGACGCACTTTGTGTTTAACGTTAGTTTTCGGGCTATTCATTCACAATTCGCATGGTATTCCATATTATATCTAAACTTAGTATAAACTGATTTCTGACTAATTAAATTCATTATTACTGATCTGCATCAATTCGGCCTGTTATTTCTCAGGTAAGCTTCTGCAATGAAACAAGCCACAAGAATTATTGTCAGTTACAATACACACCCCATCCATTGGATTTTGGCATGACGCAACTTATAGATACATTTGGCCGCCGCATTGATTACGTCCGTCTTTCGGTCACAGATCGCTGCGATTTACGCTGTGTTTATTGTATGCCGGAAGGTTTTACAGATTTTGAAACGCCGGATAATTGGCTTAATTTTGATGAAATTGAGCGTGTTATTGCGGTATTTGGCAAGTTGGGCGTCAAGCGGATTCGTCTCACCGGCGGTGAACCTCTGGTACGAAAAGGGGTTCCCGAACTCGCTACCCGGCTTTCCAAATTGACCGGTATTGAAGATTTATCCTTATCTACCAACGCCGTGCAACTGAGTAAACATGCGCAATCACTGCATTCTGCAGGCGTTTCTCGAATTAATGTCAGCCTTGATTCCCTTCAGGCTGATCGCTTTAAAGCGATTACCAAAGGCAAGCTGGAGAAAGTCTTGGCCGGATTGATGGCTGCTAAAGCTGCCGGTCTCAGCCCCATTAAAATCAACATGGTGGTGATGAAAGGTATTAACGACGATGAAGTCGAAAATATGGTCGATTTTTGTATCGAGCATGGTTTTACCCTGCGTTTCATTGAGACGATGCCAATGGGCGAAACTGGCCTTGAAGCCAGCGATCGCTACGTCGATCTGCAAGATGTGCGACGCCGACTTGAGCAACGCTTTGATCTGATCCCGGGGGTTATGCCTGGTGGAGGACCTGCACGCTATGTGCAAGTCGCCGGTACCGAAGTGCGTATTGGCTTTATTACCCCTATTTCACAGCACTTTTGTGAAAGTTGTAACCGCGTACGCTTATCAGCCGAAGGGACGTTGTACCTCTGCCTTGGCCAGAACGACAAACTTGAATTAAGGCCCCTGCTTAGAAGCGGTATTAGCGATGATGGCCTGCAAAACGCCATTCTTCAGGCTATTGCTATGAAACCTGAACGGCACGAATTTAACGACAAACCGAGCCAAGTCGTGCGCTTTATGTCAATGACTGGCGGCTAATGGAGTTCGAGTAAAAAGCTTAATTAGCAGCCACTTCGCAACCTCTTCCCAAAAATCCGCTAGAATACCCCTGTGTAAGCAAGTTATATATTAGACAATTCTAATATAGACGTTATAATGGCGACCCGCCCGATATTGGGCACCTTGATTTTACAGTTTGGAGCTAAGCTATGATTCTCGACCGCGTCGATTCAGGTCACAACGTCCCTGAAGATATTAACGTTATTATCGAAATCCCTTCTCACAGTGACCCTGTTAAATATGAAGTGGATAAATCGACCGGCGCCATGTTTGTGGATCGTTTTATGAATACTGCCATGCATTACCCGTGTAATTACGGCTATGTACCGCATACGCTTTCAGAAGATGGAGATCCTGTTGACGTTTTAGTAATTACCCCGGTCCCGCTGATTAGTGGCTCGGTGATTCGCTGTCGTCCGGTTGGCGTTTTAAAAATGACTGACGAAGCAGGTCCTGATGCAAAAGTGCTCGCCGTTCCGGTCGACAAGCTTTGTACCTCATACCGTAGCGTAAAAACGATTGATGATATTCAACCCATGATGTTGGCGCAAATTTCTCACTTCTTTGAACACTATAAAGATCTTGAAGAAAACAAATGGGTTAACGTTGATGGCTGGGGTGATACCAAAGATGCTCATCAGGAAATTCTGGATTCGATACAGCGTTTTAACGACGCACCTGAAAAGCCGGCTTTTTAAAGCACTATAAAAAAACATTACCTTGAACCTTCGTTGCGAAGGTTCAAGGTACTCACTCAAAGTTATCTGTCCTATTTAGTAAACGCATCCGCCGATATGTTTGGCATTGCTGCACCGGCAAGAAACGCATTCTTACGCATTCCTCTCACCATTGCAGGCAACCCACATAAGAATATTCGATAGGCTTTTAGATCAGGATGATCTTGCATTGCAATATCTGAAGCTCGTCCTGCTTGCATGCCCGCAGCAACATTATCTCCGCTAACACAGGCATGATAGTGAACATTCTCATACTGCCGATCTATTTCGGTTAACTCATCATGCAAATAAATTTCTTCTGGATTTCGCGTGCCATGATACAAATGGATTGGCCCGGAGTGCCCTTGATGAAGCGCATCACGTAAAATGCCCACCAATGGCGCTAAACCTGTTCCTGTACCTACCATTAAAATTGGTTTATCTGCCTGACCATCCGTATAAATACAGTGCCCATTCGGCCCCTCCAATTCAATATGCATGCCCACATCAAATTCATCAATCAACCAATGACTCATTTGACCATCAGGCATACGCCTCACTTGAATTTCCAAATGTTCATCTTCTGCGGGCAAACTTGCTAAAGAATAACTGCGCACCCAACCCGCTTTATGTTTTAAATTTACAAACTGACCTGCGTGATAAAACATGGGTACTGCGGTTTCGAGTTGAAAACGCCAAACCGTAGGCGATAGTTGTTGTTTCCCTACGCATCGAGCCGAAATATACACATCTTCATCGTCAGGTAATGAAACTTCAATATCTTGTTCAGGCTGACACTGACAAGCCAGAAAATAATTTAAACTTTTCAACGCTGGCTTTAATTTATTTTGTGAGCGTTCAGTTATTTCACCTTTTTTACAAAGCAACATACAGGTTTGGCAATCGCCAGCACGACACGAAAACGGGACTTCAATACCGTTACGCCGCATCGTATCGAGAACAGTTTCATCTGGCAGACCAGAATAGGCTTTGCCTTGATAAGTAATATTTGGCACGTAAATTTCCTAAATAATTAAAGACCGAGTACATCTTCCTTGGTACTGCCTGCAATTGCCATCACATCAGCAATTAAGTCAGCGGGCACTTTCAATTCTTCAAGTGTTGACTGTAAATGTCCAGCGACTGCATTAAAATGATTTTCATTTAAGCCTTTAGCCACCAACGGTGCGTGAGCCGTGCGCATATCTGCACCCGTGTAATGATTCGGCCCGCCAAAGGCCATTGTCAAAAATGACTTCTGTTTAGCGTGTTGTGCTTCCATATCTGTTGTATCAAAGAAATCGCTAATGCTGTCATCAGACAAGACTTTACGGTAAAAAATATCAACCGCCGCATCCACTGCGCTTTCTCCACCAATTTTTTCAAACAAAGAACTCATATTACCTCTCCAAAATATACATCGATGCTATCACTCTATGATCACATAAAACCTGATCACTATGAAATACATTATTTATGTGCGGTTTTTTCATCACTTTTTTTAATCAACCCCACCTCTATATTAATAAAATTAATTTTCCAGTAGCCCATCGCTGCGCTAGTCTGAAGTTATTGCCGTACGATTTACCCAACGATGGAGGATTTGATATGGCTATCGCAATCACGCTTCAACAGTACATGCACGATCAAAATATCCCCTTTGATGTTATTACCCATGACAAAACCCGTACCAGTAATGAAACCGCTTCAGTGGCTCATGTCTCGGGCAACTGTCTTGCTAAGACCGTCATTTTAGAAGACGAACTAGGTTATGTCATGGTCGTCGTCCCTGCCTCCCGCCATGTCATGATGAGCGCCGTTGATGAAATTATGCGGCGTAAATTAACTCTCGCTAATGAAATTGAGTTGCCGCGCTTGTTTACCGACTGTGAGCTCGGTGCTATTCCTCCCATTGGCGATGCCTATGGTATCGAAACAATGGTTGATGACAGTTTAGCCGAGCAAACTGATATTTATTTTGAAGCCGGCGACCATGAATTATTACTACATGTGAGCAATGAACAGTTTGATAACATGATGTCCGACGCTTTGCATGGAAATTTTAGCCAGAATAATTAACATACACTTTTTTACTTTACATTTTACCTCTCAATTCGAGATTTCCTCGGCAACGACTCATTAGTGTACAATACGTGCCTGTCATTTTGAGTGCATTGCCATGAATAACACCTTTTCACATTCTCGTCATAACGATCGACAACTTGCCATTTGGTTGTTTGTTATCGCTGCACTCATTTTTGGCATGGTCATCCTCGGTGGCGTCACCCGTCTGACAGAGTCTGGCCTTTCAATGGTTGATTGGAAACCAGTAACCGGTTTTTTACCGCCTATCAGCGAAGAAGAGTGGACGATTGAATTTCAGCAATATCAAACTTCCCCTGAATATCTGCATGAAAACAAAGGCATGAGCATAAGTGAATTTAAATCAATCTTCTGGTTTGAATACAGTCATCGTTTGTTAGGACGAATCATCGGGCTCGCTTTTCTCATTCCTTTTTTGATTTTCTGGATGCAGGGGAAAATTCGCCGAACACTAATTCCGCGCTTCGTCATACTATTTATTCTTGGCGGACTTCAAGGAGTACTTGGTTGGTATATGGTAAAGAGTGGTTTAGTCAACATTCCGCAAGTGAGTCAATATCGCCTTACGGCTCATCTGGTAGCCGCCATCACCTTGTATGCCTTTATCCTCTGGAACGCCATGACATTGCTTAAAGGTCAACCGCTTGTCGACTCGCACCCTTCCATAACAAGTTTGCGCAAACATGGGCGTATTGTCACCGCTATCATTTCATTAATGATCATTTCGGGTGGCTTTGTTGCAGGCACTAAAGCAGGTTATGTATTTAATACTTTCCCTATGATGGATGGTCAATGGTTACCGCCCGGTGGCATGGCCCTAGAACCCTGGTGGACAAATTTCTTTGATAATTTAGCCACAGTGCAATTTAATCACCGCGTTCTAGCTATTGTCGTCGCAATCATTGTTTTCACTTATGCATTGCGCGGATGGCGCAGCAAAGCTATTAACGATACGACTTGTTTTACTTTTACGTTATTATTCCTGACCTTGCTAATTCAAATCGGTCTAGGTATTGCGACACTGCTTCATGTTGTACCGGTAACACTTGGAGCCATGCATCAGGCAGGGGCATTAATATTATTTACACTGGCTTTGGTCTTGAATCATCGTTTGAGGATGCACTAAGCTTTTCATTAGACACAAAATTAGCTCTGGTATTTTACTCTGACGGCCTTTCTCTAACAGGTGTAGCGGGTACTCCCATGCATATCATACTTGCAGGCATATCTCGTGTTACAAGACTCCCGGCAGCAATAACTGAGTTATCACCAATAGTAACACCGGGAAGAACAGTAACATTAACACCCAGCCAACAACCTTCACCAATAACTACTTCTGTCCTCTCAATTGTATGCATTGCTTCAATACCACGCTTTTTTATATCGTGATTTGCCGTAACAATAGTGCAATTAGCTGCAAGCATTGAGTTCTGACCAATTGATATTTGTGCATGTGCCTGCAAGGTACAATTACTATGAATACTCACATTGTCATGAATAATGATGTTTCTAGGTCGAGAAACCTGTAACCCAGATTTAATACTGACACATTTCCCAATCGTCATTTTACTGCACAAATGGGCAATCCGATATTTTTCAACCCACGTAGATAATTTAAATATTACTTTTGTGAACATATTTTTGTTCCATTCATTAAGTATAATTAATATTAACAACAAGGTAATTTATCTTACCACTTGGAGTATGAACGACGACCTCATCATCTAAATGCTTACCCAATAGCGCCTTTGCTACGGGTGAATCCATACTTATGTAATCATCCTGCTCATCAAATTCATCAGGGCCAACAATTCGATACCGAACCAGTTCGCCTTGCTCATCTTCTAGTTCAACCCAAGCACCAAAAAAAACCTTCTTAGGATCAGTAGGTTTATTATCAACCACCTTCAATTCATCTAAACGTTTTTGTAAATATCGAATACGTCGGTCAATACCACCTAACTGTTTTTTACGATAAATATATTCAGCATTTTCAGAGCGATCGCCTTCAGCTGCAGCCGCAGATAAAGCTGCCACTACTTCACGGCGCGTAGGCCATAACCCCTCTAGCTCATCGCTTAGGCGCTGATGACCTTCAACCGTAATATACGGTGATTTTTTTGGTGCCGGTGGGCGGTAACGACCCATATTAGTCTCTCATAAAATAAAATTGCCACTACGTCAGCATTCTAACAACAAATACGCTCAGTACCTCTAAAACACTGTCAGGTGAAATGGCTATAAGATAGCTTGCAGTAATTGATAAATAACGAAGCTGCCAGATGCAAACGTTCCTATCACTGGCATTATTAAGGGAACATGAAAACCTGAATAGGTTTTTTCAATCAATTTAACCCGCCATAAAGACAGGTTCATCAACGTAAACACAAGCAAGGTGACAAAACTTGTCATTTTTGCCAACGTCAGTAAGGGAAAACTGGTTGCCATCACCAAAATAATTACCACAACCACCAGCGTTGCATTCAAGGGTGTCTTGGTACCAATATGAATACGTGAAAACCAGTGGTGCAGCCATCCCTGTGAGCTCATGCCATAGAGTACACGCGTTGCCATGATAATTTGCACCAGGATGCCATTAAGCACCGACAACAAACCGATAATAATAATGAACGTCGCAGGTTGGCCAGAAAAGTGTGTATACATATCCGCCAATGGTGCTTCGCTTGAGGATAGTTGTTCCAGTGGCAAACCTGCCACTGCGGTCATTGTTACCAATACATAAAGAAATGTCGTAATAATCAACGTGATCACAATGGCGGTAGGTACTGTGCGACTTGGGTCTTTAACTTCCTCTGCGATATTGACCATGTCTTCGAAGCCAATAAATGCATAAAAAGCAACAAAGGCACCAAGTAAAACACCTTGCCAAACAAGCATATCCGCGGTTGGTAATAAGCTCCCCACGTGCTGTGGGAGTTCAATGATCACTCCTTTTGCTGCCCATAGCACAATCACCAAACCAAGAATCTCAACCACAGTCAGTAATGCCGCCACCAACACAGATTGGGTAATTCCCCATGCAGCAACAAGACCTAATGCGACGATCATTACCGTAATGGTTAGCCACGAAGGCAGTACGATAAACCGATCCAAATAACCAACGAAACCATTTGCCAACGTCGCTGTTGAGATAATGCCTACCAGCACGACCAAAAAACCGATTATTCGTGATAAAAGAGGCCAATTAAATGCTTTTTGAACATACACTGCTTCACTCGCACTACGTGGATAGCGCGCAACCAATTCGGCATAACTAAAAGCAGTAAAGGCCGCCAGTAAAGCCGCGACCAGAAACGATGCAGGTGCGAATTGGCCTGCCTCACCAGCTACCTTGCCGACCAATACATAAATTCCGGCTCCAATAATGGTGCCCAAACCATAAAAGGTCAGCATCATAAGTGATAGGCTACGTTTTAATTTAGGAGATTCACCCATATTTGTAAGGCTAATCTAGGCAACAAGATAAATGCAAGTGATACAAAAGGATTACAGCCTCTCAGTTAAATTGGGTTTATAATACTTAACGTGGGTAAAGCGATTCGTACCATTATCATTCTTACCGCCATGCTAACAAGTGTGGCAATCTTCATGCCCGCCTATTCTTATGCAAGCGCTAGCCTCGAAACGCAACGTGACTTATTCAAACAAGCACGTACTGCTGTCCGTAAGGGCTCAATAACGCAGTACCGCTCATTACGCAAACAACTCGATGACTACCCGCTGCGTGGTTATCTCGATTATGAATATCTCAAACGTCAACTCAATAAGCCGCGAATTGATGACTATGAAGAATTTTTCAATATTTACAAAGATTCTCCCATCGCTGATCGACTTAGACGTAAATGGTTAACCATTTTAGCAAAACAAGGTCGGTGGGAATTATTTCTTGAACACTATAAAGATATGCGCAGCACACGGCTTAAATGCTCTCGTGCACTGGCACTTCAAAACGTGGGGGATGCTAGCGAAGCCAAGCTTGCCGCCGAGCAATTATGGTTAACGGGCAAATCCCAACCTAGTAGTTGCGACGCGGTTTTTAAAAACTGGCGCGCCCGTGGTGAAGCAACACCAAAATTAATTTGGCAACGTGTTCGACTTGCCATGCATAAACGTAAACCTAATCTTGCTAAATATTTAGCAAAATTCCTTGGACCTTCAGAGAGAAAATGGGTTGAGCGATGGAGACAAATGTATCGGCAGCCTGCAAAAATGCTTGGCCATGAACATTTTCAAAACGATACCCCTTTGGTCCGTGAAATTGTTTTACATGGTATCGAGCGCCTAGCAAGAATTGATGCGCGTGAGGCTGCCAAACGCTGGAAACAAATTAAGCCACGGTATCGTTTCAGTGACGAAGGTATTGGCAAGGTACAGCGGCGAATTGGTCTTTCAGCTGCAACCCAGGGCATTCCCGAAGCACTGTCATTTATTAATCAAGTTGATCCCAATTGGATGGATGAAACAATTCAAACATGGAAAATACGCAGCGCGCTACATAATAAAGACTGGAACGCGGTACTTCAATCTGTCGATTCATTGCCTTTTGAACAACAACAAAAAGATAACTGGCAATATTGGCGTGCACGTGCGTTACAAAAACTCGGTTTTGAAGAACAATCGACTGAAATTTACAACCAGCTTTCAAAATCATTCAGTTACCAAGGATTATTGGCTGCTGATAAGATTGGCGCTGAATACGCACTTGATGGCACCCGCCTAATCTCAAGTAAACAAGACATTAAGGAATTACGTAACATTCCTGGTATCGCTCGTGCTGAAGAGCTATACAAATTAGGTATGATTATTGATGCTCGACGTGAATGGCAATTTACCATTGCAAAAATGTCTCCCAGAAAACTACAAATTGCTGCTGTACTGGCAAGCCAATTAGGCTGGCATGATCGCGCTGTCTTTACTATCGGCAGAACCGACACGCTCGATGATTTAAAATTACGCTACCCCATTGTTTTCAAGAACCAAGTTTTACGTCATGCGAACCGCAACAAAATTGCACCTGCTTGGGTTTACGGTGTACTCAGACAGGAAAGTGCCTACATGACTGATGCCCGATCGCATGCCGGCGCACTGGGCCTCATGCAACTTATGCCAAGAACCGCGCGCGAAGAAGCACGTAAATTACGCATCCGCCTTAAAAACCGAAATGAAATTTTGAATGTTGATAAGAATATTCGTCTTGGTACCGCTCACTTACGACGAGTTTTAGATATTAATAAAGGTCGTCATGTGCTCGCAACCGCTTCCTACAATGCCGGCGCACATCGAGTAAAAAGCTGGCTACCTAAGTCAAAAGCCATGCCAGCAGATATTTGGGTTGAAACTATTCCATTTAACGAAACACGCAAGTATGTAAAACGCGTCATGTCTACCATGGCTGTATTTGAAAAACATCTAGACCAGCCAGTTACCCCATTACTAAAACGCCTTGATGATATTAAGCCAAGGTCTTAATTATTAAAATCCTGAACTTTTAATAACTTTTCACGACGCTCTTTGACTGGCAACTCTGAGATTTGTTCTGCATGATGGTAGAAAGCAGGCAGGTTGCCTTTGTGCTTTTTGAGCAATGATTCAAAAACCGGTACGTGCCCTTGATAAGTACCTACTGGCGCCAATCGTGCGTTATTAAGTGGCTTATCAAACCAATGATCATAGCCAGCGTAACCATCCCATTCTTTACGTAATACAAAATACGCTTCTCTCAAAGAATTTAATATTTGTTTTTTTTGTAAACGTTTTTCATCATCTGTTTGTACTGATTGATACACATCTTCTAATTGCTGCCTATACTTTAGCGCTAATCTAACAAATTGTTTGTCACGCTGTTGCGAAGTTACATACTCCGAATAGTATTGTGGTTTTTTCTCATGCGTTAGCCAGCGTTGCATCCCTTCGTTTTGTACTGCCACGGCAAAGGATTCATTTAACTCGCTATCATTTTTAAAATATATTTTTTCATGTGCCAGTTCGTGGAACAAAATGCCTGCCAAGGTTAAGTCATCGTATCGTAGCATTGGGTTGTAAATAGGATCTGAAAAAAAACCACGCGTTGAGTACGCAGGTGATGCAGCAACATAAACATCCCAACCGGCTTGTTCTAATTCTATTGCTACAGATTCAGCGTAAGCTTTTTCAAAATAAGATCGATAACCTAAGCAGCCCAAAAAAGGATAACACCACTGCTTAGTATTCAATGACAACTCGGGTGTCGCAAATACATTCCATAGCACATAGTCACGTTCTAAATCACTGTAACTTCGAAAACTATCTGAATCAGGCAAATTTAAATCACTGATCGCAAAATCATGTGCGCGTTCAACAAATCTTAGTTTTTGAATAACTTTAGGTTCGGTATCAGGATCTTTAATAACGTCTGCAATAGGCTTACGTTTTGAAATAACTTCCAGCTGGCCGGAAAACGCATGACCATAGTATTGCAGCTCGGCACAGCCGCTTACTAACAAAACTAATAAGAGTGATATAAAACGCATTCCCTTTTATAACATAAAACAAAGAACACCATTCATAGCAGTATTAACACCATTGCCTATATTAATACCTAAATTTAACGCATATTTTTTTTACCATAAAAAATGAATAACCCTTCATACAAACATTAACATCTATATCCACTCTAGTATCGAGATTAAACGCAGAGTGCGCCAAGACGCCAAGACCGCAAAGAAAATTAAAATGGCTTTGCGAGCTCTGCGCCTTGGCGCACTCTGCGTTAATAACAGCTCATTTGACGTAATCTACATGCTATAAACAAACGGCCAGTTTTTGATATTAATTACACAAAATAGTTTCTTTTGGCTTACTAACAAAACTAAAAAGAGTTATAAAACGCATGGGTTTTTATGCCAGAAAGAATAGCCCTTCATACAAACATTAACATCTATAATTACTCTAGTATCGAGATTTAACGCAGAGTGCGCCAAGACGCCAAGACCGCAAAGAAAATTAAAATGGCTTTGCGAGCTCTGCGCCTTGGCGCACTCTGCGTTAATAACGGCTCATCTTAATACATGCAAAAAAAAGGCTGCCCAAAGGCAGCCTTTTTAAAAATTCAAACTTAATGCTACAGGTTTGAGTAGTAATCGATCAGAATCTTGGCCACTTCAGGGCGTGAGAATTCTTTAGGTGGCGCTTCGCCATTACCTAACATTTCGCGAACCTTAGTACCTGATAATAAAACAAAGTCGTCTTTTTCATGGTCATCAACTTCACGCATCATAACCACTTTGTTTAACTTCTTAGACCAGGCAGTGTGGTCAGCCATGAACATTTCAATGTCCAATGCGCCAGCGGGCACTTCATCTTCAAAGATAGTCTGGGCATCAAATGCACCGTAGTAGTCACCAACACCTGCATGGTCACGACCAATAATAAAGTGTGTTGCACCCATGTTTTGACGGAAGTAAGCATGAAGTACCGCTTCACGTGGGCCCGCGTAAAGCATATCGAAACCGTAACCGGTTACCATTGCACTGTTAGCAGGGAAGTACACTTCAACCATTTTACGAATTGCTGCGTCACGTACATCAGCAGGAATATCACCAGGTTTTAATTTGCCGAGCAGCATGTGGATAACAAGACCATCACAGCCTAAACGGTCCATCGCCATATGACAAAGCTCTTCGTGCGCCAAATGCATTGGGTTACGTGTTTGGAAAGCAACCACTTTTTTCCAGCCGTGCTCAGAAATTTCGTTGCGAATTTCAACAGCAGTGCGGAATGTATCAGGAAAGTCATTAATGAAGTAACTGAAGTTAAGTACTTGAATCGGGCCAGAAATAGCAAAGCGTCCAACAGAATTGAATGCAGCAACACCCGGATGCTCCATATCATCAGTGCGGTAAACTTTATTTGTCATCGTCGCCATTTGCGCATCTGATACTTCTTCAATAGCATCGACTGTTTGAATCGCAATAACTGGGTTGCCATCAATGTTCGGGTCACGCAATGCAATGCGAGTAGCACCTTGAACGTCTGAAGCATCTTCAACCAAGTTCATAACAGGCACTGGGAAGAATTGACCACTCGTGGTCTTCATATTTTCGGCACAACCCAATGCGTCGGCCACATTCATGTAACCCGTTAATGGTGTGAAGTAACCGCCACCCATCATCACTGCGTTACCTGCTGCTGCAGAACTAATCACAACCGAAGGAAGGCCTTCAGCTTCTTTTGTCAATGCAGCGTGTTCAGCTGTATCGTAAACGAACAATGGCTTAAGTTCGTCAGCACCAATTGGTTTAATCATGGGTTTTCTCCGTATCTCTCTAATTTAAATTCTGTTTGCAGCGGCACATATCTTGCCATTCTTCGCATAGGGATGTCGTTGTACCTCAAGATCGACTCTGGTTTCAAACAAAATTCCACTAATAGATACCATGATGGGGTTTATAAGCCGGCTATCCCCCTGATAGTACAGGCTCATGCTATGATCCGCGCATGAAAACCTATTTAGTAGGCGGCGCCGTCCGCGACAAATTGCTTGGTCTTGAGCCCAAAGAACGCGATTGGGTGGTTGTCGGTTCCAGTCCCGAGGAAATGGTCAAACTTGGCTATAAGCCGGTAGGCAAAGATTTCCCTGTGTTTCTTCACCCGAAGACCAAAGAAGAGTATGCGTTAGCGCGTACTGAGCGCAAAACCGCACCTGGGTATACTGGTTTTCAGTTTCATGCTGCACCAGATATCACGCTGGAAGATGATTTGCTACGCCGTGACCTGACTATTAATGCCATTGCGATGGATGAAGATGGCATACTCATCGATCCTTTCAATGGTCAGTCAGATCTTGATGCGGGTTTATTAAAGCATGTGTCATCTGCCTTTACCGAAGATCCGGTACGTATTTTACGCATCGCTCGATTTGCCGCCCGATTCGCAAAATTTGGCTTCAAGGTTGCTCATTCTACTAACAGCTTAATGAAAAATATGGTTAGCAACGGTGAAGTTGATGCGCTTGTCGCTGAGCGTGTTTGGAAAGAATTTGCACAGGCATTGAATGAAGATCATCCTCAAGCCTTCTTCAAGGTGCTACGCGGTTGTAATGCGCTAGCAAAATTATTTCCAGAAATTGATGCTCTTTATGGTGTGCCGCAACCTGAACAGCACCATGGTGAAATCGATACCGGTGTTCACGTTATGATGGTGCTGCAACAAGCCGCTTTACTCAGTAACGACCCCAAAGTACGCTTTGCCGCCCTGACTCATGATCTCGGCAAAGCAACCACCCCTGAGTCTGAATGGCCGCGTCATATCGGGCACGAACAACGCAGTGTAAAACTTGTCAATCAACTCTGCGACCGATTCAAAGTGCCTAACGATTACCGCTCTCTGGCTAAGATCACTGCGCAATACCATACTCATTGCCATCGTGCTGATGAATTAAAATCAGACACCATGCTGAAAGTGATTGATGCCTGCGATGGCTTTCGTAAACCCGACCAGTTTGAAAATTTTCTGTTAGCTTGTACGGCTGACGCGCGGGGTAGAAAAGATCATGAAAATGATGACTACCCGCAAGCAAATACTTTTCGACGAGCTTATATAGCTGCAAAAGCTGTTGATACTAAGATGATCATTGCAGAAGGCCACCAAGGGCCAGCGATACGTGATGCTTTACAACTTCAACGCGTTGCTGCAATTAAAAAAAACTTGGTAAAAAAAATTAACTATTAGTTAAGAGCGCTCTGAGATAATCTTTTCATGTTGGCCCTGTCCCGTTGAAAAATAATGCAGACAAGCGGCGCAAAGGCAGTCACCGTATTCATCAGCAATGTTGCTAAGTTGTTTTTCAGAGAGCGGAATGCCTGCACATTGACACTGTAAAACATTATTTGTTTTACATTCAAAATCATTTTTACAACGCGGGCATTGTTTGATTTCGTGCTGGCACATAATAGCAGGATAGCAAAATTCCCACTGCAGCTCATAGCTAAATATTAAGCTTTAATATAACGCCAATTTTCTTGCATACGTTGGATTATTTGACTTAGCGCAGAGGGCGCAACCTTAACTTCTGGCAACAATTCAACATCAACGCCGCTTTCTTGCAAACGTTTAATTGCTTTAGCACAAGCAAAAAATTCCACATTATTATATTTGCTTTTAAGCTCTTGAATACGAGGGTGAAAAGATGAAACGCCTGTTCGCATTAAATTAAGGCCACCATCGTTAGCAATAATTTCTAAACGTAAATCTTTCTTTTCTTGCCGATAAGAAACGAGCATGTCTTCTGCCTGATCTAATGCACTACTTATTTTATCTGGATCAGAAGATGTTAAATGAATAATAACGTTCCCTAGTTCTGCCGGTGCAGTATTCTCTGCTGTCGTAAGTTCGCTATTATTTATAGCACCCTTGTGACCAAACCAGCCGACAAGGACACCAATGCTTAATACCAAACATGCTGCCACTGCCCAGCGTGAAGATGATTTACTTATCATCGCAGAAGTTTGGGACAACGCACTTCGACGTGGCGGTTCTTCATAAGCATGCTGAACCATATCTCTTAATAAACGCAATTCATTCATGCGTTGATTAACACGACTATCTGCATTAATGGCTAATAGCACTCGATCACGTTCGCCGGCATCAAGCTGTTCATCAAGAAAAGCGCAAAGCTCTTCATCAGAAATATAATTTTTGTCCTTATTCACTGACTTTTACTCCGTAATGTAACTATCTCTGCACTTGCTTTTACTGGTGGCACCTGATCAAGTAAAAACTCTTTTAACTGACGTCTGGCTCGACATAATCGGCTCATCACTGTTCCAGCAGGAATATCTAGAATCTCGGCAACTTCAGCGTAACTGAACCTTTCTAAATCAACTAGGGCTAACACTTCACGTTGTCCTGTCGGTAGCTTTTGCATCGCGTAACGTACTCTTTGCACCGTCTCGTAACGTGAATTCACCGTTTCCGGTGTTTGCTCATCGATATGCAACTGCTCATCATATTCAGTCGTTTCTTTTTTGCTGCGTAAATAATCATTCCAGGTATTAAGCAAAATCCTAAACAACCAAGGCCCGATCGAATCTAATTCCCTAAGTTGCTTGCGTTGCCGTAGCGCTTTCGAACACGTTTCCTGCACCAAATCATCCGCTATATCAGGACTGTGGCTCCAGGCAAACGCTATCCGATACAGACGCTCACGACTCTTCGTCAATGCCTTATCAAACTCACGATTTTTACACAGCGTATTAAACAAATTCATTATTATGTCCAAGTCCTAAACTAGATAGACGAAAATGATGAGGAATTATTCCATTTCACCTCTTTTTTTTCTACTTAATTAGCATATAAAAAAATAAACGGGTAAGGATGGAATAAACAACAGACTCTCTCCGTCTACATCCATTAGATACCTCAATCCCTGCTTAATTGGGAAAGGTAGATAAAAATTATACTAATTATAAATACCATCCGATTTGGAGAAACCAATGTTCACATCTACAACCATGAAGCGCAGCGTCATTGCGGCTGCGTGTACAACCGGCTTGTTGCTGTCCGGCTCTGCCAACGCGGCAAATTGGCTCATGTTACAAGGCGTGGAAGGGAAAAAAGCCCCTGACCACCGCTTGTTTGCATTTATCCAACCTGCCTATGATGCCTCTGTTGGCGGAGATAAACTAGAAGGTCTTGTCGGCGCAGGCACACCTGCAAATGGCTCACACGCTGTTCCCAACACCATCACGCCCGAATTTAGCGAGACCAGTTCTGTTTACTTGCGTCGTGCCCGTTTAGGCATGCGTGGCCGTCTATCCGGCCCATTAAAAAACAGCTTCACATCGAAGATTAACTACTTTGGTATGTTAGCCCTCGATGATGGTCTGTTTAACCAAAATCAATTTGACAGTGATAGGCACCCTGTTTCACTTGATCATGCCAGCTTAACGTTTAACCATATTCCTGGTGCACGAGTACGTGTTGGTTTATTTAAGAACCCTGTGTCTGAAGAAGTTTTTCAAGGTGTTGCAATGATCGATTTCATTCAATTCACCAGTTTTAATGCAACTCAGGTTTTAGAAAATTTCTACAGTGGTAATACAACAGCTGTAGGCCAAACACCGAATTCAGATAATATTGGCACACCACAACGTGAGGCATACGGCTTTAGTGCTGTGCGTGACTGGGGTATTCAAGTGTTTGACAGCTTCAAAGTTGCAAATAAGTCATGGGACTTAAGCTATGCGGTGAAAGTCGGTCGCGGCGAGTCAATTAGCCGTGGTAGTGACAGCGATAATAATGAAGAACTTTACCTCTATGCTTCAGCTGAAAAAAATCTACCAGGTGGTCGTGGCCCACGTAAAAATGGGGTCAAGATGTACGCTTGGCACCAAAGTGGTGAACGTGAATTTTATACCGATACCACCGGTCAAGAATTTGATCGCACCCGTTTCGGTATTGGCTTTAAAGCTCTTGGTAAGTTCTTTGGTTCCAAGTACAAACACCGCTTTGGTGCTGAACTGGAATACGCGAAAGGGATGATCTTCCTCGGTCCGGTTGCTGGTGTTGCAGGACAAACCGGTAATGGTTACGTTGGTACTGTTCAACTTGCTGCTGATGAAGACAATAAATCACGCGCCTTACAGTTTGAATATGGTTTCTACCTAAATAAAAACTGGCAGTTTGATATACGTTGGGCACGTGAACAGCGTCTTTACTCTGTTGCAACTGGTATTGATCCTGGTAATGAACGTGAGATTGATGAAACAACGTTAGGTGTTACTTACCATTTCACCAAGAAATCACGTTTAACATTTAACTATGCATTCCGCGATGTCGATCAGCCAAATCAATATTCTGGAAATGGTGGTGTCAGTAATGCTGCTAATAACAATGTCGGTATTGTGACGGATTCTATCGGCGACCGTGTTGGACTACAGCTAACGTACATTTTCTAATTTATCTTTCTAATGTGTTCAAAAAGCCCCGTCAGCAATGGCGGGGCTTTTTACTTTTAAATTGCTTAAGTGTTTTAAAAAATGTTTCAAGTTCAGAAATAATCCCTTCATTATTAAAAATCACTTCTTTATGCTCTGCGATTTTAGCGCTACTCTCGATAAAATATTTTTTTTCAGTTGCTAGTCGAACCGCGATAGAAACATATTCATTCGTGTCTTTTGCAACAAAATCCATTAAATTCATCAATTTGTAATAGCCATAAGTATGTCGAGAACGTTGAAGATCACCGGGTAGTGTAACAATCGGTATATTCATCCAAAGTCCTTCCAGAGAAGTGACACCACCACCATAGTAATGTGTGTCTAACATGGCGTCAGCAAGCTGCATCAGGCGTAAAAAACCTACCTTACCAGGATAAGGGACAATCTTTATTCTATCAGCTACATCTGGTATTTGATGCTCAAAACGTTTTTTTAGAATACTTTGCATATATTTATGCTTCGTATCAACTAGGACAATTTGACCCATCTCATCTTTGCGAAGAATTTCAGCCATAACCAGATCAAACTCAGGATGAAATTTGAACAACTGTTGCGGACAAAGATAAATATTATTCTCATCAGATAAATCAAAATCTGCACGAGTTCTTTTATCTTCAATCTCTGGTGGTTCAAAACAGGTTAGTAAATTTTTAAAACATATCAGTTTCTCGGTATAATGTTCTTGAGCATTATCAGGTTCAAAATACTCACCTGATAAAAAATAATCCACATTTTCTATACCTGTAGTAACAGGATGACCCCAAGTAACACATTGCACAGGTGCCAACCTGGCAAAAGCAAGAAAATAGGTGTCGGGATCCATACCTATGTCTGCATAAAAAAGTATATCGATCTCCTCATCTGAGATAATTTTCTGATTCTCGAAAAGATGATTATTAAGTTTAATAACCTTATCTGAGTGCTCAATAATAAAATCACTAACATAATCTTTTTTATGGGGATAATCGAATGTTGTAACATGAAAATTTTCACGATCAAATTTAGCAATAATGCTTTTCATTACTCTACCAATACTGTGAGCATTAAAATGCATCGAGACGAAACCAATACGGAGTTTTCTATCGCCACTAAATTGATAGTTTTTACAATGGGGTGCCACATAGGTTAATTTGGGGCAGGCTTGAGAATAAAATTCAGCTAGAGATTTATGAATCACCAAATCATTCTTTCCATGATATGCAAGGTGAAAAGTAGTTCTGTTAACCTGTTCATTCGGGTCTGTCAACGATACTTGAAATGACTCTAACTCTTCTAAATAAGAAAAAAGATTCGCACGAACAGTATTAATTTGCTCGATTGATTCATTGATTACTGGAATACATAGTGCATGATTGATTTTTAGCGCATCATTTTTGACGAGCGATAAAGCATCGTTATAACATTCACGTGCTTTGTTTGTATTACCAATACTTTGACATGATACACCTAGATTTATGAGTGCTTCCACTGAGTCAGGATTGAATTGCAAGATTTTTTCATAAATAGGTATGGCATCTTCATAATAATCATTTTTTTGCAAGATATAACCAAGCCCGATACCCGCTGTTTCATTGTAAGGGTCAGCAAGAATACCTTTTTGTAACAGTTCGATCGCCTTTGCATCATCACCGCTGTGCTTGTAAACATTTGCAAGATTGACCAGAGACATTCCAAATTCAGGATTAATGGATAAAGCCTTCTCATACATTGTTTGGGCATCATGAATCTTACCTTGTCTTTCAAGTACCATCCCAAGGTTGTTATAAACATCAGGTAAATCCGACAGTATTAACGCCGCTTTACTGTATGCATAATGAGCTTCTTCGAATTTATCATTAGATTGGTAAATAAGCCCCAGATTAAACCACGCCTCTCCAAAATTTGGGTCATGCTTTATAGTCTTTTTATAAGCACTAACAGCTTTTTCTACTTGGTTCGTTTCTTGGTAACAAAGTGCCAGGTTGTAATATATATCTGGTATTTCAGGGCTATATTTCTGTGCTTTTATATAATCTTTAATAGCTGTAGCAGGCTTGTCTCTGTTTCTTTTTATATTACCTAGCACATAATGCAAGTATCCCTCATTTGGTGCAGCTTTGATGGCCACTTCAGCATGCTTTTGTGCCCGCTTCAGGTCACCCTTTTGAGTCAAAATCAGACTCAGTAAATGATTCGCGTCAAGATTTCGTGCACGTTCACTCAGAATTAAACTACAAATAGATTCAGCCTGAACCAGATCGCCGGATTCTGCCAATTCATTTGCCTCAACAATATGTGCAGTTATCTGATCAGGTGTCATCCAAGGGTGTCCTTCATCATATACAATCATCGTTACTGCTGTAGACATTAAAGTTTAAACTAACCAAAAATTGACGTGGCAATTATAACTTTGATAACTGAAGCTATATTTACTTCTGCTACTGTAACAATAGTTGCGTATTGAATATCTTGTAGTCCATATGCACTAAGAAAATAGATGCGTGTAAGTTATAAACTCATCTTTTTAAGCGATTCTTTATTTATTTGATTAAAACGCTTTAGGAGAGTACCTGAAAGCTCAGCACGCCAGTTGCTTTTTGCTTTAACCCATTTCCCATCTGCTTTTGCAACAGTTCTTCTGTCTGGCAGTTTATTATTGATGATGTCACGACCTAAGAATCTACTGATACTCTTTAGGATTTCGTCCATATCGCAAACAAGCTTTTCATACTCAAGTAACAATGTATTAGGACGTTCTAAGGGGTTCCATGACTGAACATGGTTTGACCATGTCCCAAACCGGTGTTGTCCTTCTATTATCGCTTCTAAAGAAATACTTTTATCAAAAAATTGCCATAAACTAACGCTTGCAGCACGTCCATCTCTGATTACGTAGATAGTCTTGTTATTATCCTTGTTAAGTTCATGTGTTTTAACTAATGGAAGATCACTTTCAGCAAAACTAATCTGTCCTTCAGGGCCATGCTCAAGATGGCCAACATATTCTTCCAACTTTCTATTGCCGCCTAGATCATCAGGGTAGATACTTGCTGAATGGAGTTCAAAGCAATTCCACAATATTGTTCGAAGAAGGGTGTTACCACTACGAGGGTAAGATGCGAGCCATATTATATCTGTATTCGCCATAACAATTATCACTTCACTATTTTATCTACTAGGTGAATGACACCACATATCGATCTTAAGACAGCACACAAATAATATTATAATTTTCTGTGACTACTATTGTCCAATGGTTTGTCGTTATTTTTTACTCAAACAGTTTAAGACAACGATTTTCAAAATAAGTCAACAACTGAACCAATACACCTCGAACAATCATCGTTGCAAGAATGACGCCCAAGATATTCGCCAACATATCCGCCCATTCAAAGCTGCGGGTATTAACCAGTAATTGTGCAAACTCTAGTGAAACCCCCAACACAACTAACAGAACCATGGTTACAAAACGCTGTTTAACAAATTGTGCATACCAAGCCATGACACCAAAGTAACCAGTAAAATGGTATAACTTATCTGACCATTTTTGTGTCATCGGTAATATAGGGTGTGGTGCTAATGACGTATAAATAATAAACCCAACCATCAAAGCACCAATTAAATGCCAAAGTTTTATCCAGTGTAATGCCGTAGATTGCAACGTCATCGCCTAAAGAAATAAGTAGAGTAAAACCGTGCCAAGCACTAAACGGTAAATAACAAACGGCCACATTCCAATGCGACTAATGAGCTTTAAAAATAAATAAATACAGAGGTAGGCCGCCAACGCAGAGAGTGATGTGGCTAATAATAAAGCAACCCAATCTACAACCGCTTCAGCCTGAATTAATTTAATGGTTTCCAGGCCACCCGATAACACAATGACAGGGATAGAAAGCAGAAATGAAAACCGTGCGGCAGCTGCTCGATCTAAACCTAATAATAATCCAGCCGTCATCGTGATCCCTGAACGTGAAGTGCCGGGAATTAAAGCTATTGCCTGCGCCATACCGACAAAAGCCACATCGCCCCAGCTCAAAGAATGTTCATTACGGTTCTGTTTTGCACGCCAATCAGCCCAACCTAATAAGAGCCCAAAGCCGATCGTTGTCGCAGCGATTACTAACGGTGATCGCAACTGCCCAGAAATTATATCGTGAAACAATAAACCTGCGAGACCAACAGGGATTGTGCCAAGCAACACCGCCCATGCCAGACGGCTTTCGCCTACCGTTTGTCGCTGTACAACCGACTGGCTCCAGTCTTTCGTCATTGTGATTAATTCGCGTCGAAAATACCAAACAACGGCAGTTAAACTACCTATATGTACAGCGACGTCGAAAGCTAACCCCTGATCTTCCCAGCTACTTAGCAACGGTAAAAGAATTAAATGCGCCGAGCTGGAAATAGGTAAAAACTCAGTGAGCCCCTGCAACAATGCTAAAAAAATTATTTGCTCAATTGGCATTCAACAACCCTTTTTTATAATCGATTACGCTGGTCTTGAAAATCAAACCCTTTCAGTGGTATATCTAAACCGCGCGTAAACGCAATGACTTTAAATAACTCCCCCATCTCTGATGGCAGCACGAGTTGTTTTATTTGTTGTGTCATTTTTATTTGTTCATTTACATCAGTTATTTTAGCAACGCGCTGTTCTATACCCAACGACAATAAAAAATGTGCCTGAGTGGTGTAGCCTGCAACAAATAACTCATTCTTTGAAGCGACTTCCGCCAGTGCTGTGAAATCCACATGGGCAGTAATATCTTGCAAGCCGATCAATACCATTGCATCAGGATGTGCACGATGTTGATAATGGCACATTAAGGTACCAGTGTTACGCTGTTGGTGATAAAACTCACGTCGCGTGTATCCGTAATCTATTAATAATACCAAGCCTGACTCTAAAAATTCTGACACGCTATGTAACCAAGCATCCGCTGAGCTATTTATTTCAGATTCATACCCATCCGGAAAGTTTTCGCCAAGTTCGGTTTCAATTTTTCGAACCGTTGCTACAAGCGCATCATCTGCCGCACGTGTTGTTAAACCTAATTCCCCCTCATCGCTGATGACCACCTGTTCTTTTATCTGGCCGTCTTCAACCACAAAGCGCTGCACTGGCATTGCATCAATTAATTCATTACCCAGCACCACACCTCGAAAACCAGAAACAGGTAATGCATCTAACCATTGCACACGATCGAAACATTGTGGACAAATTAATTTGATCGTTTCTGCCTGTCGTTGGCGTAATTCGGCGCTGAGCTCAAGGATATAATATCGATCGGGTAACTGCTGGCAATCTTCTAGCGTTATTAGAATTGTTGCCGCCATCATACCCGAACCCGCGCCTACTTCTAAGATATCAGCGTGATCTAACTCAGCAAGCACTTGCGCACATTGGCTTGCTACGCATTGCGAAAATAGCGGCGATATCTCTGGTGCAGTTGTAAAATCACCATCCTGACCAAATTTCTCTAACCCGCCACTGTAATAGCCTGCTCCCGGCGCATACAGTGCTAGTTGCATAAATACAGCGAAATCAATTGCACCGCCGGCTTTTGCAATGGCAGAGTGAATTTGCTCGACTAACGCATCACTATGTTTACGTGCAGATGGACTCGGTTCAGGCAGATGCGATTTAGATGCTTTTTTGCTCAATGGCATATTCACAGATAGATAGTTATCGTTTGGGCTTTAGGTTACAGTTAAAACATAATAACAGACATAAACAGGAAATATTGTGGAACACGCTTCAATTACTGGCAAAGTTATTTTAGTTACTGGTGCATCGCAACGCATTGGCGAGCATATTGTACGATTGATGCATAGCGAGGGCATGAATATTATCCTGCATTATCGAAGTTCACGTGATTCAGCTCAAAAAATCCAACAAGAACTTAATGCAATACGTGAAAATTCTGTTGTTTTAATTCAAGCCGATCTTAACGAAACAAAAAAAATATCTGAAATGATCCGTGAAGCGGCCAACGCGTGGGGGCGTATTGATGCTATTGTGAATAATGCATCCAGTTTCTACCCGACTCCTGTCGGTGATATTGATGAAAAAGTCTGGGACGATCTGATCAACAGCAATTTAAAAGCACCTTTGTTTCTCTGCCAAGCTGCTGCCCCTTACTTAAAACAGCAACAAGGCTGTATTGTAAATATCGTTGATATTCACGCCGACCGGCCACTAAAAAACCACACAGTTTATTGTATCGCTAAGGCTGGTTTGGTAATGCTGACTAAATCACTTGCGCGTGAACTTGCCCCCGAGATTCGCGTAAACGCCATTGCCCCCGGTGCAATACTCTGGCCTGAAAATGATATTGATGATGTGACTAAGAAACGTATTCTTTCTGGCACTGTTTTAAAACGCCAAGGCTCGGCAGATGATATTGCCACAACAGTACGTTTTTTAATTAAGGAAGCAAACTATATTACAGGCCAAATTTTGGCTGTTGATGGTGGAAGAACATTGAGTAATTGATTGCCCTGAATCTTCGGTACGAAGATTAGGGTACTCACAATGAACCAGCATGGTTCTGTGAGAATTTAAACTATAAGTAATTCAAAGCCCCTCTTTCAAATATTAGAAATCCAGATCCACTGCCCACAAATTTTGATCACCCTTATCAAATCTTTCCCACATTTCACTGTATGTTTCGCCAGTTAAAGGATAGGCCAAATCAGGCGCTAGTTCAGTGAGGGGCAATAACACAAAGGCATATTCTTCTATTTCTCTGCGTGGAATATGCAAACCCTCGTCTTCAAGAATTAAGTCATCGTAAAGTAGTAAATCAATATCAAGCGTTCGCGCCATAAAACTTTCAGCGCCGCGTAACCGACCATGCAACTCTTCAATCTCGTTCATTTGTTCATGAACACCTTGCACGCTTAAATCCGTATCAAACATCACGACTAGATTTAAAAAATTATCCCCCTGAAAACCAACCGCTTCGCTTTCATACACGCAGGAAACCTTCATGTCCGGATAAAGATCTTTCAAGATAATCAATGAAGAGCGAATATTTTTTTCCGCTTCAATATTGCTACCTAAACTGAGGAAAACGCGGGACATGTTAGCTTTTGTTACCACGCTCAATAATAATACCGACGCCTTCAGCGCCACGAATTGCACCTCGTTTGTTTAGCACCACTTTCACCCATGGCACATCAAACTCAGTCATAATGATTTCAGCGATTTTCTCAGTTAATGTTTCAACCAGTTCAAATTTCGCTTCACCGACATATTGAATCAAGCGCTTTGCAACCGATTTATAATCTAGCGTGTCATCAATATGATCACTGGCGGCAGCTTTCTTTATATCTGTCGCCATTTCGATATCAAGCACAACAGTTTGTTTAATTTTGCGCTCCCAGTCATAGATACCAATGACTGTCTCAATTTCTAATCGTTTAAGAAAAATAATATCCATACACACCACAAAAATTATTGTCAAAAATTCAACGCGCACTTTAGCATATTTGCCGAGCTAAGCTTGCCTTTCCTGCTGACAACGTTTCCAATAGGCGCATGCAAATTTTCGACATCAGTCTTATTATCGCCGCCTACCTGCTTGGCTCACTCTCCAGTGCCATCATTGTCTGTAAATTAATGGGGTTACCTGATCCACGCACACTCGGCTCTAATAACCCCGGTGCAACCAATGTGCTGCGGTTTGGCGGCAAAAAGGCTGCAGCCATTGCTCTGTTTGGCGACATGATTAAGGGCGTTATTCCCGTTATTGCCGCGCAATGGCTTAATGCAGACAATCTAACGCTTGGGCTCGTCGGCTTTGCCGCCTTCATCGGTCACCTCTACCCCGTCTTTTTCGGTTTTAAAGGTGGTAAAGGCGTTGCCACCGCTTTTGGCGTGTATCTCGCCCTTTATTGGCAAATGGGTCTCGCAGTAATAGTCGTTTGGCTAATTGTTGCAAAAGTATTCAAAATCTCATCACTGGCTGCCCTAATAGCTTCTGCCTTTGCACCGGCGATTATCTGGTACTTAACCAAAAATATGGAATGGGTTGTTATCACCAGTGTTATCACTGTCATGCTGACATGGCGACATCGTTCTAATATTCAGAACTTAATAAGTGGTAGCGAAGGTAATATTGGTACCGATAAACAAAAATAAATATAAAAATAGGCTGATAAATTATCGTTTTTTCTATTATTAGAATTTAACGCAGAGTGCGCAAAGACGCGAAGAACGCAGAGCAATGGATGACTTTTCAAAAAAACTTTTTTTATAAAAAAATACTTTGCGACCTCTGCGCCTTCGCGAACTCTGCGTTAAAAACACCCAAATCAAGTAAATATTTCTAAGTTAGGGTGCCACCAAATCTTCTAACGACCACCTAGGCTGAGCTTTAAATCCTTCTCCTCCACGTTCGCCGGCCAACAAACGCAAATGGCCTGCAAATGCGATCATCGCCCCGTTGTCAGTACAAAATTCCATGCGCGGATAAAACACTTCAGCCTGTTCTTTCTCAACCATTCTTTGCATCCGAGCACGTAAGGCTTTATTGGCACTGACGCCTCCAGCAAGCACTAAACGTTTCACACCGGTTTGCTGAATCGCTCGTTTACACTTAATTGCTAGTGTTTCAAGCACCGCATCTTGAAAAGCTCGTGAGATATCCGCTTTATTTTTTTCGCTATCCCCCAGCTCTTGCCATGTGTTCAACGCGAACGTTTTCAAGCCACTAAAGCTAAATTCAAGACCCGGACGATTCACCATCGGGCGCGGAAAAGTAAGCCTGTCAGGATCGCCAAGCTCAGCTAGCTTCTCAATGGCCGGTCCACCGGGGTATCCTAAATCCAGTAGCTTAGCGGTTTTATCAAACGCCTCACCCACCGCATCATCTAAGGTGTCACCTAAAATTTGGTATTGGCCTACACCCGACACTTCCACCAACATCGTGTGCCCACCCGACACTAGCAGAGCAATAAAGGGGAATTCGGGCGGTGTTTCTTCCAACATGGGAGCCAACAAATGCCCTTCCATATGATGCACACCCACATGTGGCACACCCAATGCCCACGCTAAACTGCGCCCCACTGCGGCGCCAACCAATAACGCTCCCACTAGGCCAGGCCCCTCGGTATAGGCAATGCCGTCAATCTCACTCCGCGCTGTCTTAGCTTGGGACAGTACGTTATCTAATAAAGGTAAAATCTTGCGCACATGGTCACGTGACGCCAATTCCGGTACCACGCCGCCATATTCGGCATGTAATTCAACCTGGCTATAAAGCGCATGTGAAAGCAAGCCTTGCTCACTGTCATAAACAGCCACACCGGTTTCGTCACATGAGGTCTCAATACCAATAATTCGCATTGTTTTGCCTGAATTTATCTAAAATAATGGTTTGCGCGGCATTCTAGCAGAAAGATCGCCAAAAACAGGCAGATAGTTGCCTAGATCCTTTGCATTTTCGCTGATAACTCATTAAGATTGCGCCCCCTTGCAAGGATTGGGGCCAAAGCCCTGAGACTATTAGTTAATTTATTATTTGAACAGGTTATTTTACATGCCATCAGTAAAAGTTAGAGACAACGAACCATTTGACGTAGCACTACGTCGTTTTAAGCGTTCTTGCGAAAAAGCCGGTGTACTTTCAGAAATCCGT
>Ga0316207_10000984_pt1 | contig 38851 bp, 30 predicted proteins | sample 6weekpyrite_MG_FD_204943 | JGI IMG/M metagenome (GOLD analysis project Ga0316207, IMG submission 204943) | Microbial mat bacterial communities from mineral coupon in-situ incubated in ocean water Damariscotta River, Maine, United States -... | ecosystem: Environmental > Aquatic > Marine >... | reverse complement strand
TTGCGAAAAATGTATTCGATGAATTTATCAATGACGCGGCTTATGAAGTTAAAATTGCAAAAAAAGATATTGAAGCAAATGATATTGAAATTGAACAGGGTCAATTGTATTGGCTTGAAACAAAAACGGGCAAACAAACGTACTACACAGTAGAGCCTAAAACAAATTTTTGGCGACGTTTTGGTCAGGGTGTATTTTCATTAATGCCAATTGAATCTCAATTATAACCAGATAACATCGCACCGTTTTACCTGCCCTCACAGGTACGATAATTATAAATATGATTTATAAAATAAAGTGAATAATTTGATAATGAAAAAGTATGTGTTTGTCATAAGCCTGTTTTTTTCTATCCTGTCATTTGCCGATGTACCTCCACATCAGCTGGCGGAAGTTAAGCATCTGCTAAATTTTGTTAAAAACAGCAACTGTACCATGACCCGAAATGGCACTGCTCATTCGGGAAATAAGGGTGTTGAACACATCCAGATGAAATATGACTATTTTAAAGATGATATAAAAACCACTGAAGACTTCATTAAGTATTCAGCCACCAAAAGCACCATGAGCGGAAAATACTACACGGTTAAATGTCCTGATAAAAACACCATTAAATCACAGGACTGGCTGTTAACTGAATTAAAACGATACCGCTCACAAATCAAACAATCAATTAAAACTGATGCGAGTGATAACGCAACTGTTTGTAAAGAACCCAGACCACAAATATGCACCATGGAATATGTGCCCGTTTGTGCTCAATTAAAAGATAACACCTACAAAACATTTGCATCCGGTTGCAGTGCTTGCGCTGATAAAAGCGTAGTCCTTTATATACCCGGAAAATGTCAGACGAAAAAATAAATTGTCTCAATATTGTATGCTTAAAAATCAGATTCAAAAACAGGTACCTCAAGCAAACTCAGGAAAAACATAATTAAGCGGCAATATGTTTGTTTACTAATCTTCAACAAATGATGAGAAGTCAAATGAGATATGAAAGCAATAGTAATTATACTCAAATAAGCGCAACCGAGTATCCCCCTGAAGTCAATCGAGCATCACTCACTCAAAAAGCGCATCGTAAAATATCACCGATGTTCCATTCCAGGGTGACAAACCTGGATCGCTGGTTAGTAAAAAAAATGCTTGATGTGGTGGGCAAGCCCCCGGTACGTATTAGCCTCTGGGATGGCATTGAGGTTACAACTCCCTGTGAAAACCCAATTGCCGTTATGGTGTACTGTGACCGCGGTGCTTTATTGAAAACCATTTTAAACCCTGAATTACACTGGGGGGATTTATATTGTGCCGGCCGTGTTATATTCGAAGGTGATTTAGCCAAATTTATGCAGGCTATTTATAACGGCTTAAGCGGTAAAGGCACACCGGGGTTATTGCGTCGACTGGTTTTAAGGCTGGGACACCGCAATATATTTAATTCTTTTGATAAGGCCCGGGAAAATATTCATCACCATTATGATCTCGGTAATGAATTTTATAAATTATGGTTAGATAACGCTGAAAAACAATACACCTGTGCTTATTTTAAAAATGAAGACATGTCATTAGAAGAGGCGCAGATTGCAAAACTGCATCATATTTGTCACAAGTTACATTTAAAACCCGGCGACACCGTTGTCGAAGCCGGTTGTGGCTGGGGCGGACTCGCACGGTTTATGGCCAGACATTATGGCGTCACGGTTAAGGCCTATAACATATCAAATGAACAGATAAAATATGCACGGCAACGTGCAGAAGATGAAAACCTGGCGGATAAAATTGAATATATTCTAGATGACTACCGCAACATTTCGGGAAAGTACGATGTATTTGTCTCTATTGGAATGTTAGAGCACGTAGGGATATGTGATTATAAAGCCTTAGGTTCAATGATTAAACGCTGTCTCAAAGATGATGGGCGCGGTTTAATTCATACGATAGGACGATTAACAGAAGGTCCAATGAATGCCTGGATAGAAAGACGTATTTTTCCCGGCGCCCAACCACCGGCGCTAAGTCAGATGATGACTATTTTTGAACCCAATGATTTAGCCGTTTATGATGTTGAAAATTTACGTTTACACTATTCTAAAACATTAAATGAATGGTTAAATCGTTTTAATGAGCATAAGACTGAAATCACTGAAATGATGGATGAAGAATTTGTTAAAGCCTGGGGTTTATATTTAAGCGGTTCTATTGCTGCCTTTAATGTCGGTGACCTGCAATTATTTCAGGTGGTTTTTCATCACGCCGAAAACCATCGCATCCCCTCATCCCGTCATTATATGTATGACAAACCCGATTACACCGGTTCAGGAAAAACAAAACTCACCGTGGTTCCATCAGATGTGGAATAAGCTATGACTTCCTATGATGTTTTAATTGTCGGGGGCGGCCCCTCCGGTTCAACGCTAGCATATCACTTAAAAGACGCAGGCCTCAGCGTGGCTATTTTAGACAAACAGTCATTCCCACGACAGAAAATCTGTGCAGGCTGGGTCACACCACAGGTCATGCAGGTTCTAAATCTTGATCTTGAAGACTATGCGATGAATAATATTCTACAGAAAATCAGTGGTTTTAAAATTAGTCAGCTGGGTCAAAAACAGGTGACATCCCATTACCCGGGTGAACCGGTCAGCTATGGCATTCGACGCATTGAGTTTGATGACTATCTATTAAAACGCTGCGCCGCCGAACTCATTTTAGGAGAAGCCTTTAAAACAATGCAAAAAAATAACCATGGCTGGCTGGTGAATGAAACCTATCAGGCTAAAATTGTGATTGGTGCCGGTGGTCATTATTGTCCGGTCGCTCGCGCCATCGGTTCTAAAGACAGCAAGGAATTAGCGGTACTTGCACAGGAAGCTGAATTTGAAATGAGCGCCGAACAAAAACACAACTGTCGCATTAAAGAAGACGTACCCGAGTTATTTTTCACACCCGATTTAATGGGCTATGGCTGGGTATTTAGAAAAGGCGATTATTTAAATATAGGCTTAGGCCGTGAAGATAAAAGCAAATTATCCACCCATGTAAAAGCCTTTTGTGAACACCTCACCGAGCACAAAAAAATTCCCGCGGATATCACCGAGAAATACTGTGGCCATGCGTATTTATTATATAATCATGCAGCACGGGAAATGCTGACGGATCATGCGCTGCTTATAGGTGATTCCGCCGGTTTAGCTTATCCGCAAAGTGGTGAAGGCATTCGTCCGGCCGTTGAGTCCGCCATCATTGCCGCCAGGGTTATTCGCGACTGCAAGGGTGACTACAGCAAACAGAATTTAGCTTCTTATAAAAACCAGATGCAACAACGATTTGGCAAGCGTCTGCCCGGCCCTGACACCCTGGAACGGTTACCGATGTTTATTAAAAAAATAGTTGCCAGCCAGCTTATGAAAACCCACTGGTTTACAGAAAAAATTGTAACGGAAAAATGGTTTTTGCAAAAACATCAGCCACCATTATCCGTTGATTGATTACTTAAAAATTTTGCCGAAAAGTTACCGAGTAATCACCTGCAACTCTGCGGAAAAATTAATTACATTACCACCTGATACTGCTGCCGATATTCACCCGGCGAGACCCCGGCCCAACGATGAAAAGCACGGGTAAAATTAGCCGCATCCGAGTAGCCCAAGATATTGGCAATTTCATATATGTGCATTTCTGTATCGCTCAATTTTTCTTTTGCCATTATAAATTTAGCCTGATTTAAAAGGTCATTAAATTTCAGGTCATATTTTTTAAGCTTGCGCTGTAATGTGCGTACTGAAATATCGGCAATATCCGCAATGTCTTCTATGCTGCAGTGCTGGTTTTGTATATAGGCCGTCATAATCTGGCGGATTGCGTTTGCAAAATCCGCATCCAGATCATATTCACTCTTACTACGTAATTCTAAACTGGCAGGAATATCAATATTAACGGGTAAATGCAGACAATGTTTTTCTATTGAGATGACAGATGTTTTATTTGAAAAAGTAATCTCACTGTTTTTTAAAAAACCACAGGTTTTAATCGCTGAGTTTTTATTCATCATTAATTGAATATACCCAGGAAACCACTCAATGCCAGTGGCTAACTGTACCAGCTGTATCATGCTGGTCACTCTGTAGAGTTCCATTTGTACGTCATTTTTATACAGAGGCATGCCCGCGTAGCTAAACGTGTAATGTGAAGCCTTTTCTTCAAGCGTAAAACCTGTAGCTGAACTTTGACTTGAGGCAATGTCACAAAATATTTCCAGTAAGTTTTTAAGGCTAACACTGTTGTGAATTAAGGGTGCTAAAGACACAACCTTATGCCAGGGGGTCGTTTGTGCTACTAATGAACCAAAATCAGGCATATTTTCATCACGTGCCACTATATTAATTAAATGCCAGAAAGGCTTTTCGGGTAACAGGCTCTCGGGATCGAGGTCGGCCGTGGGTAAATTTACTTTTTTCAAATACGCGTCCGCAGAAACCCCATTATTTATCATGGTAATTTCAAACTGTTTTTTAAATGCAGCCTTTACCAGATGTATATTATCGGTTTCACTTCTCATATTGTCCCTGTTTGACACTGACTATCTCTGGCGTATTTTTCATTTAAAAATCAGCATCTAAATATATTACGCAGTGGCTGAGTTAATTACGGATCTAAAAGTGCCTTGAATTGTGCGCAGCAGTTCAACAATATAATAAACTTGTCGTGAAATGACAAGTACGACCAATTGAATAAAGAATATCGATAGACAATAATGTTGGTTGTTCAAATGCTCGCGAATCTATCATTGTAAAAATAAAGATACATCCGTTGCAGTAAAAACAAATATTACAATAATGTAACAAATCGAAATACCCAACTCGATATAGCCAAGGAAATGAACATGAAACTAAGTCATAAACTATTGACGTCTATACTGGCGTTTTCAATGTCTGCGATGGCATTTAGCCCGTCACTGTTTGCCGCTAAAAAAGAAATGCCGACCCAGGTACTTATCACAAATGTGAATGTCTGGGACGGCACAAGCAGTCAATTAAAGTCTAAGACGGATATTCTAATTGAGAACAATCTTGTAAAGAAAGTCGGTAAAGGCTTAAACGCGAGTGGCGCGACTGTAATTGATGGTAAAGGCGGCACTGTCATTCCTGGCTTGATCGATATGCATTCACATATGTGTATTCAAGAGGGAATGCTGGTTGGTCGTGATGGTTATGATCAAATGGCAATGGGCGCGCGTGCACACGTCTCTATGATGCAATATCTTGACCAGGGTTTTACAACGGCACGTGATACGGGCTGTAATATTCTGGGAATGGCTAAAGCAATCAATAAAGGTTTGCTTGAAGGGCCACGCTTGTTCCCCTCTGGTGGTTTTTTGAGTCAGACAGGCGGGCATGCTGACACCGGTAGTTTTAATGATGTACCGGGCGCTGTTGATGACCTGGAACGTCATGGTTTTGGTTATATTGTTGACGGTGTCACTGAGGCGCGTCGTGCGGCACGTCAAAATTTACGAGCAGGTGCAACACAGATTAAAGTCATGGCCGGTGGTGGTGTTGCCAGTGAGTTTGATCCGCTTCACGCCACTCAGATGTCGGTAGAAGAAATGAAAGCGATTGTTGAGGTAGCAAAAGACTATGGCACCTATGTGACCGTCCATGCTTACCATGATCGTTCGGTTAACCGCGCTATTGATGCGGGCGTCAGAACCATCGAGCACAACTTTCTGGTATCTGAAAAAACCATTAAACGCATGAAAAAAGAAGGTGTGGCATTAAGTGCACAAGCGGTTATGTCACTGGAGGCATTTGGTGACCCGGATTCCATTACTTTTTTTAGTGCCGATCAAAAAGCCAAAGGTAAGGCAGTGAATAAGGGCGCGTCGCAAATGTTTAAATGGGCTCGTAAACACAAACTGTTAATTGTTACGGGTGGTGATATGTTTGGCCCGGCTTATAACACACGCCAGGCCGATAATATGGTGTGGATGAAAAAAGTCGGTTTTAATGATTTAGAGATCCTGAAAATGGGCACCTCAAATGCGGCAGAAGTGCTTAGCTGGTCTGGCGGTATGAACCCCTATAAAGATGGTCCACTGGGTGTCATTAAAAAGGGCGCCTATGCGGATTTGATTATCGTTGATGGTAACCCATTAAAAGATGTTGCGATTCTTAATGATTATAAAGAGAAATTTAAAATCATTATGAAAGACGGTAAAGTGTTAAAAAATACGCTATAACGGCTGCATGAATTAAGGCCACCTCTATTAACAGGGCACTACGGTGCCCTGTTTTGTTGATGCCGGTTTTATAGTAATAAATCGAATTTTTTAAAAGGACTCTCAAATGAGATTATTAAAATTAAATATTTTCAGTCACATTGTTTTTATCCTTTTGCTGTCATGCTCGACAAGTGCTTTTAGTGAAAATAAATTACCGACACAAACACTCATAAAAAACGTCAATATCTTTGATGGAAAAAATAAAAATCTCATTAAGGGCCGTGATGTACTGATCGAAGCCAGTCTAATTAAAAAAATCGGTAAAAATTTAAAAGCGAATAAAAATGCAAGTATCATCGATGGTGGTGGTCGTACATTAATGCCGGGGTTAATTGAGTCCCACGGTCATCTTTCGATCATCGATAAACTCAGTAATTTAAAACATCACTTTAGCTGGGTGGATATTGGCAATCGCATGGTGCCCATGGCAGAAAGCTGGCTGATGGATGGTTTCACCACCGTACGCGATGTGGGTGGGCCATCTATGGGTTTAATGCGTAGCATCAATGCCGGCATTATTTCCGGCCCCAGAATCTACCCTTCCGGTGCATTGCTCTCACAAACCTCGGGCCACGCGGATATTCGTGAGCGTAGCGACAGGCATGTCACCCTGGCCGGTGTACACGATGAACATATGGCACGATTAGGTTATGTTCGAGTAGCGGATGGCGCGGATGCCGTGTTAACCGCAACACGGGAAAATTTACGCAATGGCGCAACCCAAATTAAAATTATGGCCGGCGGCGGTAATGCTTCAGAGTTTGACCCTATCGATAGCAAACAATATTTACCCGAAGAAATAGAAGCTGCAGTTCGTGCTGCCAGAGATTGGGATACCTATGTCGCTGCGCATCTATTTTATCCCGATCAAATTCACCGCTTTATTGATGCTGGTGGTATGTCACTGGAACATGCGCCGGCGATTGATGCGAAAACCATGAAAAAGGTTGTTAAGAAGGGTGTATTCATCTCAATGCAGATGAATGGTTTATCAACTGAGCTTCGTGATAGCCCATTTAATCCACCTTATGCAAAAGCCGGCATTATCGCCATCCAGAAAGACTCAGAAAAATTTGCTGCACTGGTCAAAAAATATAAACCTAAAATGGTTTTTGCTACAGATGCCTTAGGTGATATCGAAACCCAGACCAAACAACGCCGTTTTGAATTATTCGAACGTGCCCGCGTGTTTGGTAATTTCGAAACCCTAAAAAGTGCGACCTCAGTCGGCGGTGAGTTAATGTTATTAACCAATCGCCGCAACCCTTACAAGCAAGGCAAGCTGGGAGTTATCGAAGAAGGCGCTTACGCTGACCTGTTGATTGTGGATGGTAATCCGCTTAAAGATATTAACGTTCTCGGTGCCAATGAAATCTGGATTAAAGCGCCAAAACCAGAACCAGTTCAATCACTGCGGTTAATTATGAAAAATGGTGAGATCTATAAAAATACACTTTAAAAACATTTTTTACATATGTTTATTTTTGTGCAGTTTTGCTGTTTTAGCTGAAAAGCCTTTACAGCGAATTGCTCTGGGCTTATGTGCTATGCAGTTTAAATCGCACCAATATGGGATGCGATTGGTCAACAGAGTCCAGATCTGTTCCTGTTTATGGGTGATAATGTTTATGCTGATTTTGATGGTAAACAAACATTCTTGCCAAGCAAAGAAACATTGCAACGTGATTGGTCTATGTTAGCGCAGGAACCCCATTTTAAACGATTCCGTAAACAGGTACCGATTCTGGCAACCTGGGATAATCATGATTATGGTAAGCATAATGGCGGTGCAGAGTTTAAGTTAAAGCAATTAACAAAATCGGCTTTTCTTGATTTTTTTAATGAACCGAAAAATAGTCAACGGCGAAAGACGCCGGGTATTTAAGATGCAAAGATTTTCGGTCCAAAAGGTAAGTGCGTCCAGGTTACACTGCTGGATACCCGCTATTTCAAAGACTCATTTATTAAAGACCCTAGAAGTCAGGCGCAGAAAAAAGCGACTGGACGAATGGGGTAATTACCCGTTAGAAAGACTGAGACTAATTGAGTTAATTAATCAAACCGATGAAAAAAATATACTATTGCTCAGCGGCAATGTGCACTATACCGAAATATCAAAAATACAGTTAGATGGTTATGAGCTAATTGATTTTACCTCCAGTGGCTTAACACATACCAATGCTGACTATGCAAAAGCAGAAAACAGTTATCGTGTAGGTAATGCTTATGATGGTATTAATTTTGGTTTAATTGAAATTGACTGGCAAGATAAAGATAAAATAAAGCTGAACTTAATGGCTAAAAATGAACATGGCGATACGGTGTTTGAGTACGTTATGGCATTTAATAAATATCATTAACTTTAAATTATATCTGGGTAAAGAAATGAAAATTAAATACAGGTTTTACACTATATTAACCTGCCTGGCATTCATGTCACAAACCAGTGTGGTAACTGCGAATAATTTTGGTGGTCCAAATGCAGTAAAAAACACGATTGATGATGATGCAGGTGTTGAAAATGCAGCAATCGAAAAAAATTTTACAGAAGCCTGGTCTGACTGGAAAGCTGGCTTACAGAAAGATCACGGTTTTTCAATTGGTATTGATTATTCCGCGGTGACATTAAGCTCAACAGAAGAGGGTGCCAGTGGTGATGATAATGCAGCCAGTGGTATGTTTCGTTTATATGGCTCATGGGATTTAGTCGGTCGTGGCACTAAAAATACCGGGGCACTGGTTTATAAACTTGAGCAACGCCATAGTTATACTGATGTCACTGTTCAGGACTTTGGTTTTGATCAGGGTTATGTAGGTTTAATAGAACCACCCTTTAGTGATCAAAAAGGTCGTTGGACTAATCTATACTGGCGCCAGCGAATGAATGAAGGTGAGTCAACAATTCTGGCGGGTTTTATAGATGTAACGGATTATGTCAATGTCTACGCACTGGCCAGTCCCTGGACCGGTTTTATGAACTTTGCATTTAGTACCGGCAGTGCATCCATGTTCACGCCTAATGATGCCACTTTTGGTATTGCCGGTGGGACGATGTTAGGTAAAAACATGTTTTTAATCGGAAGTGTTGCCAATGCTTACGCCGACTCTACAGACCCATTTGATGGAGCCGGTGATTTCTTTAGTGAAAACGAATACTTCTCAAGTCTAGAACTGGGCTGGACCCGTTCACAAGATCGTATTTATCTGGATAATATGCATGTAACCTTATGGCATGTTGATGAAAGCCTACTTGCAGGGACTCCGGGTGGTTGGGGTGTCGCATTCAATTACTCACGTGCCTTTAAAGACAATCAATATATGCCATTTATTCGCGGTGGTTATGCCGATGAGGCCGGTACTTTATTAGAAACTTCTCTTAGTGTCGGCCTGGGTTATAACGCCGTTGGTGGTCGTGACCAGTTAGGCCTTGCGTTTAACTGGGGGAAACCCAATGAAAATAGTTTTGGTCCCGGTCTGAATGATCAGTATGTGCTTGAAGCGTATTATCGATATCAGCTGAGCAAGGAGATTGCCCTGACACCTGACTTGCAGTTTATGAAAGACCCAGCTCTTAATCCTACTGAAGATAGTTTATGGGTGTTGGGTTTACGGCTTCGGGTGGCTTTATAATTTTTTATTTGTCATAGCTGCGACAAAATCATCTTTTCGTCATACCGGCGCATGCCGGTATCCATGCTTCAGGTTCTTTTTAGATAGTGCTCTCTATAATACCCAGGGCTATAACCCGACCAAGTAGAGAATGCTCTTACAAAATTGGTGGCGTCCGAATAACCAAGTATATTCGTGATTTCAGAAATGCTTTTATTTTTGTCGGCGAGCATAATCCTGGCCTCGCGATAGAGTAGATTGTTCCGAATTTTTCTAAAAGTTGTACCTTGTTTTTCCAGCTGGCGTTGTAGTTGTCTGGGAGTGGATAACATAGCCGACGACACAAAATCACCACTAATGACTTCATCTTCAAGATAAGTGCAGAATATTTCCTCAATACCATCGATGACATCTTTTTCATCAAGATTATCCATTAATCCAAACACGGGGTTCTGTTTAAGGTAATCTTGATTAACCGGTGAGAGTAAAGTTTTATTATCAATAAAAATTGCCGTATGATCTGCTTCAAAAAACATCTGACTATCTTTTTCATTAAACCCTTTAATATTATCTGGGCCAACATAACTGAACCGTACCTGTGAAGGTTTCCAGTTATCGTTAGCGGATAAACTTTGCACAACACGAATAAAGGCTGCCGTCATATATTGCTCAAAGGTGATCGTAGTAGCAGATATTTTTAACGGGTCAACACGACAAAACCAGGCGCCACCCGTTTCAGCGTGCAATGAAAAATCTGTATTCGAGGCGTATAAGTGCATATGATGGCAAAAGCTTTCAAGCGCCTTGGCAACGGTTTTAGCCTGGTTATCAAAAGTCAGTGGGGGAAGTCGGGGGATGTTCTGGCCAATATAGAAACCTATATTTTCCACATCCATAAACTCTCCTGTCAGACTAATTACTTCCCTGATACATACTTCAGGAATAAGTGCATTGGGTTTATCCATAACACTGGCTGGCAACTGGGCACGTTTGAGGATTTTATCCCAGGGCAGTGACTGAGATTGCAGAAGCTCAATAATTGGCTGCAACTGATTCACCCTGGCAAGCGGGGGAGCCAAACTGGATTCCTTGTTTTCAGTCGCTACACTCATTAAAATGCTATGTCGCAAAATGATAATTGAACATATTCTAAACTACTTTCATAATACTTTGAAAGCAATAATGTAAGACGTTGATTCTTATTGAAATTGACACAAACTTTAGAAGCCCTAACTAATATAATCTAAAATCCATGCGAACTAATCTTATTAAAAATTAATATAAGGTGAAGGATATAAAAATGAATAAAGCAATTAGCTTGCTTGTTGCAGTATCAGTGGTATTAACGGCATGTAATGATGATGCAGTAAAAGAGAAAAAAGTAGGCACATCTCCCTTTACTAATTGCTCCTTTGATATGGCGGCACCCGGTGAAACATTCGATATTGCTATTGTGAATGGCCGTGTTATGGACCCGGAGTGTAACTTTGACGGGGTACGTAATGTCGGTATTAAAGGCAATCGTATTACTGTTATTTCTAAAGGTGAAATAAAAGGTAAAAAGACTATTGATGCTGCGGGCCACGTGGTCGCCCCCGGTTTTGTTAATACCCATAATCACTCTTTTGCACCGTTTGATACCAAAATGATGGCCCATGATGGGATTACCACGTTGCTGGATACGGAAGCCGGTGCGTCTAATGTCAAGCTGTTTTATGACAAGTATAAAGATAAGGTATTTGTAAATTATGGTGTGGGTGTCAGTCACGAAGAAGTACGCCGCGTAGTACTTGATGGTTTAACAGAAGAGCAAACCTCTGATCCGACATATATTTTGACATCTAGAGGACTTGCTCAAAAAGATGGCCATGCATCATGGGCGTTGGATATTCCCACACCGGAACAGCATAAACAAATTCTAAAAATGTATATCCAGGGTATGCATGATGGTGCGATCTCCGTGAGTTCTACCGTGGGTTATATGGGCTATGGTGTGCCGACCTATGAGATATTCGATTTACAGAAATTAGCAAAAAAATATGAGCGCTTTTTCGGTGCGCATACCCGTTTTGGGCCGACTGAAAGCTTACCAACTAACTATACGCTCGGTGTTCGGGAAATTATCGCCAACGCAGTGGCTATTGATGGTTCACTGATCCTGTCACATATTCAAAACCAGAACTGGCAGGAGTCCTATGAGTTAGCTCGACGTTTACAGAAAAGAGGGATGAATATTTTTGCCGAGTATTATCCGGCAATTACGGGTAATCCGAATATTGCTACACCTCAATTGCTTCCGGATAAAATAGATAAAAACAATATTGATCCGACCAAACATATTTATAATCCAAGAACTGGCAAACTCTATGAGTCCAGGGAAGCTTTCTTTAAGATGCAAAAAGAAAGTCCAGATGAAGCCATTTTTATTATCGTTCGTGATCCAAGGTGGATGAAAGAATGGCCGCACATGAAGGACATTGTTATTGCCAGTGATGCGATTGCTTACTTTGATAAGAATGGAAAGCCATTACCTCTCGATGCGCATTACAGTGAATACGGCGGACACCCACGTAATGCCGGCAGTAATGGTATTGTTTTTCGCGAGGCACGCGAACAGAATATTCCGTTAATGGATATAGTTAACAATGCTTCCTACGTGGCGGCCAGATATCTATCTACGGCCGGATTAAAAGCAATGCAAGAGCGCGGTCGCATGCAGCCAGGAATGATTGCCGATATTACAATTTTCAACCCGGATACCATTGCCGAAACCTCGACCATGAAATTTGGTGAACGTGGTTCCTATACCAGGGGTATTCCTTACGTGATTATTAATGGCCAGGTGTCTATCGATAACGGTGTGGCTAATACCAAGATTCTCGCCGGTCAGCCGATTCGTTATGAAATAATGAATAAGAAGGTGCCCGATGAGATTGACCTGGGTGACAAGGAATTCCAATGGCATTCGGGTATGCCTGGTTATCCGGCGACACGTTTTCCGCCACAAAAGATGAATCCACCCTCACCGAATGAGCTGGAAAGGAAAGAGACATCACAGTTTCAAGACCGTGAAAGCCTGATGCATAGCCTGGCGTGTCCGTTGCACTCTTTACCTAAACAGACTGCGTCAAAAGTAAAACATGATCATAAGCATGATGAACATGGTCATGACCATCAACATGTGGAGCAGTTGAGACAAGCAGAGCAGGTTGATGTTTTGGCAAGTGTTATGAACTAGGGTGAACAAAATGAAAAAATTAGTAATCATATTTATCTCTTTAGTTGTCGCTCTATCATCTGGTTTTGCTTATGCCATTACCGATGCAGAAGTCGAAGCGAAAAAGAAACAACTGATGAAGGGTACCGAAGCGCGTTCGGCTACGGCACGTAAGAAAGATAAAAAAGTTATGGCGCGTTATAAAAATGCCATTGTTATAGATGCACTGATACCGGGTACACCGAATGGATATGTCGGTGGCCCGATTTCCGATTATGAGGAAATGGTGCGGCGCTCAAAAGACTTTGGTTTTACCGCCGTATCTTATACCGCAGCCATTGATGATACTTACGAGCCTTTGCAAATAGTGCAATGGATAGGCAAGGCCTTGCGCTATTGGAAGAGTAAGCCTGAGACTTATCAAATTGTCGAGACGGTAGATGATATCTACAAGGCAAAGAAAGATGGAAAATTTGCAGTTATGCTAAATTTTCAGGGATCTAATGCACTGGGTTCTCGACTGGAAATGGTGGATGCTTATTACGCCATGGGAGTTCGCCAAATGAATTTTGCCTATAATGTGCGTAATTTTATGTCTGACGGTGGTGGTGTTGATCCCAGGCGTGATGGCGGCCTTAGCAAAATGGGTTTTCAACTGGTAAAAGAAATGAACCGTGTCGGCATGATTGTCGACTGTACCCACTCCAGTAATAAAACCTGTCTGGACGCGGCCAGCGTAAGCACCAAGCCCATTATGTTGTCTCATTCCAATGCATACGGTGAATACAAGCTTCCGCGTAACTCACCCGATAATGTGATTAAAGCCGTTGCAAAAACCGGCGGAGTTATCTGCTCCAATACACTAGGTGGTTACCTTAATAAGAAAGGTAATGCAGGCCCTGAATATATCGCCAAGCACGTTCAATATGTCAAAAAGCTTGTTGGTGCTAAACATACATGTTTTGGTTCTGATCACCTGACTGCCGAAGTTTATGTTGAGGCGCTGGATTTTGTATTGCGTAATCCGGAGTCTTACCCGCCTTCATTGGGGTATGGAAGCCAGACCCAGCTGGGTATGCCCGGTGATATCTGGGGCGTGGTTGCCGTGCTTGAAAAGAAATACAAATGGAGTAAAAAAGATATTAAAGGCTTTCTGGGTGAAAACCTGATTCGGGTTTATAAGGCTAACTGGAAATAGTCTCGTAAAGTTTAAACTTTTAAAAAGGAACATGATTATGTTAAGAACTCTTACCAAACTGGTACTGGTTGCTTGTTTTATGTTTGCTACGGCCGCGATGGCCGTAGACAAGGCAAAGGCATTACCTAAACAGGTTTTGTTTAAGAATGTAAATGTTTTTAACGGCACAGAGGACAAGCTTTATAAAAACCACAATGTGTTGGTTGAAGGTAACAAGATAAAGTCTATTTCAACAAAAGCCATTAAAACAAATAGCAATGTAACTACCATTGATGGCAAAGGCATGACCTTGATGCCGGGATTAATTGAAAGTCACGTGCATCTAAATCTCCAGCACGTAGTGGGTGGATATGACACCCTCGAACAGAGAGACTGGCAGGAAATCGGTGCTATGGGAGCGTTTGCCGCGCAAAGTCTTTTAAAGGATGGTTGGACGACTGCGCGTGATCCAGGTGCCACAATAGCTGGGATGAGGCGCGCAATCGATCGAGGCGATGCCATTGGGCCGCGCCTTTATCTGGCTACGGGTGTTATCACGCAAACGTCCGGGCACGGCGACTGGCGTTTAACAGGTCAGCGAACGCTAGAAAGCCGAGCCACATATAAAGCCGGTCTTTTGGGTATGACCCATATCGTTGATGGGCATGATGCAACACTGTCTGCCGTGCGCCAGAACCTGGCCAATGGTGCAGCCTTTACCAAGTTTATGTTGTCCGGTGGCATTTTTTCTTCCAAAGATCCACTACACGTCAAGCAGCATACTGATGAAGAAATTAAAGCGATGGTGCAAGCTTCAAGTGACTGGGGTACTTATGTTACTGCGCATACTTTCCTGGCTGAACATGCACAACGTGGTATTCGACTGGGCCTGAAAGAAATCATGCATGTACCTTTTATGGATAAAAAGACTGCAAACATGTTTGTAAAACATGGCGTTTATTACAATCCTCAACTGGCGGCTTCAAATCCTGAATCATTGGATGTGATCTTTGGCCCAGGAGAATCAGTCAATAAGGCCAAGGCACGTAAAGCACAAGTGGGTATGAAGAACGTGGTAAATATTCTTAAAGACACGCCAGAGTTGATGGAGCTTACCGCCTTTGGTGTGGATGTGGTTACTGTAAAGCCCACAGATGCACTGCGTCAGCGAGACTACGAAATGTATTTTTGGGCAAAGAACTTTGGCAATTTTGCTACGCTGCGAAGCATGACTTCCATTGGAGGTAAAGTCGCTGCGCTAACAGGAAAACTTAATCCCTACCCAGATGGAAAATTAGGCGTGATTGAAGCTGGCGCTTACGCAGACATTCTGCTAATTGATGGCAATCCGCTTGAAGATATCACACTTCTTGGTGGTAGCCCGAACCAATATACCGCACCAGATCGGCAGGCTGGCAATATACCTGCCATGAAGGTAATTATGAAAGACGGCAAAATCTATAAGAACACATTGTAATTTGATGATGAGAATTTGTATTAAAGGGGTCAGAGTTAAACCTCCCCCAGCACTTTTATGATGAGTTTTAAGTCGTTAAGAACGGCCAGGAAGAAGAAAAGAGATGAAAATCACTTCGAGATCTAAATTATGGTCCAGGCTGGTCGTTACCCTCGGCACAGGACTGCTGCTAAGCGCGTGTGTTGTAGCGGATAGGAACATGGCGGCTAAACAAGATGTTTCATTTCCACCCTCTCAACCAGATGAGATCAGAGTGTTTTATAACGCAACGATTCTAACGATGGATGAAGCATTTTCAACTTCCCAGGCGATTGCTATTGAGGGAAATAAATTGATTGCTGTTGGATCAAAAGCGGAGGTGCTGGAGCAGGTTGGTGACGAAGCAATAATGATCGACCTTCAGAAAAAGGTCGTCTTGCCCGGCTTTATTGATGCCCATCTGCACATTGTGGGCGCTGCTCAGTTGAGCATTCTCGAAGATGTCGGCCTAACCCGCTTTCGTACCGTGGAAGAAGCGCTTGAGCATATGAAGCAGGTTGGTCAAAATTCCAGACCGGGTGATTGGCTGTTGTTCACGAACCTTGATTTCGGCACCCAGGTGAGCCAGTTCAATGAAATGACCGCTGATAGGCTCGACAAGGTCTCAGCGGACAACCCTGTTTTTGTGTTGCACGCTGGCGGGCATGTCGCTTCGGCAAACAGCAAAATGATTGAGTTGATGGGGCTGACCAAGAGCACTCCTGATCCTGAGACGGGTGGAAAGTTCGGTCGATCAGCTGATGGCCAGCCCAACGGTGAACTTTATGGTTTTGCAGTGTTGCCAGCACTGGAGTCGATAGAGCCATTCCAGAATTTCGACAGGGAAAAAGGCATCAAGGAGGTTTCTGCGCAATGGTCAGCTTCCGGTTTGACCTCCATTGTTGACGCAGGGACCGCGGCGCTCAAAGCCGATGAGTTGGATCTGCTAAAAAAACTGACCATAAACGGAAGCTTGCAGCAGCGCATACGTGCCTACCTCTCACCCGGAAGGGACGATCTATGGTTTGGAAAAAGGGGGATTAAACCCAATTATGGCGACGCCAAGCTTCGCATCGTCGGTTACAAAGTGTCCGCTGACGGCTCTAATCAGGCGCGTACCGGCTTACAGCGCGACCCCTATCTGGGTGGTGAAAGCAAAGGGCTGCCTTATATGAGCGAAGAGCAGATTTTCGATAATATTGTAGAAAAGTCGAAGCTCGGTTTCCAGATGGCCATGCACGGCAACGGTGACGGAGCGATCGACAACATCATTTCGGCAGTAGGCCGGGCAAAACAACAGGGAGTCACGGTTATCCGCCCCCGGATTGAACACTGCTCCATTATCCAGGACGATCAACTGCAAGAGCTGAAAGATCTCGACATTAGCTGCTCCTTTTTGATAGGGCACGTCCGGCTCTGGGGCAGTGCGTTCCGAAAAGACATCTTTGGCCAGGAAAAGGCTGAAAAGCTGGATCGTACAGGAAGCTTTGAGCGCGTTGGCATCCCATATTCCCTTCACTCCGACGCGAGTGTCACTACTTTCACCCCTTTGGAAATGGTTGAAATCGCTGTAACCAGAGAACTGTTTTCCGAGCCGGGCTATATCCTAGCACCCTCCGAACGCGCTGCACGTGAGATGGCGTTGCGAGGTGTCACCTCAACTGCAGCCTGGCAGATGATGTCGGAACACGAGATCGGCTCCCTGGAACCGGGAAAACTGGCTGATTTTGTCGTTCTTGAGGAGAACCCTCTGACAGTCAAGGTTGATTCTATCGGCGAAATTAAAGTACTTGAAACCTGGATTGATGGTGAACAGGTTTATCGTGAGAACTCCAGGGAAACAAATTAATTTAATGAATCAATTCGAAATATAAAGTAGGAGTAAAATCATGTTGCACAAACTGAGCAAACTTACACTGGTTGCTTGCTTGATGGTTTCTACGGCAGCGATGGCGGGAGAGAAAGCTAAAGAACCATCCGAAGCAATACTGTTTAAAAATGTAAACATTTTTGATGGAAAGACGGAAAAACTAAAAACAGGCCTCGATGTTCTGGTTTACAAAAACAAGATCCACAAGGTTGCGAAGAATATACCGGAAACTGGAACTTTTAAAGTTGATACAAAAACAGGTGTATCTAAAAAGGTGGTACCAGCCCCACCCGGAGCCGGTGATTACAGCAGTGGTTACACCGTTTATAAAGCAGATGAAAAAGGTCAGTCAGAAAAGACCCAGGTTAAGGTCAATGTGATTGATGGTGGTGGCCGGACATTGATGCCAGGCCTGATAGATGCCCACGTGCATTTAAATATGCAGTTTGTTGGTTATGGTACTGATCGTGGTATACAGGGAGCTCAGCTTATGAGCTGGGAAGAGCTGGGTGCTTTGGCTTATGAATCTACGCGCGAGTATTTGCCTGCTGGTGTTACAACAGTCAGGGATTTATGCTCAGCCTCAACCGGTTTAAGAAAACATATTGATTCCGGTGCACTTGAAGGGCCGCGTATTTATCTATCGGGTGCCTGTATCAGTCAAACTTCTGGGCACGGTGACTGGCGCTGGGATCTGGATGTAATCAATCCAAACGAAGAGAACAAATCAAACCTGGCGAAGCTGGGTTTCTATCGTCTAGCAGATGGTGCAGATGAAGTGCTCAAGGCTACACGCAATAATCTGGCAGCCGGTTCTGATTTTACAAAAATGATGTCAGGTGGTGGTGTGACTTCCGAACGTGACCCAATTGAGTCGGTACAGGGCACAATGGAAGAGTTGAAGGCCATGGTTATCGCAACAAAACAGTTTGGTACCATTGGCGCTGTACATGCTTATCATGACGAGTCTGTGCAGAATGCGATTAAAGCTGGTGTTATGTCGATTGAACATGGCAATCTTATGAAAGAATCAAAAACCTTCAAGATGGTCGCCAGGGCCGATGCCTGGGTTGTTCCGGCAATGGGTGCGTTTGCGGATGAAATTTTTGAGCACCCTTATTACGGTAACCCTGAATTGCCTGCATATCATAAAGTTAAGAAGATTATCAAAAATGCTGATAACTGGGTGAAGCTGGCAAATAAGTACAAGGTGAATTTAGGTTTTGGTAGCGACTCAATTGGTACTACAAAAGAAGGCTGGCGTGGTACACGTGATTACCAGATTACACAGTGGGGAAAATCTTTCGGAAACTTCCGTACACTGAAAGCCATGACCTATGACAACGGCCGTTTAATGGCACTAACAGGCGTAATGAATCCATACCCTGGCAAATTAGGTGTGATAGAAGAGGGGGCTTATGCTGATATCATTCTGGTGGATGGCAATCCACTGAAGGACCTGTCTCTAATTGGCGCTTCAGAAAAAATGTTTGGTGTAGCACCACGCCCAACATCTTCTGTTGATACTATTCCTTTTGTTATGAAAGATGGCAAGGTTTATAAAAATACTTTGTAAGTTTATTTAATCAGCCATCTGTAGGTTAGATTAAGCGAAGCGGACCTGGTATCTTTGGTACTTCGTATCGGTGAATCTGCGCTGCTTGATCCACCCTACATCATTAAAACTTCGTCATACCGGCGAATGCCGGTATCCATGTTTCGGGTTCTCTTTAACTGGAATATGGATTATAAAACCCATCCCTGGGCTTTACCCTTCGGACTATGCAGAGCAGTTTAAATTTGTTCCTGACAAAATTATCCGGCTAACAGCATGCCGGAATGACGACGTGTGTAAGAAAGCTTAAGTAACTTCGTCATACCGGCGAATGCCGGTATCCATACTCCAGGTTCTTTTTAAATAGAATATAGATTCCAGCTAACATCACGCCACAATAATGAAAGTTAGTTCTATTTTGCCTTGTACGTAAACTTCTGCCCAGAGACCGCAGCTTCATACATTAAACCACCCTTGGCAACTGTAAAAATAGCCATACCTTTATTATATTTTCCTACAGTTGTTGCATCGTTTTTTCCACCACTTCGACCTGCTGACTGCCCGGTGGTTGAAGCTGTTGCCTGAGCACCAGCAGTAATCGCAACCGCGGAAGCCTGTGCACCAAATTCAAAATTACCGGAAGTGAATTCCTTAAACGCACGTTTGTCCTGAAAAAAGATAACCTGGCTAAAGGCCTGTCCACCTGCCTGAAAACCTATACTTAGCTGGGTCATTGAAGTGTCTCCTTTATAGGTGCCTTGCTCATAAACACGACCTTCGCCATGGGCTGCACCTATGCCTAAACCTGCCTTACCGATGGTTGGGAAAATCGCATAACCGTAACTATTCTTAAAAAATGCAGCACTGCCCCCGGCATTCTTAAAAACCTTTATGGTATCAGCATATTTATCAGCCCAGGCAGGGTTTACGGATAGGGTTAGCGCTAGAAGTATTAAATATTTTTTCATTAGAGTGTTTTCATATTTATTAAATGTAGAGGCGATTCAGGTTAATACAGGCTTGCTGGTAACACAATGTCCACAGCTAGCTTTTATGACTTAGTCGTCAGAATTATTTTGACGAAACTCCCTGGGCGATACACCAGCCCAGCGATGAAAAGCCCGAGAAAAGTTTGCGATATCTGAATAACCTAGAGAGTCCGCGATTTCTGACACTCGAAGATCAGTATTTTGCAGTTTTTCTTTTGCGTAGATAAATTTCGCCTGGTTAAGCAGTTCATTGAATTTTAAATCATAGTCTTTTAAGCGGCGTTGTAGTGTCCTTAATCAGATTCTATTTAACAGTAATATGGATTCCGGCTAGAAGCATGCCGGAATGACGAGAAGGAGAATTACGGTTTATCATTTTATCATACCGGCTTAAAGCCCGCCGGCATGATAAGAAAAGTATCACTAAGCAACTTTATACTCCCGAACACGAGCATACATAAACAGCATAAACAATAATCCAGTATTTACGAACACAGGCACACTCAGTAAAATCATCTGTTCTAAATCACCGCGTAATAACATAACAATATAAACCACAACACTTATTAGCATTGAAAAACCCACCATACGATCATATTCCGGTGAGTTTTTTAACCAGCCAAAACCCAGGCTTATATAAACCGGAGCCAGAATAAACAATAAGCTCGCGGCACTTAAAATGGTCTGAATAACGTCATAAATAAGTAATGCCATAATACTGCCGGTAAATAAAACTAACAGTAAAATCATACGGGAGTTTTTTATATATTGTGTCGGCCTGTCGCTGCTTTTGTTATTTAGAAAATTTTTTAATAATGAAGATGAGAACAAATAACAGAAAGTATCCAGCGTCGACATGGTGATCGCCATAATCACCACCGCCAGTAATGCCAGCATGGGGGTTGTGAGTGCGGCCTGGTTAAAGAATTCGAATATCACCTGACCACTGCTGATTTCACCACTTAATAATGTTTTTGCAGTGATACCTAACCAGATCAGACTTATTGTCATCACAATAAGTAAAGCACCGGCGAGTGAAAAGCTATTTTTTATCACTGTATCGTTTCTAGCGGAAAATATTTTTTGCCAGACATCCGTACTACTTAATACAAAGAAAAAACCTAACAGGAATAAAGCAAACTGATCAATTACAGGAAAAGAAAACAGGCTGCTCATATCAAGTAACTGCTGACTACTGGTGCTGCTGGTTAAAGGAATACAAATAACAGAAAACACAAGCACAAACTGAATGATGTCGGTTTTAATCACTGCGCTAAAACCCCCGCTGATTAAATATAAACCGGCAACGATGGCGACTATGCTCATACCGATCCAGAGTTCAAGGTTTAATAAAATAGAAAATAAGTGACCGGCAACATAAAGTTGTACTGCAATAATCACCAGTGTAAAAACAAGCACCAGGCCGGCACTAAATTTTTCGGTGACAGGGCCCAGGGCAGAGCGAATTAACTCACCCACGGTAATCGCATTATGCTCAATGGAGGCCTGGCGCATTTTTGGGCCAAAACCGATATATACACACAGCCCAAGTAATGCACCAAACATAATCCACAGGCTGCCAAAACCAATGGTAAAACCAAATCCGACCCAGGCAACGATGCCTGAACCATCTCGAAAACTCGCCGCCAGTGAGCTGGTGATAGGGATGCTTCCAAGATTTCGGTCTGCAATAATAAATGAGGATTCTGATTTTTTATTTCTAAAAAAAATAGAAACAAACAGAATCAATAAAAAGTAGCAAATTATCGCTGCTATTATGGTTAATTCCAGAGTATTCAAGTGCTGTCCTTAAGCCGTATAAATCAGTTTTGGAAAGTGTTTCTGTATTGTTGTGGAGACACCCCGCATAAACGCTTAAAGGCGCGGGTGAAGTTTGCGGCATGCTGGTAACCCAGCTCATCAGCTATCTTTGCTATTGGGGTAATTTCCTCACTGAGTTTTTTCCTGGCAATTTCAATTTTTGTATTCTCAATAATTTGTGTGAAACTGGTATCCATACTGGACAGGCGTCTTTTTAAGGTTTTTGGACTTAATCCGGTTTGTTGAGAGATAGACTCAAGGTTAATGCGTTTTGAATGAATTTGACTTTTAATCAGATTAATTAGGTCGAGGTCACTTGATACCGTATTAGAATGTATGTCTTTATTTTTATCAATGAAAGGCCTGTCCTCTAATGGTGCAAGTGCCAGTATTGTATTGGGGATTTTTATTTCCGTGGTTTCATAACCCCAGCCAACCCGGCAACCTGTCCACTCATTGGGCAGGGCCTGGGGCAACTCGGTTGAACTTACCCTGATTTCATCCGGCAACCAGTCTTTGCCAGCACAAATACGAACAATCTGGATAATGACGGCAATCATATATTGCTCTACCTGCCAACTGGTATTTTCTTTGCCAAACATTTGCTCGCGGGTAAACCAGTGAGCATGAGTGTCTTCGCGGAGAATGTAGTTGGTGCCGGTGGATTCTTTCTGCGCATCTTCTATAAAGTAATTTAGAAGAGTGCTTAAATTTTGCGCATAGCGCATATGGAAACCACCCAGGTCAGAGGGGGTTGTAATCGGGTTTAGTTGGGCGCTGTCATACCCTAAAGTGTCATAGTTTTCGCTTTTTGCGGCTAGCTCTATAAATTTCCAGGCACAAAATTCACCGATAACCCCTGTCTCATTTAGCACCTGTTCAAGGGGTAAACCCGTTTGACGACTATATTGATCTACAGCTGCGCCTTTGTCTTTAAGCAACTCAACAAAGGGTTTAATTTGTGCAGCTTTGATTAGATGTACTTCCTTCATCATTCCACCAATGCATTAGTTAATTATTAAAAAATAAAACGGCTAATGGTTATACCCCAGTTTATTCCAGGTTTATTGAGCTTTAAAAGTGACCCCAGATGATAACACGTGATTAGAACTTAGTTGATACGATTGCAAAAAAGCTGATATGGCCTGTTAAAAAGTTGAATTAGTTCAATTTGTTACAACCCTATTAGTTCAATGGGTTAAGCCCGTAATCTATTTAAAACAGTTTGGCCAATCTAAATATTGATCGTTTTAAATATGTGAATATATAAATGAGAGAAGATATGAAAAAATTACTCATCAGTGTTTTAGCTTTGTCGTTATTATCGTTAATATCGGGCGTGAGCCACGCAAGCCTGGACAGTAAAAAATGGCCTGCATCAAAAAAGGCCAAGCAGTTTGTTAAAGACACTATTGTTATTGGCATGATGGCCAGCCCTTATGGCACCGGCTGGACCAAAAACAAACAGTTACTGGATTATTATAGAGAATCCCGTGAGGCTGGTATCACAGGGCATGAGATTACCCTGACCGCCGCATCCATGAACTGGGATAACCTCATGCAGCAACACAGGGCGTTTCGTGCAGCAATGGCAGAAGAGCCGGAAAAATACACTTTTGTAAGAACCACCCGTGATATTGAAGCCGCGCATATTAAGGGTACAACTGCTGTTATCTGGAACTCCCAGACCGCCACCATTCTAGAAGAAGACCTGTCTCGCATGGCGGCTGTCAAGGAAATGGGTATTGTCAGTATGATCCTCGCCTATAATGACCGTTTTCGTACTGGCTCGGGACAGCTTGCCGCATACAATGGAAAGGATGATGGTTTGACTGAATGGGGCCGTGCGGTGATCGACGAGATGGTCAAGTACGGCATAATGCTCGACCTAAGCCACACCGGTAAAAAGACGGCGATGGATGCTATGGATCATATGGACAAGCACCATCCCGGGGTACCTTACTCATTTACACATTCATTACCCGCTGGGCTGTATAAAAATGCAAAGAAAGCCACTCCCAAAGGCTGTTATCGTAATGTCACAGATGAAGAAGTTTTACGTGTAAAGAAAAGCGGAGGATATGTCTCACCGACTTTCACAGAGTGGATGATGGATGGTATCTGGCCGGATGATATTTCGCCAAAGCAGGCAGCGGATATGATCGACTATTACGTCAAGCTGCTGGGTGAGGACTATGTCGGCCTGGCAACGGATGATATGTATGATGTTTCACTGGTGGTAGATTTCGCCAAAAAGAATGCCACTATGTATGCGGATGGTGGTTATATGATTGATGCCTTTAATAAGGGTGCAGATGATGCCGCAATGATGGCCAGAATCCTGCCAGCCATTACCGACGAGTTATGGAAGCGCGGTTATACCAATAAACAACTCGCGAAGATTTACGCGGGCAATAAAATGCGCGTTTATCAGCAGCTCTGGGAAAAAGCACCGAAAGGTAAGTGGGAGAAGGAATATAAGGAGCGTGTTCAGTTGCGAAAAGAATATATGGAGAAATTCGGATCTAGATAATCATTCTTATTTTGCGATTTAAAGACAGGCCATTATATTTTTATAATGGCCTGTTTTTTTATATGGATACGTTTTAGTATTGTTGCCTAATACAATCTATGTTTTGACTAGTCGCTACATAATTGATTTGTATTTATTGTTATATAGTTTCTTCTTCATTTCGGTATCCATGAATCAGATTCTTTTAATTTCTATTTAAGAAATAAATTTAAGCCGTATCAAGAGTTAAAAATATGAATAAAGTACAAGTGATTAATTGCGCAATTGGCGCTTTATTTTTTTTAAGTTTACCGAACGCCGCCATTGCCGCAGAGTCACAAAATTCATCAAGCTATACAGAGCAACCCACCAAAGTTCCCTTTGGTGGCCCCAACTCACCCCAGGGTTTACTCGAAGATGCAGAGCGGGTAAAAGAACCCGCGTTTCGATTTGATTCTATTTATGAATCATTAGATCCCTGGCGTGAATGGAAAAAAACGCTTAAGGATGATCACGGTTTTAGTTTTAGTGGTCACTATGCTGCAGCCGTACAAAATATTGATGCCATAGCCGGTGATAAAACATCGGGTTCCTCAGGTGTGATTCGATTAAATGGCAGTTGGGAATTATTGGGTCGAGGCACAAAAAATAGTGGTTCTCTGGTGATGACGCTTGATCACCGTCATTTATTTAATGGTGTTGAGCCGGGTTCAGCTGGTGGCATTGCAAATGAGGCGGGTTATATCGGTATAACCAATACCTTTTTTAACGATATGAAAGGCGCTGTGATTAACCTTAACTGGCAACAAAAACTCAATGACGGTAATAGTGGTTTTATTGCCGGGCGTTATGATCCAAATGATTACATGAATATTCTGGGTTATGTAAACCCATGGACAACCTTTACCAATCTGAATGTATTACTTGATACGTCTATTGCCTTACCCGATTCAAGTTGGGGCATAGGTGCGGGTCACTGGCTCAATGATCAGTGGTATATACTGGGTGGTATTAATGACGCCAATGGTGTGGGTTCTGATAACCTGGAATTCTTTGATGGCGGTTCTGAGTTTTTCACCTATGCACATATCGGCTGGTCACCGTCAAAAGGTGAACGTTATTTTTCCAATGTGCATTTTATGATCTGGGATGCTGATGAACGAGAAGAGGCGGGAATTGCAGCATCAGACGGTTTTGCCTTTGCCGCTAACTGGACATTTGATGAAACCTGGATGCCGTTTATTCGCCTGGGTAAATCCGATGGCGCTGCACCGATTTATAACAAGTCTGCGACATTAGGTTTTATTTATAAATTTCATTATCGATCAGACCTCGCAGGTTTTGCCGTTAACTGGGGTGAAATCCCGGATGAGCTTATTGGGGTTGCGACTAATCAGGAACAAATCACCAGTGAGTTATTCTGGCGTATTCAGTTTGCAAGGAATTTAGCTTTTACGCCGAATATTCAGTATTTACAGGACCCGGCGTTAAATCCGCTGGATGATAGTGTGTTGTCTCTGGGACTCAGGGCACGATTTACATTTTAGGTGTGTTGTTAACACAGGCTGTTAACTGTTTGCCAGCTGATCATTTAAATTTTTTCTATACTGGTTTGGTGAAAACCCGCTTAAGCGCCGGAAAGCGCGGATAAAATTAGCAGGATCTGTATAGCTCAATTCAAATGCAATCGACTTAATGCTGATGGTTTTATCAGCAAGCAGCTGCTTTGCCATATTAAAACGCATGCGTTCGATAATATGTCGATAATTAGAGCCTTCAGTTGCAAGGGCACGGTACAGTGATGTTCGGCTGCTTCCCATAATTTCAGCCGCTTCATCTGCGCTGGGAAGTATGTGGTGCTCCAGTAAGGATTGAAGCACCGTTTGCAGCGAGCTACTGACTGAACCGTTAACAGTGGTATGCTTTAAATCAATGCTAGTTTCATTTGTTTTAGCTGCGGGCTGAACGATTGGCTGATCCAGAAACCGCGAGGGAAAAGCAATACCAGTCGCTTTCTGTTCAAAAAAAACTCGGCTTGTTCTCAGTGCTTTAAGCTTGTGTATTTCATCGCTCGGCTTAGTATACAGCCAGATAATTTCCGCTTCCCAGTCAGGGCCAGCGGCAAGGCGTATGACCTCTTTTAGTACAACCGTCGTATAGTGATCACTCACTCTGGCGGTTCTGTCTAGTCCTTGTGTATAGCAGAGTAATTGACTGCTGACCGGTCCTTGTTGGAGCCAGCAAGTATTACCTTCGGCCAGTTGATTTACAAGTAAACAGAAGGTATCTATTGCATCCTTTAAAGTAACCGAAGTTGTCAGTATCTGGCTAAGTGTCCCGAGACTAAGAATGTTTGAGCGGTCATCATCGAGAAACCCCAGAGTGTGAAGTCCTTCATTTTGTTCGACGTCTTCAAAAAAACGCCAGGCCTGACGTTTAAAAATTTTTCCATGACCCGATAGCACCATTTCACTGGGAATGCTTTGCTGATCAAAGTAGCGCTCATAATCAATGCTTCGATCTTTCAGGCATTGAAGAAAGGGCTGCAGGCTTGATACATCGACTAATTCAATGTTTTTCATTTAAGGCTTTCCTGGGCCAGTCGTCGGAACATAGTATTATAGTAATAATTTTGAAACAAAATGACAATTGAAATATCTTGCCTAAAAATGCCATCTAAGTGAGTCTATAGCGAATACAAAAAATGCTAAGTGGGAAAAACCATGAAAATGAAAAGCTTATTAATGACAATGTTATTATCAATGTTCCTGTTCAATTCAATGTCTTATGCTGCGAATACTAAAACTGAGAAACCCAGTAAAACTATCCTGTTTAAAAACGTCAATATCTTTGATGGTACAAATACTCAATTAATCAAAGGTAAAGATGTTTTAATTGAAGGCAATATGATTAAAACCGTTGGCGCAAAGATTAACGCTGAAGGCGCAACCGTTATCGATGGCGGCGGTCGCACATTGATGCCTGGGTTGCACGATATGCACACGCATATTGCAGTATTTCGTGAAGTTACCAACTCACGAAACAGTTTGGACTTGCTGTATACCGGCGCTCTTGCAGCGGCACGCCTGGAAGGCATGCTAATGAATGGTTTTACCACGATCATGGATGTTGGTGGGCCCGCAAAATTCGCACAGAAGTTAGTGGACGAAGGGGTTTTCAAAGGACCAAGGATTTACCCGTCAGAAGCATTTATAACACAGACCTCAGGTCATGGTGACTTTAGAACCGCTACCGAGATGCATACCAACCTGCCTGGCAGTCATACGCACTCATGGGATAGCCAATTTTCCTGTATTGCTGATGGTGAAACCGAAATTCGCCGTTGTGTTCGACAAAATTTACGCCGCGGAGCGACTCAAGTTAAGATAATGGCCGGAGGTGGTGTATCGAGTCAATTTGACCCGTTGCATTCAAAACAGTCGTCTCCAGCTGAAACGCGTGCAGCCGTTGAAGCAGCAGGCTCCTGGGGAACATTTGTTGCCGCCCATGCATACACGGACAGATCAGTAAGAGAATCAGTAGAAAATGGGGTTAAGTATATTATACATGCACCGATGATCACTGAGGATACTGCTGAATTAATGGCTGATAAAGGGGTTTATATGGGCGCTACGTTATCGCCTGTTTTCTCAGTTCCAATTGAAACAACAAAAGCCATGCTAACCCCGGCCAGCTTTAAGAAGTACCTGCAAGTTTATGAGGCTTATCCTAATGGGATGAAAGCAGCCGTAAAAGAAGGGGTAACACTGGTATTTGGTACCGATATTTTAGCAACGCCAACCACCACCATTGAACTGGATGATAGTGCGGGCCAGGAATTTGTTCAGCTAACCAAATATATGTCTAATGCTGAAGCATTGATATCCGCAACAGGTAATGCCAATAAGTTGATTCAGGAAATGGGCCCCAACAATCCATACTCGAATGGCCCAACAGGGGTCATTAAAGCTGGTGCCTATGCGGACCTTTTAATTATAGATGGTAATCCACTTGAAGATATCAAACTCATGACAACACCTGATGAGAGCTTTGATGTGATTATGAAAGATGGTGTTATTTACAAAAACCAACTTTAATCTTCACAACTAGCATAACAACCTTAACAGCCAGCCTCTAAGGCTGGCTGTTTTTAATTGGAACTTTTATTATGAAAAAATTACTCTTGTTCACTTTTGTTATTACCTTTTTTACGAACCCAGCTTTTGCTAAAGATAACCTTAAATACTTTATGGTGCTTGGTAAATTAAAGCCTGAAATTGCTAAGACTTTAGTACAAAACCCAGCCGACCCTACCGAAAGCGCGAAAAAATCGATTGAATCAATTCCCGGTGCCAGGTTAATTGATTATTACCTTGAAGCAGGCACTGCACAAAACGTTGCTATCATCGCACTACCAGATACAGGATATGCCTCTGCACTTGTTTATCAACGTATGTCTACAGGCGCATTAATAGATATTCAAGTTCGAGAAATTATTCCAGCAGCTAAATTCAAAGCAGTGATGGAACTTGCTAAAACATTGAAGTAGTGAAATTGGACTTGTTGATAAATATGGGAGTTCGTATCTATGTCTCCCCATAATTAATCTATATCAATCGTTGAGTTGTATTTAGGCAAAATATTACACGATACGAACGTTTTTAAGTTTAAGGTACTCGATATATTTACCTGATGGTGGCTGGAATGTGGGCACAGCACCGATAATGAGTTATGACCATGAAGCAGAGCAGAGTGACCTAAGTGGACATCCATTCGAAGTAACAATCTCAGATCGAAAAGCCAGCGAAGTCTATTTGTTCTGAGATGAATGTCGCTTACTAAATCTCAGAGTGTTTAGACGCAGCAAGAGAGATCACATTCTATGATGCAAACTCTGATACTCATGCGGGGTCATTCCCGTCCAACGATGAAAGGCACGGGTAAAATTACCGGGGTTGGCATAGGATAATGCCTGGGCGACATCAATGATTTTATTTTCAGGTTTTTGTAGCATTTCAAAAGCCAACTCTAAACGTACCTGTTGTACAAGATCTCTATAGTTAATATTTTCATCGGCTAGTCGACGTTTAAGTGTGCGCACTTTAAGGCGCGATAATTCTGTGGCCAGTTCTATATCTGGATAGGATTCTCTCAAATACGGCTTAAGCAGTTTTGTTAAGGTCGAAGACAATGTTGGTGTCTGGATTTCTGGTGTGATGAGTTGTTGTTGGTTTTCTACTTCAACGCCTTTGATATCCGGTAGCATAATGGCACTCATGCCTCGGCTGGTTTTTATCGTGCAGTGATTAAAGTAAGGGTGATTGCTATAGCCAAGTTTGTTCGTCGCGTTTAGCCATACATTTTCTGGGAGCCAGTTGTTACCAACAATTAACTGAACCAGCTTGATCATGTATATGACTGTAAACTGTTCAGCGAAGTGTTGCCCTATATTGAGTTCCTGTGGGTTGGAGCGAAAAAACCAGGTGTGACCTTCATGCTGGCTCAGCCAGAAAGTGGCGTGGGAATTAACATCAGATACATTGCGGCAAAACAGCTCGAGACTTTTATATAAATTTTCCTCACCTTTCATCTGTACCACCAGCTTACCGAGTTCCAGCATTGTTGCTTTTTCTGCAACGAGTAATCCCAGGTCGTGCATGCCTGTTCTATCGATTGCATCAACCATGAACTTACGTAAATGGTATTCCGATACGTAGCCATCTGTACTCTCCATCAAACTTAGCGGAAGCCTGGCGCTGGCTAACCAGTCCTGCACAGGGTAACCCATCTGTTTCAGGTGACTGATAAACAGATGGGCAAAGCTAGATTCAATGATAGCTATCGATGACATTATTAAAATAATATCCTTTATTTAATTGTGTTTATTTTGCTGATTAAAAATTGTAACTTTGTTTTTTTGCTAACTCGTTATAAGTGATTACTAATTAATACGTATAGAAAAACAGTCAGTTCTACGTTGGATACATTAAATCATTTTTCGCATTTCGTCATGCCGGCATGCTTTTAGCCGGTATCCACGTTGAGTGTAAAGCTTGTTCAGATATTTCTGACTCGCTGGTTAATGGATACCGGCCTGCGCCGGTATGACGAGTGGGCGGGGCATTAGTGATTATTTATATATGCCATATTTTCAATTCAATATTATGTATACAACACTCCTCAATAAAAACGAACAGAGAATTTAGTCTGTTTGCAGGCACATTTTGTTTTCGTCATGCCGGCATGCTTTTAGTCGGTATCCATGTTGAGTGTAAAGCTCGTTCAGATATTTCTGACTCGCTGGTTAATGGATACCGGCCTACGCCGGTATGACGAGTGGGCGGGTGATCCGGTATAACGAGTGTCGGTGAATTGGTATAACGCATTAACAAATCACAAGTGTGATTGTAATTCCTACAAAATTTACCTTGAATAGCTAACTTAATATATGGCACAAAATGATAAGAATTGAAATTTAAGCGGTTTACTATGTATCAACATTATTGAATCACTTTATGGATATTAAGAGGGTTTGCGAAAATGAAAAAATTATTAAATCGAAGAGATTTTCTCGAGCTTGGTTTAAAAAGTTCAGCGGCTGCACTGGCCGCATCATACATGCCATACACCATGGCGATGAGCATGCTTGATGAATATGGTGGTTATAGTGGCAATAAAAATTTCAAGTATATTAAAACGCCGGCAACCGTTTATGATTTTGGTCTGACACCTGACCAGGAAGCGCACGCAAAAGAGTTGCATAAAAACATCATTGTTTTTGATGGTTTGATGGAATGTACCTTCTACCCGTCAATGCTGGATAACATTAAAATTGGTGGTGGTACTTCAGGCAATTTCTCCATTGGTATTACTGATATGTTTGGCTGGACTCCAGATAATAACTTTGATCCTGAGTTCTGGTGGAGCTGGGAAGCGTTGAATAATGATCTTGATCGCTTACCGGGTCTGGTTAAAACATTCAGCGATAAAACGATGCTTACCTTAAACCATGCTGAGATCCTCGAAGCAAAGAAAAAAGGCCTGGTCGGCTTAATGCCGGGTACGCAGAACAGTCAGTTCATTAGCCGTGATACGGCCCGTATCAAGAAAGCCTATGATAAAGGTCTTCGTATCGTGCAGCTTACTTATAATCCTTCCAATCTCGTTGGTTCAGGCAGTATGGAAAAACCGGAAAACCGTTTTGGTTTGTCAGGCCTTGGTGAACGTGTTGTTGGTGAATTGAACGATCTCGGCATATTGGTCGATACTGGTCATAGTTCTTCGGAAACACAAATCAGGGCGGCTCAAATCTCTGAAAAGCCAATCGCTATTTCACATGCGGGTATGTATTCTAAAGTACCCCAGTTCCGCTCTTCAACTGATAAGGCTTTAAAAACAGTGGCCGACAAAGGTGGTGTTATAGGTGTTATCAGTACCCCGGGTGCAATCAAGGGGGCTGACCGCTGCACCGTTGAGGATTACCTGGATAATATTGAGCATGCGATTAACGTTGCGGGAATAGAAGCCGTCGGTTTTGGTACGGACTTAATTGTCCCCGCTACCATCGATCAGATCTTTACCGCACCTTCATGGGATCGAAAAATCGCGTCTAAAATTGGCAAGTTTGAAGTATGGCCCTGGTCTGATGGGCATGTGGGTATGGAAAACAATGCGGGTTACCCGAACCTGACACGAGGCCTGGTTAAACGTGGTTACTCTGATGAGGATATCACCAAGATTATGGGTGGTAACTTTATGCGTCTAATCAAAGATACGATTGGATAAGCGTCTGCCGTTTTGAAAGTTTAACTCAAAAAGTGCCCGACAACTGTTGGGCCTTTTTTTCAAAGAATACTTAGCTGATTGTATGCCGCTATGAAACCTTATTTAGCACTAGTTTCCACTATCGCTATTATTTTTATCAATGATGTTTACGCGATTGATGCGTCTAACAAGATGGCGCGTGATCGTCCTGAACAAATGTGTCTAGCAAATACATGGTCCGGTCACTCGCTAACCGTAAGTTACACCATCGAAGGTGATAAGCCGCCGTTAAATACTATTCATAGCTGGACGTTGACAGTAACCGATAAAAAAGGTGAAGCCATCGATGGTGCAGAGATTATCCTTAGTGCTGATATGCCAGAACATTTGCACGGCATGACAACTCGGCCGGTGATCACCGCGGGAACATCACCGGGGCATTATAAAGTTGAAGGCATGAATTTTCATATGCCCGGCTGGTGGGAAATCACTCTTGATATTAGCAAAGGCCGTAGCCGTAATCTGGTTACGTTTAATCTATTGGTGGGTGAAGGTCTGGATATGAAACATCATCAACATCATGAGCATATGAACATGAAGATGGATAAGCAAAAACCAAAGACAAAGTATCTATGGCAAGGTTGCTAATTGTCATTTTTTTTACTGCCATCAGTTCAGTATCGTTAGCCGATAATGTAGTAAGAGATGCTGCGCTTGATAAGTGGTCCGAGTCAGAACGAGCTCTGATTGATTCCATGTTAATTGATCATCTGGGGCCACCGCCAGTAGATGCGTCAAATAAATTTGCCGATAATAAGAACGCGGCAAAACTGGGTAAAAAAATATTTAACGATACGCGCTTCAGTGCCAATGGCAAGGTGAGTTGTGCGAGTTGTCATCTCAGTGATTACAATTTTACCGACAAGCTGTCACTAGCAGAGGGCATAGGTACAACCACACGACGCTCTATGCCGGCAGTGGGCATGGCTTATCAAAAATGGTTTTTCTGGGATGGTCGTAAGGATTCTAGTTGGGCACAGGCGCTGGCACCTCTGGAAAGTCCTGTAGAGCATGGCATAAGTCGTACGTTTAGTACGCAGCTTATTTATAAGCATTATCGCAATGATTATCTGGCAGTGTTTGGGGCTCTAGCAGAGATTAATATTGCAGCACTCTCGCCACAGGCGCGACCCGATACTAACGATGAGGTCGCGATGAAGCAGTGGCAAGCTATTAGTCACAACGGGCGTGAACAGATCACTCGTGTCTTCGTTAACACAGGTAAAGCCCTGGCAGCCTTTGTGCGCACAATTAAACCAGCAGCCAGTGCATTCGATGATTATGCAAGGGCTTTAGCCGTGGGAGATAAACAGGGGTTAGCTAGCCTGACGCCAGAGCAAACCAGGGGGCTTCGACTGTTTGTCACTAAGGCTAAGTGCATTAACTGTCATAACGGCCCATTGTTGAGTAACGGAGAGTTTCATCATGTGGGTATTCACGATAAAGGGGAAACCGATCGTGGCCGTGGGGCGGTGATTGAAACGGTGGCGCTGGATGAGTTTGGTTGTTTGAGCCGTTGGAGTGATGCAAATCCGAATAAAGACTGTGCTCACGTGCGTTATCTTGATACCCGTGCAGAGAAATATGAAGGTGCATTTAAGACGCCCAGTTTGCGCAATGTATCGATACGATCACCCTATATGCATGCAGGGCAGTTCGCCACTCTGTCAGAGGTATTGTTTAACTATCGAGCTGTATCAGGAAAGCTGCTGACGGATGAAGTATTTCATAATGATTTGAGTGATGAAGAGCTTGGTGAACTGGAATCGTTTTTAAATGCTCTGACTTCACATTAAATGATTTGACTATAACGATAAAACCTTTTTTATATTACATGGAGAATAAAAATGAAATTTTTCATCAAAAAACTAATGAACATTAAAACAATGTTCCTGTTATTGACTATGACCTGCCTGATGGGTACAGCATATGCTGCGAGTAATACAGGTGAAAAGAAACGCTATATGCTGGAAGGGGTAGCAACTCCTGCGGTATTTGCATCCGTTATAAAAACCCCTCAGGATCGCGGGCCAAATGCAGCAAACCTGATGAAAAAGCTGGGTTGTGAATTACTGGACTACTACGTGGGTGTCCACAATTACAAAAACTATGTTGTTATTGAATGTGGTGTGGATGTTGATCTTGCAGTGCTCCAGTTTACCATGTTCGCATCCGGTGCAATTACAGAATCAACAGCCACTGAAATAATTACATCGGCTGAACTTAAGGCAGTTGGTGAACGAGCGCAGAAAATATCTAAAGCCTATAAAATCCCTAAATAAAACGATGTATTTAATTTTACTTAAATTTAAAGTGGGTATGCTGAATTGTCTCAGTTTGTCATGAAATGATAAGTTTTTAAACAGAGTTGCTGATTATTAATTGTTTGAAAACTGATAGTATTTAAAGTTGTGAAGTCTGCTCTGGTGAACCCTCATTGCTTAGGGTGCAAAAGCCGAGGATCAGTGTTTAGTGTGTGGATTTATAATGTTAAAAGCTAATGGGGTGACCTTACTTAAGTGTGCCCAGCTCCATTATTAAAGGATTCAGAAATGAAAAATAAAAGAACTGTTTCGTATCATCTTGCTATTAGCGGCCTTATTTGTTCATTATTTTCGAATAGTGTATTGGCAGAGAGCTGGCAGTCTATAAGTGATGCAAATGTCCTTAAAGGTTTATTTAGTGATACGCTTTTTGAAGCGACCTTAAAAGATGGCGTTAAAGCCACTGCGACTTATAAACAGGACGGAACCGGGGAGCTAAAAGCCTGGGGCGATACCTTTGCTCGTAGTTGGGAGGTTAAGGGTAATGATCAGGTGTGTATTGGCATTGATAATAAGTCTGTGTGTTTTGCTATAGAGCAAAGCGCCGAGACTAAAGACTTATACCGTGCTAAAAATATAGATACCGGTGAACAGCTTGAATTTAGCGTTCGCAAACAGGATAAAAAAATAACAGTAGATAGTTCTACCACGGCAAAGGGTGGTGCAGTTAAGCCGTCAGCAAGTGAGATTGCTGCTGAACTGGCTAATCCTAATACCCCAATGGCATCACTTAACTTTAAGTTTCAATACCGACAGTTTGAAGGTAATTTACCGGGTGCGGATGATCAGACTGGTAGTGGGTTAGTATTTCAGCCGATACTACCGTTTCCTTTAGATAATGGTGATAAAATTATTTTCCGTCCGGGCATTCCTTTTCAGTTTGATCAGCCGGTATTTGATTCCACACAAAATGATTTTGAATCTGAGTCTGGCCTGGGTGATATTGGTTTTGACCTGGTTTATGCACCTAAATCCGATGATGGAATGCTCTATGCTATGGGTATTTTTTCTGTGTTACCGACGGCGACTGAAGACAGCCTTGGGCAGGATGTCTGGACTTTGGGACCGGAGTTTTTGATTGGTAAAGCCACTAAAAAATATGTGGTCGGTGCATTACCCAGCCATGTCTGGGATGTCGGTGGCCCCGGTAATCAGGATGTCAGCTTAACTACCGTAAGTGCCTTTTATGTTTATTTACCCGGCGGAGGCTGGAATGTGGGTACAGCACCCATTATGAGTTATGACCATGAAGCAGAGCAGAGTGTTATTCCGCTGAACTTTAATTTTGGTAAAACGGTGATCTGGGGTGGACGCCCGTGGAAACTCAGTATGGAGTTTAACTATTTTGTAGAGAAGCCAGATAGCTTTGCGCAGGACTGGTATATTGGGTTTAATATTGCACCGGTTGTGGAAAATCCTTTTGTTAGCTGGTTTAAATAAAGATATATCCTTGTTCGGTGGGTGAGCTCTTCTTTAGCGGTGCTGGTGTCTAATACGAATTTCTTATTTTGAACAATACAAGTTTGAATGATATTAGTAATTATTTTAATTATTGTCTTCTTATAAAGAATAAAAATCAAAGGTAATAAAAATGATTTCCGATGCGTTTACTTCAAAGCCCAGGTGGCTTCAGATAAGCATAGTGCTATTGTTGATTACATTATTTTCAAGCTGTGCAAAAATAGTCAAAGATTATACTGAATTGTATGGGCCATCTGCACCTAAGGAAAGAATACTTACCTCTGCACAAATAAAACAGAAAAAACATATTTCATTTACAAATGAAGTTCAGCCAATTCTGGCTCAACGTTGTGCTGTATGTCATAGTTGTAATGATGCACCTTGCCAGTTAAATTTTACGTCTATAGACGGTATAGACCGTGGTGCCTCAATTGAGCCAGTTTATAATGGCGCTCGACTTACCCAGCAAGACCCTAGTCGATTGGATATTGATGCTACCAGCACGGCCGAGTGGCGAGCAAAGGGTTTTTTCCCTGTACTTAATGAGAGAAGAGAAAATCCACAGATCAATCGATATAATTCATTATTGTATAAATCACTAACGTTAAAGCGCTTACATGACTTTCCCACACAGGGCCGATTGCCTGAAGAATATGATATTGGCACAAAGTTAACTGAAGATGAGTCATTTGTGCATGCACAGGTTTGCCCTACAGTAGAAACCTATTCTGATTTTGCAATATCAAACCCGCAGTGGGGTATGCCTTATGCTTTACCTCCCTTAAGTAACAAAGAATTTAAAACTATTGAAACCTGGATAGAGCAGGGTGCAAAAGCTGAACCAGTAAAACCGTTATCGCAATCACTTGTTAAAGAAGTTGAAAAATGGGAGACATTTTTTAACGGTTCATCTAAAAAAGAACAGTTAATGTCACGTTATATCTATGAGCACCTGTTTATAGGGCATCTGTATTTTAAAGACAAATCAGATAAGGATTTCTTTATGCTGGTTCGTTCAAGAACAGCGCCGGGGCAAGACATCGAATTGATATCGACAATCAGACCCTATAATGACCCGGGTGTTGATAAATTTTATTACAGACTACAGCGTTACAATCGTGTCATTGTTGATAAAACACATATGCCTTATGCATTAAATGATAGCCGTATGAAACGTTATAAAGAACTCTTTATCGACGCAGACTACAGTGTAACGAAACTACCATCATATGAAGCTGAACTAGCTGCTAACCCATTTAAAATTTTTGCAGAAATACCTGCAAAAAATCGTTATAAATTTATGCTGGATGATGCAAAATATTTTGTAAATGGTTTTATTAAAGGGCCGGTTTGTCGTGGCTCTATTGCACTGGGCGTCATTGATGATCATTTCTGGGTGGCGTTTATGGATCCGGATAAAAGTTATATTAGTCAGGATTCTGAGTTTCTGGCCAATGTTAGCGAAAATTTAAAATTACCATCAGAGCAAGAAAATAATGCAAGCTTGTTATCTGTCTGGGCTACTTATAAAGCAGAAGCCAGTCAATATTTTATAAAGAAGGTTGAATATTTAAATACTCACTTAGACAAAAATAAAGGTTTCGGTTTAGAAAAAATTTGGGATGGTGACCATGAAAATACCAATGCAGCTCTAACGGTGTATCGTCATTATGATAGTGCAACCGTTCTTAAAGGATTTGTGGGCGACGTACCGAAAACCGGGTGGGTTATGGATTACCCCATACTAGAGCGAGTACATTATTTATTAGTCGCTGGTTTTGATGTGTACGGAAAGGTGGGACATCAATTATCGACGCGCTTGTATATGGATTTTTTAAGGTTTGAATCTGAATTAGAATTCTTGGCTTTTTTACCCGAAAAAGACAGAATAAAACTACATAGAGACTGGTATAGAGAGTCAACGGAAACAGATGATATGCTTGAAGCATTTGCAAAATTAGATGTAAAAATGCATGAAACACCTATTGAATATAAAACTCAGGATGTTAAAAAAGAACTATTCGTTAAAATATCGGAACATTTAAAAAATGCGCAAGCAGTTAAAGGTGATTACCTGAATCGATGTACCGATTTTCCAGATATATGTAAAAAGAGTCAATGGGCCAAAGAAATAACACCCGCGGCAAGATCATTGGTTGAGCTAAGCAGTATTAAAGGCGTTAGAACGAATGTGTTTCCAAATGTAAGCTTTATGCGAATAAAGGTAGATGGTAGCGTAGAAAATGATTTAGTGTTCACCATTATAAGAAATAAATCTTATTTAAATGTCACCTCTTTAATCGTTTCCGAAGATAGCCGAGTGGAATCAGAAGACACGATTGATATTGTTCCTGGTTTTGTCGGTGCTTACCCAAACTTGTTTTTAGAAGTAGGGATGGCAGATGTACCTGCATTTGTTGAGCAATATAAGACTATAGATAGCTTTGAAAAATATGACGCTTTGATTGATATGTACGGGGTTCGACGCACAAGTGAGCGCTTCTGGTTGATGTCGGACTGGTTTTATAAAAAGCATAAATATGAAAATAAAGTTTATGCTGGCTTGTTTGATTTAAATCGTTATAAAAACAGATAATAAAGAAGTAAATTAATGCAACCAATTTCAGATAAAAATAATTTTCTTTTTTTAGTTTACTCGTTGGTGTTCCTGCTATTGGTAGGTGCGTTGGTCGATCAGTTTCCAAATAAACTGG
>Ga0316207_10000983_pt1 | contig 38861 bp, 45 predicted proteins | sample 6weekpyrite_MG_FD_204943 | JGI IMG/M metagenome (GOLD analysis project Ga0316207, IMG submission 204943) | Microbial mat bacterial communities from mineral coupon in-situ incubated in ocean water Damariscotta River, Maine, United States -... | ecosystem: Environmental > Aquatic > Marine >... | reverse complement strand
TCTCATCTCTCGTGAATTTACGATATATTGATTGTTCACATAATTCCATATCGTCTTTAAAAGAACTCTCTTCTATCGTAAATTTACAGACGCTTGATTGTTCTTATAATTCCATAACGTCTTTGAAAGAACTATCTTCTCTCGTGAATTTACGGGAACTTTATTGTTCTTATAATTCCATATCGTCTTTGGAAGGAATCTCTTCTCTCGTGAATTTACAGAAACTTTGGTGTTCCTCGAATTCCATATCGTCTTTAAAAGGAATCTCTTCTCTCGTGAATTTACAGAAACTTTGGTGTTCCTCGAATTCCATATCGTCTTTGGAAGGAATCTCTACTCTCGTGAATTTACAGAAACTTTGGTGTTCTTATAATTCCATATCGTCTTTGAAAGGAATATCATCTCTCGTGAATTTACAGGAATTCGATTGTTATGGGAATTCCATATCGTCTTTGAAAGAACTATCTACTCTCGTAAATTTACGGGAACTTTGGTGTTCTAATAATTCCATATCATCTTTAGAAGGAATTTCTGGTCTCATGGATTTACGAACACTTTATGTGGATTCGAATAATCTGCGAAGTTTGAAACATCTTCCTTCAAATATCGTTCACTATTATTTTAGAGATAATCAAATTATTTCATTTTATGAACATCCTGTAGAATACCATGAAGTTTCTGGAACCTCCAAATTTCTCAAATTGAAGGATGAAAGAAAGAATCCTTTGTCTTATGTTGGATTACTGAGAGAAGAAAATCTTTATAAACTCTATGTGTTTTTCTGAGAAATTCTAGAAATAAAGTCTATAGTATTTTTCTTGATTTTCACAAAACCATGTTTAGATTGGAAAGTGGAAAATTCACGGATGTACCAAAGGAAACAGAGGAACTTTGTTGTTCTAATAATTCCATATCGTCTTTGAAAGAAATCTCTTCTATCGTGAATTTACAGAAACTTTATTGTTATGAAAATTCGTTGACTTCATTGGAAGGAATCTCTACTCTCGTGAATTTACGGGAACTTTATTGTTCTTTCAATTCGTTGACTTCATTGGAAGGAATCTCTACTCTCGTGAATTTACAGAAACTTTGGTGTTCTTATAATTCCATATCGTCTTTGAAAGGAATATCATCTCTCGTGAATTTACAGGAACTTTTTTGTTTTGAAAATTCGTTGACTTCATTGGGAGGAATCTCTTCTCTCGTGAATTTACAACGTCTTAATTGTAATTATAATGCCATATCGTCTTTGAAAGAACTATCTTCTCTTGTGAATTTACAGGAACTTTGTTGTTCTAATAATTCCATATCATCTTTAGAAGGGATCTCTGGTCTTATGGATTTACAAAGACTTTCTGTGAATTCGAATAATCTGCGAAGTTTGAAACATCTTCCTTCAAATATCGTTCTTTGTTTTTTTATAGATAATCAAATTATTTCATTTTATGGACATTCTAGTGAATACCATGAAGTTTCTGAAACCTCCAAATTTCTCAAATTGAAGGATAAAAGAAAGAATCCCTTGTCTTATGTTGGATTACTGAGTGAAGAAAATCTTTATAAACTCTATGTGTTTTTCTGAGAAATTCCAGAAATAAATTCTATATTATTTTCTTTAGTTTTATAAAACCATGTTTTGTTTGGCAAATGAAAAATTCACGGATGTACCAAAGGAAACAGAGAAATTGGATTGTTCTTATAATTCCATATCGTCTTTGGAAGGAATCTCTTCTCTCGTGAATTTACAATGTCTTGTTTGTTCTTATAATTCCATATCGTCTTTGAAAGAGCTCTCTTCTCTCGTGAATTTACAGAAACTTTGGTGTTCTCGTAATTCCATATCGTCTTTGAAAGGAATCTCATCTCTCGTGAATTTACGGTTACTTTATTGTTTCGAAAATTCCATATCGTCTTTGAAAGAACTCTCATCTCTCGTGAATTTACAGTCACTCACTTGTTCTTATAATTCCATATCGTCTTTGAAAGGAATCTCATCTCTCGTGAATTTACAGGAACTTGGGTGTGATCATAATTCCATATCGTCTTTGAAAGGAATCTCATCTCTCGTGAATTTACAGATACTTAATTGTTCTTCTAATTCCATATCGTCTTTAGAGGGAATCTCTGGTCTTATGGTTTTACGGATGCTTTCTGTGGATTCGAATAATCTGCGAAGTTTGAAACACTTTCCTTCGAGTGTCGTTAGATATTATTTTGGAGGTAATCCAATCTTTTCATTTTATGAACATCCTGTAGAATACCATGAAGTTTCTGGAACCTCCAAATTTCTCAAATTGAAGGATGAAAGAAAGAATCCCTTGTCTTATATAGGATTACTGAGGGGAGAAAATCTTTATAAACTCTATGTATTTTTTTGAGAAATTCCAGAAATAAATTCTATATTATTTTCTTTAGTTTTATAAAACCATGTTTCGATTGGAAAGTGGAAAATTCACGGATGTACCAAAGGAAACAAAGAAATTGGATTATTATTATAATTCCATATCGTCTTTGGAAGGAATCTCTTCTCTCGTGAATTTACAGGAACTTTGGTGTTGCAATAATTCCATATCGTCTTTGAAAGGAATCTATTCTCTCGTGAATTTATGGGATCTTCGTTGTTACAGAAATTCCATATCGTCTTTGGAAGGAATCTCATCTCTCGTGAATTTACGGTTACTTTATTGTTTCGAAAATTCCATATCGTCTTTGAAAGAACTCTCATCTCTCGTGAATTTACAGGAACTTGATTGTTCTTATAATTTTATATCGTCTTTGAAAGGAATCTCTACTCTCGTGAATTTACGGTTACTTGATTGTTCTTATAATTCCATATCGTCTTTGAAAGGAATCTCTACTCTCGTGAATTTACGGGAACTTGATTGTTCTTGTAATTCCATATCGTCTTTGAAAGGAATCTCTACTCTCGTGAATTTACGGGAACTTTATTATTCCAATAATTCCATATCGTCTTTGAAAGGAATCTCTACTCTCGTGAATTTACAGAAACTTGATTGTTCTTATAATTCCATATCGTCTTTGAAATAGTGTTGTGCAGATGGTTCGGTTCACCAATAGCGAACCGGTTCACCATTTGGCCAAACCGAACCGGTTAAACCGATAGCGAACCGTTTATAAGATGATGTCATAGTGGCTAGATATTTTTTGCAAATTTTTTTCATTTTTCTGGGATGGCGATGGCTGACACAGATTTACTCTGCGACATAATTTGGAAATCAAGGGGAGGAAATAAAATAATGAAACATGTTTTCCTTTATTCGAGAATGCGTGTATGGAGCTTAGGTTTTTTAGTGAATTTTTTATAAACATCCAGGATTAACTTCAAATTTGCACAAATGAATATTTCACAAAGAAAGTTTTGGAATTTGAATAAATGTATTCTCTTGCAGTTCAACAGGACAATTAATATTGTCCAATTTCTTTCGATAATTAGTTGAAAAAACAAGAGGTGTCACTTCCACTTCATCGTTCTGGGGGAATAACGGAAAAAGCGCACAATATTTTCGTGTCAATTTCCAAACAATATTCTTATTCATCACAAAAGTTCCATCTTCAGTATTGATTTTAGTGGTGGAAGGAAGTATCCAAGCATCACCAATAAACTGAGGCATGCAATATAAATCACGCAACTTAATTCGAGGAAGTTGGACAACGTCAACATAATATTTTAGAATGTGGATGCATGCTTCTTCAAATGATTGACACTTTGGAGCATTTTGTAATTCATCAAAAGTTAAGAACATTTTATTTTTCTAAGACAAGAAAATTATTCTCTGTCATCTGTCACAAAATAAACATGTGAACGCAATAGTTCTCCATCAGGGTGCACTAAGGGTTCTGAAATTGTGCTCTAATTACATCGGCGATACCTTCCTGAAAAAGCAATCCCAGTTGATTTCGAAAATGCAACAAAAGAGGATAAGGTGCAAAGATCCTATCATTTTTAAAGCCCACATGAACAAACACAGGAGAACCGGAATTTCCAGGGCGGCTTTTCATGAAATATTGTCGAATCGAAGAAGCAGAAAATGGTTGTTGATTTTGATTTAACAAATGTCCTATTGAAAGTTTTTTCAAACCGCCTCTTGGATGACCAATCATCACAAGCGCTGTTTGTCCATTCACAGTAAAATCTTGTGGCATGAGTCCGATCAATTCTCCTGGGTTTTCGGCGATTTGGACACGAGCAGATTCTTCCCACCGATCACAAATTACATCTAAAATTCGATTTCGTTGAGAGTCGTTTGCAGGTAACTGAAATTCAAAGAAATAAAAATCAAGATTCCGATCATCTGCATGGGCGACTGGAGGTGATTCAGCCATTCGTTGTGTCCCCTGACAAAGAATTGGTTGTTCTCCGTGTTCAGCAAAGAAATGGACAATAATATCAGTTACAAGATGATCTTCAACAACATGAGAATTTGTCATTATCGCACGACCATTCGGAGTCTGATACAAATATCCAGTTCCCCAACCACCAGGAGTTTCAATTCGGACGACCGCATCCCATCGTCTGTGAAATTCTTGAAATTGTTCATTTGTCAATTGGAGTCTTTGTTGAATTTGATTCAAATCGTAAAAATCAGGATGAGCAAAAGCATCTCCGCCTGCTTCACCGGGTGGATCTGATTCTTGAGGAAAACCAAGGACAGGAACAGACACACTCGACATTTGAGTTTCAAGATAAGTGAGACGAATTGAATATGGACCCAATTAAATTTGAATAATATTTTGAATCTCTAAAATGTTGAATGTGGCCAAAAAATAAACGGTTCACCAGTAGCGAACCGGTTCACCATTTACCAAACCGGTTTCAAACCGGTTCGTCATTTGCACAACACTACTTTGAAAGGTCTTTTGTATTTAAAAAAATTGGAAGGAATTGATTGCTGCAGTAATCGCATGAAAAGTTTGAAATATCTTCCGGAAAATGTATCAGAATTATCATATTACATGAATCCCATGGAAAAATTTTATGAATCTCTGATGAAATACCACGAACTTTCGGGAACATCGAAATTTCTCATACTTTTGTCGAAACTCCACGGGAAAAAAATAAGTTCTTATATTAATTTCGTTACGGAAGATAATATATCAAAACTTTATTTATATTTCTGAACAATTATTTTTAAAAATAAAATTTTGTATCTTTTTGCCTTGTTCCTCCACAAAAACTGTTTTAAAAATACAAAAAAAAAATATTCTGGGAAAATACAAACAAAAAGAAAAAGAGATAGAATATCAAGGAGGATATGAATCATCACTTTCAAAAAAAATCAAAAATTATTTCAAACATAGAAAAAGCGAAGAACATGTTTATTTTGTGATTCCCAGAATACTCACTAATCAAAAAGATTACGATCGATTTTTAAAAGAATTATATATCTATAACGATAAATGCGAGAGAATGAATGAAAAAATTATGTCAATATCTGATCAAAATTTAGATGAAAAGAGAGATTTCCCACGTACACCCGTACCCATAACTTGTGAATGTCCTAAAACTACCGAACTTTACGAAAAATACAAAATTTATTTGCCAAAAGCTCATTCAGTGGTTGACACGAAAAAATGTAGAAACGTGAAGGGGGAATTTATATATATTTCGGAAAATTTTTATCATCCAACCGAAGGTTATCAATATCTCATAAATGTAATTGACGATATTTTGGAAAAAAATGAATTCTCAAAGGATGATGTCGCGATGACTTTATTTGCAGAAAAATATCCTTATGATTACAGATGTATGAAAAATATAGAACAAATCATAAAGGAAGATGTTTATTTTGATGATCATCGTTTCAAAAAACTTTCCATTTTGTGATTTTTTTACATAATGAAACCTTTGATTGCTTTATGATTTTCCGTATTGATATTTTCGATTAATTTACAATTCGTCATACAATGAACAATTGGAAGGACTTTTATGATGTAAATTTTAACATTCGACTCCTCACAAATCCACGAAGACTTGAAATTTCCAGCTATTTTATCGCTCACAGATTCGCAAATAATGTTTAACTTTAATAATTTTTTTAATTCAAGATAGCATTCGTCACATATAAAGTATGTTATCGATGTCGTAGAATAAAAAAACTCTCATACTCCCACGTTATTCGACGCAATTTATCGACATGAAAATCAATCAGATTCTCTCCGCGACAACCAATTATTCTAGATTTTTTTTTTCCGTGATGATCGAAATCAAATAAATCTGTAATTTTGCTGGGTAATTTAAATGATGAACCACATCGTTTCCCATAATCCGATTGATTTACGTAATTGTGTTCGTATTGATGGTAATGAGTCATTTTTTTCGTTTCCGGGAAATGAAAAATAAAACACAAATATTTTTAAAAAAAAATAAATATTCAGTGAACTATTTTTTTATAAATAATTTCTTCTTCTGGACACATCATGGCCATAAATCTCGCGGCGACAAACAAAAAATCGCTGAGACGATTCATGTATTTCAGTAAAATAGGATCCATTTCGTCTTCGTGTACACAGGATACCATTTTTCTTTCCGCTCTTCTGCAAACTGTTCGACAAACATGAAGTTGTGTCGCACCAGGTCCACCTCCTGGAAGAATGAAATTTTTCAATGGAGGAAGTTTCGAATCAATATCGTCAATCCATTCTTCTAAAATATTTACGTTTTGTTCGGAAAATAAAGTTCTTTGTATTTTTTTTTCAGAAGACGTATGCAATGGCTAGTGTTGTGCAAATAGCTGGTTTAAACTGTGACGAACCGGTTCGCCACGTGAGCAAACCGAACCGGCTAAACCGATAACGAACCGTTTAAATTTAGACTCACGTAAAAACTGTTTGTTTTTACGCATCATGTCTTCCGTTCCTTCTTCCCAAACTGAAAGTTTTAATATTTCTCCGCTAAACACTTATTTTTCTAAGATATTTGGAAAATATGTTATCACTGAGAATTACGAACCAAAAGAAACATCATGGATATGGACCGTGAAGATTGACGGAAAATCTGCAAAACCTACTTACGATTGTTTTCCTGATGAATTATGTTCGTTTTCCAGTCCTCCATCACGATCAAAAGAAGAAGCGAAAGGATCAGTGACTGTTCGGATTTTTGAAATGGCTTCTTTAGACATTGAACGCTTTAAAAAAATATTCCATGATGGCGAATCATTAGATCCTCTTGAAAAATTAAATAACCTTGTACAGCAATTCAAAGGAGATATCAATTGGAATATGAGTCGTTCGCCATATTCCAAGCATTATGCAATTCTTCGGGTTCAAGATAAGACATACGAAAGTTTTTACGATTATTATAAAGATACGAGATATTGTAAGAAAAAGATGGCAATGGAACTTCTTGAAGCATGGTCTTTTAATTCAGAACCAGTTTCAACATTCTTCGAAAAACTCCGGAAGGATCGTATATTGTACAAAGGAAGAATATTCTCTGTTGAGAATTCGGAAACCGAATTTAAAGGAGGAAAAGATCCGTTATCTCCGGTCAACGAAAATTCAGTGTTTGCAAAATCGACAGATATCGGAAAAACAGTATGCGCATTCCTCAATACGAATGGTGGATCTATTTTTTTCGGAATCCATGACAAACATTCAGTCATTCAAGGGGTCAAATTTGATTCGAGACAAGATGATGTGATGTTTCGTTTAAATCAATCGTTGAAACATCGACTTGATGGTGTGCACTCCGAGGGTTATATGAAAATACTTTTTCATGAAGTGCTACAATTTCCAATTGATAGTGAAAGAGTTCCTCCCTCTCCTCCTTTGCAGATGGATTCTTATCATCACTATTTGAGAGAAGAATTGGAAAGTTTGAGAGATCATTTGAGAAAGATCAATACAGGTGGAAAAGAAAGACTTTTTGTGATTGAAATTAATGTTAAAAAACATCCTTCACTTGTGCTTTTTGAAGGGAAAGGTTATTGTCGTTCGGAAAATTCAAACTCGGCCATGACATTGGATCAATTGAAAGCAAGAATTTTAGAAGAAAATAATCAAAAATAATTTTTCGTATTGACAGACTGATAAATTTTGAATAATGATAAATAAAAGTTAAACAAGCAATTTAAACAAATCGCGAATCTCTCTCCCTCTTTGTTCAAAAAAATTAGCCTACGGAACGCTAAATAAACGGTTCGCTGTTGACGAACCGGTTCACCACATTCTCAAACCGGTTCACCATTTGCACAACACTAGCAATGGCGTGGCCACGGCGGATCCGATGTCCAAAAGTCTGGACTGAATCTCTCGTACGTAGTTTATCAAAAGTAGTTCGTCCTTTGTATTACTCGAAAGTTCTTGCAATAAACAATGACTCGCGAAGAGTCCCAAATGTGCGGAGAGTTCGTCGAGAGTGCCGACACACACAATCCTCTTGTGATTCTTCGGAACTCTTTGTCCATTGTAAAGAGAAGTTGTCCCGGAATCTCCGGTCTTCGTATAAATCTTACTCATATTTCTTTTCTATTCCTTTTTATTATTATATATTCAAAAATCATTTCCCAAATGTTTTTTTACCGCATGAGGTATATTTTCAATCATTTGTTTATCAAATTCTTTTGAAAGGCAAACTATAAATTTCGAAGGACTGATTTGTTTTTTAATTTCGGGAAGTGGATGTACCGACGTTATCTCTGCATGACAACCACTTTCCTTGTGTATTTCTTTATGATGTCTCACAGAAATATCGACCCAAACACAAACATCACCTTTCCTACTGCAATTTTTTAGTTTTGAGCATTTTCCATAAAATCGATCAACGCGGAAAGTACAAATAGGTTCGACGTGATTTATTTCCATGGTAAAATTTTTCAGCAAAATTTCTTTGTCATTCCCAAAACTTTCACGATAATAAAATTCCTCGCTTTCTGACGATTCGCAAATTTCTTTCAATATCCATTTTTCAACGGGATGATTTCCATTCGTACATTTTATTTCAGGAATGCGACAAATTAAAAAATGTTTTTTTTTTAACAAATCCAAATTGCTCGTATCCCAATAAGTTTCAAAAAAAATTTCGTCTGGTTCGTAATCATCCCAAATAAATTGTGCTTTTTCTTTCGAAAAATAATAATGAAATTGGGAATGAACATTAGTCTTGGGAGGATGTGACATTGAAAAATCGCGCACGGAGTGACGAATGCCAAGTGGAATCATTTATAAAGAACGAAACAAATAAAAAAATACTTTTTATTTTATTTATTTATTTTTTTTTATTCCATTTAAACCGTAAATCCTTTGATTGCTTTGTGATTTTCGGTATTGGAATGATTTTTGATAAACTGACAATAGCTAAAACAATAACGTTTCGATGGTATTACGGCGAAATGAAGTTGGGTGGTGGTGTATGAAAATGAATATCGATCCGAGAGAATGGTCTCAGTCGATAAATCACGAGTCAGAGCAGGCCGCATAAATCTTTCGTAAATGGCAAGCTGACACGAATCGCATGTGACATTACCCCACATAAAATCACCATAACACCATTTCACCACACGTAGATCGTCAATATGGCGATTGATCCTTCCCTCGCCGCGGCATCCCAGATCATTTATTGTATGTTCCCCAGCGCCGGAATTTAAATGAAATAATTTTCTGACATCTTCCGGCAAATTGTGGAATGCTTCGCAACGGATTTCGTCCAAAATGGTGTTTTCATTGTGTTCGTATTTATAGTAATGAGTCATTATTCTGTGATTTTTTTTTGCGAAAAATTGAAAAACCAAAAAAAAAATGAGAATAAAAAAAAATAAAATTTATAAATTGGTCAAAGAATTTTATTTTGCAATAATATGACAGAATTCGTCGAAAAATTACAAGGAAAACAAAGAATCTCTTGGGATGAATTATTCATGTCCACTACGGAACTCATAGCAAAACGAAGTACATGTATGAGAATAAAAACCGCTGCCATTTTGGTGAAGGATACCCGCATCATATCGATGGGATATAACGGCACTCTTTCGGGAAACAAACATTGCTCTGAACTTTGCAAAAACTACTGGAATAATAATAATAATAATCATTACACTTTTGAAGATTTTTTACATTCCGATGAATTTTTCAAAATGCATCACGAAATCATATCACCATACGAAGTCCATGGAGAAACGAATGCTATTTTATACGCATCGAAAAATGGTATATCCACATCCGGAACAACCATGTATACATTATACAGTCCTTGCATGAATTGTGCCAAATCAATTATTGCATCCGGCATAGAAAAGGTATTCTACAAGCAATGTTACGAAAGGGAAAAGCATGCCATCGACTTTCTCAAAGATAATAAGGTGGTTTGCGTATCTCTCGAAGAAAGTTCAAAGAAATTCGATTGGTACGATAAAAGTGCACTGAGAAGTTTTTTGATATATAATTACAAAGAATTGGATATGAATTTACATGTAGATTCAGAAGGACGAGAATGTTTTACTTTTGTCTAAAAAATAAAAAAAAAAATGTTTATTGTAATTCTTGAAGTCTTTGATTCCACATTTTTTCCAAGTGTTTATCCATGATATTTACGGGTTCAAAGACGAAATCTTTTTGTTCCGGGTGAAATATCGCGAGTGCCATGTATTCTATCTTATAAGGAGTATTCTTCTCGATGATTTTCTTGTAAAGATTCAACTGCAGGGAGTACTGATAGTAATTGCAATCCGGCAAATCTTCAATGGGCTTTAGTGCTTTTTGAAATTTATTTTCTTTTTTGATTTCCTTTGACCGTTTCCAATCGACGAGAATGAGAAGTTTGTTTTCTTCCGTGAAATTGGGGCTTTTGTAAAGCATATCGACAGATCCGGCGATCGCGATGTCTTTGTCAAATACTCTCAATTCGGTTCTCCACGGTATCCAACCCCAAGACGCGGGACCATTTGTGTGAAATTTCAAGAATTGATGAAATTCTTTGGTATTTACATCTTTTTTCATCAGAGGATACGGGATTTTCGAAGAGGAAGAAAAAAGTTCCTTGAGAATATCGAAATCTTTTTCTTTCCAGAGTGTCTCGTGATTATAGAAATGTTCGATGGTTTCGTGCATTTTGGTTCCCAACGAGGTGGCGACATTTCCGCCTTTGTCCCAGGACGCTTTGATTTGTTCGCGTGTTTTCCCGTGATATTTGGAATTTGGCCAATTTTTCGATGCCATCATTTTCGTGATCACTTGGTCGGCATCGAATTTCGGAAAAAAGGAATGGACGAATTTCGTGGGAGACATTTCGATCAATTGCGATTGATTGTTATTTCCGGAAATCAAATAAACATGCGTCAAATGAGTTTTCCTTTTTTCGTCATAATATTTATCTTCCAAAGTGATATCGAAGTCATCAAACTCCGGGATTATATTTGTTATTTCCAAGTAAGTTTTTCGCGGATCCATATTCTTTCAATAAAAGAAAAAAGAAAAATGGAGAAGGATATGATTAAAAAAATTAAATAAAATTTTATTGTTTTTTTCATTAATTATCCAGGTAAAATAAAATTGCAATATACATCCCTTTTAACAAAAAAAAGAGTTATATATTGCAAATTCGGAATAAAAAAAAAAAACAAATCACATGAACGCCGAGAAAAAATTTATTCTTTTATTTATCCATCGAACTTGGAATAAAAAAAATCACAAGGGTATCGAAAAACAAATTTGAAACCGGGGATGTCTATGTGGAAAAAACGGAATTCCAACTCTTCGCCATCATTCAAAATGGTCAAACCACAAGAGTCGCGCTCGATCTTTTTCTCATCTTTCATCCCGACCGTGTAAGATGTGTATTTGTGATAGACCTTTTCCATCTCGTCATCCGTGAAAAAAATTACGGGAGTTTTTTTTTCTTCAGAGAGAACCACGTACTGGACCGTCGGATTCACTTGACATCTCAAACAGAACGGTCTCCATTTTTTTTTCGTGTCTTCCACGATTAAATCTGAAATACGTGTTTTGCATTGGACATTAACACTTTTCCCTTTTTTTATCAATTCTCTTAAATCACAAGTGGCGCTCACGTAAAATTCTTCCATTTTTTTGTGTCGAATTTCGATCGTATGTTCTTTACGTTTCCAAATAATCTCGAATCCCGTGTTGTAAACCGTTTTAAAAAATAAACAATCTTTTTCTGCGTATAAATTCACATTTGCTTCGTACTCCGCAAAAATCGTGCTCTTTAATTTTTCGAGGTATGGGTCGCAATTTCCCCACGTTCGTGATTTTTTAATCAAATGCCAATTCATTTTTCTTTTTTGAGACCAAACTTTTTTTTTTAAACAAAAGAAAAGGAGTCACGCACTAATATTTCTAAGAAAAAAAATGATGATTTATTTCAAATTCATAAATTCTAGGGCACAAAAATCTCCTCCGGTAGAACAAATACATGGCAAAAGGAATCCCTTTTCTGCATCCGCATAAGAAAGATTCATATGGGGATATTCGGTCCAAGGATAATGGATTTTGTATTCTGAATACTTTATTTGGGGTTTCAGAAAGGCCAAACATTTCCCGCAAGGTCCATCAGGACAACTTTTATTCACGACGAAATGAGGAACGAAATCATCCCTTCTATCCTCCGTGTCGAAGATTAATTCATTTCGGTAGAATTCACGATCAAATTCCTTATTTTCTCTGAGAGCATCGAAAATTGGTTTTTCTTTTTGTATTTGAAAACGTTTCCAAAATCCGTTCTTCGTGGATATTTCAATATCACATTTACCGCCAGTCCTTTGGCCGAATGCATATACGATCAAACAATATTCCGGAGGTATTTTGAGCCAGCTACTAGAAAGCATTTTTATTTTTTTGCGGAAACTTCACAAGAAAGAAAAATATTAAAAAAAATTATTCTTTATTCGCGATTATTCTGAGCAATGTTTGATATGTCTCCTCTGTGATGTATAACAACAAGAGTAGAATTTTTTTGGGTTCATTGGAATAATAATATTTAACTTCCGCGAGATGATAGTTCCCAAAAAGACAATTATCTTTTTTTTTTTTTGATTTATGAATACTCACCAAATTCTTTTTGATCAAATGAATAAATCGTTCTTCTATTCCACCGAAAGCATTTTCTGAATAACCCTCTATGGGGATTGATATATTGTCCATGATAGTTTTTATTATAATTTTTAATAGTAACGTCAACAAAAAAAATTAAATTAAATATTTGAATTCAATGGAACAATCTTCATCGATGTGACTTTTGCACGGGAAAAATAACCCCTTCTTACTTCCCCAAGGTATGGATGCGGTTGTTTTCGAACTACCGGATTTTAACTCTCTAGCGAGACATTTGCCGCAAGATCCGTCGTCACATGGTTCGAATATCGAATGACGCGAAGGAATCATATAATCACTCTTATGATTTTTTGCGAATGATGGATTGTAAAACAAAAAGGGTTGTTTTCTTTGTTTGATGATTTCTTTCATAAGGACATCTTGTTCCGGTAATTCTGGAATTTTATAAACATCATCATACCCGTAAGCCGTGTATGCCCAAAGTGTATACTTTTTTTTTTGTTCTTCTTCGTCATTATTCGATTTTCCTAAAAAATTCGGATACCCAATGTTATCGAAAAAATTTTGCACCATAATCATATCTAACGAATCGAAATTATTATACGCACGTGTTGAAATTTTCGAAATGAACAAAGAACGAAAACTACACAACATCTTTTTTTTCTTTCGGGTTCTTTTTCTTTTTGTTATCTATTTTCCTGAAAATAAAAAATAAATGAGACGCAGTGGGGAGTTGAATTTTCACTGAAATCCAGGAAGTGAGTTAGTCTATAATAGGGACATACGACGAGCTGACGTTTTCTTTGGGAGTCACGACCTTTTTATTTTTCTTGGAAAAAATTGGAAGAGCTGACAAAAAGAAACATGTTCAAAGTGATAACCGATCCTATGGGAGAAAAAGAATTTATTCCTGATTTTTTTTCGTCGTCGAGTGAATTATTGAAGACACGATCTCGTGTTTTGCTAAATAAAAAAGGATCTCGTGAAAGAGAAGACACCGATGATGACTATTGCGATGGTGAAGTAAGTGTGTTTGAGGAAAAAAAAAGAGGAAGAGGAAGACCAAGGAAATATCACGATGACGAATGTGAAGAAGATTGCAAGACGAAAAAAAAAGGAACATCATCTTCTACTAATACTCATTCCGGTGGAAAAATTTATATAAATCCTCACATGAAAGAAGACAGATTCGAAAAGGTTTCCAATTCGAATATTGCATTTGCCTACAATTCGAACGGTCAAACCCAAATTACTTTCAATCCGGAAAAGAAAACAGAATCATTCTCGGGAACTCACGATGCTGAAGAAATTCTCGAAGAACTCCAGAGTGACAACGAAAATTATCCATCGGATGAAAATTTGCATCGTTTCTCATGGGGGGACATTGAGCATGGAAGGCATATCGATTACCGATTGAAAAATGACATCATTTTCATGAATGGACCCGCGCCCATGGAAGAAATTAATCCAAACAACAATGGAAGATGTCACCTCATGAAAAATTACACTATAGTTCTTCGTGTACCTCCCTCTATATTTCCCACAACCAGAGAACTTGTGGAAGACGAATGGAAAATCAATCCGTCATTGCGTAAAAGACAGATCGTTCCTAATTTTTCATATATAATCATATTATATTTAGGATCTATTTCAAAGATTATTCGTGGATACCAACATGCCATACAAGACAAATCGAAAATATGGTGGCAATCGATCTCTCCGCTAGACTCAGAACAAGAATTGATTTTCGACGTCACTTTCACCACCGTCACTACCAAAAAAATGAATTCTCAGTTTCGTTTGTATGCGCAGATGAGTGTGGTATCCACTACGGAACCCGGGATCATGAAATATTTGGGAATGGGGTCTTCCACTCCCTTTTCCATTTATTCGCATTCGAAACAGTACGGATATACGCCTGGAATTAATTGTCCCATATGTAACAAACCACGAGAGGAATTGAAATCAACCATAAATCACGAGGCAACCGGATTAAAACTAAAAAGTGGAAAACGAAAATTTTATACGGAAGAACGGGAAGAACATGATAAAGAAGACTACATGGTGAAAAGAAGAAAAAAAGAAGAACAGTCGTGTAAAATTCAAAAAATATTTCCGGGATTTGTGGGAAGCTCGGATCGGTTGTCTTTGGTCATCACCGGAGTTCCGGAAACGATAAGTCAGTTGTATGTGATTATGGACGGATTTGCCGAAATTGTAATTTTCAAGAAAGAAATTCCGGAAGTTCACAATATTTTTTTTGCAGACTTATCACAATGCACTTTTATTCTGAAACAAAATCACTACGAAGATAATTATTATTTCTTTCGAAAAATAGGATATCACGTAGACTTTTTGAATGATATCGAAGACCCAATGTTTTATTTTGTGCAAATTTGGCACAACAACTGATTGAATAAAAATACAATCATACTTTTTTCCTTAAGATTTATAAATCCAAAGCCCATTGGAGCAAAAGTTGTTGTATGACAGGTGACGTTTTACCTTGTTTTTTTTTATTTAATAAATTTTTCCTCCAACGTCCTTTCTCTTTCCCGGCGATTTTTTGCCATCGGTCTATTTGTCTCGCATCATCCGGAGATTTTCTTCCCAAAAAATATCTGCAGTACCATTGCACCCATCCGTATGGATCCTGTGCTTTGATCCATCCTCTTTCTTCCCAATATTTTAAGGAACTGCCTGAGTGCACTCCATATTTATTCACATTTTTAAAATTACAGACGGGAGATGCGACTTCTGTGTCAATATCGAGACCCAGAAACCACGATTTTGGAAACTCTTCCCAAACATTTTGATATTTTTTTTGGGTTACAGAACTTTGTATATCGCGAAAATAAGTCCCTCCAAATATACCGGCAGAAAACATTTGTTTGGGAGTCATGTTCGGCCTGAATTCATCGTGGTCTTTGAAAATCAAGGTCCCGTCAAGTCTTCTTTTTCTTGAAAGATTCTTTGTCATGTCTTTTTTTCTTTTAAATTAAAATAAAAAAATATTTTATTCGAATTAAAAAGAAAGAGAACATCATGAACATAGACACTTGCGAACCGGAAAATGCATGCTTTCCTAATAATTTGATGAACGAGATGAATATCAATTATACACCAGAATACGCGATGCAGACTTTCCTGAGCATTTCGTCGTGGCACAAACAAAATCCTCTGACTGATGCATTTTTCTCCATGGAAAATGTGCTATACATTATTTCGGAAATACGGAAAGTCTTGAAAATATTGTCAAAAAAAAATGTGAACGTCGTTTTTTCGAACGAGATGTTGCAAACTCTAGTCGATACAGCTTCTCATAATTTAGGTCTCAGCGTTTCTGATAAATCCCTCGACCTCATGAATTACCACGTGATCAAACATGAATCAAATATTTTGTATAATTCTTTGATACGACGAAATTTATGGATCAAGTACTATCTTCAACAAGATCGTATGAAAGTATTTCCCAGAGCGGAAATGACCAAGGTCACCAAAGGAGAGAGTGTAGTCTGTCCTTCCGGATATATGTTGTCGAATCCTTGGTCTCGACACCGGGATTGTTATCTCCACGATACAGAGGGTATTCGGCGCTGCAAAGAAACGTCGGAAGATCAAGGAATTTGCGGATCGGGATACGAGAGAATCAAAGGTTTCTTGGAACCAAAAAAATAAAAATAATCATACAATTTATTCAAATTGAAAACATCTAGACACGAGATCCAAGAATGTGAACATTGTCTCTGGGAAACGAGAATGTCAAATTTACCAGTACCGATGTATTCGTGTAATTCGTTTAACTGGAATGATGCTAATTGATGAGATATGTTGTTGTAAAAATGTGACCACATAAAATACAAATTCCGTATCGATTGTGGGAGGCCTTTTAACGTTTTCAATTCTTTGCAATTTTCGACTATTAAACTGTTCAATTTTTTCAAATGTAGTAAATTGTGTAATGTTACCAAATCCGAAAATGTACAATTAATGCACCTCAATTCTTTTAAATCGCCCAATTCGAACAAATTTTGTAAAGGATTCTCTCCACAAAGGATAATTCTTAATTTTTTCAGATGACACACATCTTCTCCCAAAAATTTCAAATTATTGTTGACACATTCCAAAATTTCTAAAGATTTCAAATGTCGAATTCCGTAAAGCGAAGTCAAGGAATTGTTTAGTGTTGTGCAAATAGCTGGTTTGAACCGTGACGAACCGGTTCACCACTTCACCAAACCAAACCGGTTTAACCGATAGCGAACCGTTTGTAGTGTCAAGCATCATTCTGGTGCTCTATTTATTTTTCAAAATGTCGGCCCGTGGGAGATGGGCAAACTCTCCTGCTGCGAAACCGAAAGATTGGAATCGAACAAGCAATAAAAAGAAACAAGATGATCGAAAAGAATCAGAATCGACAAAAAGATTTAAACCAAATTTCACCCCGAAAAGAAGGTAAATAAAATTTCAAGTTTTATTTTTTTTCTTTAACTGTTTCAATTTAGAATTAAAATGGAATCGTACAATGTGATTTCCGTTCCCTTCGAAGATTCTCCAATATGGGAGGTGAACGAACATTTTCGTTTGTCTGATTTTTCGCAATTGTGTGGAGCGTCTTTTAGTTTGATCGAAAAATTACATTCCATGCATGTATCTCTCAGACAAAGATTCAGAATCCAATTGATTGTCCAAAAAGACGTTTGGAAATTGCAACTGTGTCTCGATCCAACTGTGTGGTATCTTTCAAAAAGAGTGCCTTCTGATATCGAGAATTGTGGGAAAGAAAAACCGCATTTTCTAAAGGAGGCAGATTCTTTTATGACTTGGGTATATGAGAATAGCGATAAATGCCCAGAACCCACCGATAAAATTTCATTACCGACGCTTTGCCACAAACCTCCGCCTTGCCCGAATCCATCATGTACCTTCGATCACATTATTTGGCAATGTCCAGCCGAAGTCCCACACAAAATGAAAGAAAATACGGAATGTAAATTTCAGTGCCGAAAGAGCCTTTTATTTACTCACGAGTGTGAAGAAATAAAAAAATCGGGGTGGGTAATATTGAGAAGGCCGGAAAAAACCAGAGATCTTGTTATTTCACCATGTCCGAAAGAAATTTCCGAGAATCTGCTGCCGCATAATAACGAAGATTTGATATCATGTGATGCATTTTGGGATGCGGTAAAAACTTTTATCCAGCATCTTGATGAAAATTGTGCAAAAAAATCTGTCGAGCGTGTAGTTATAAATTTTGGATCTTGGGAATCTGCTGTACACAGAGATGTTTATCTTAAAGAATGTCATGCCCACGCTCATTTTTGGTTATCAAGCGAAAGTGTTCGTGTATTGGGACAAATGGACGGGTGCGATTTCCCTCCTAATGACTATTTGTGGTTAAACGCGGTTGAGTTGCAAAAAACTGTTTTGTGGAACGACCAAAGATTGCACAAAGAACAATATTTGAAATATTTGGATCGGAAAATTGACAACAAGTTTGAGAATTTAGACAAAAAAATTGATCAACAAAACGATTTTATTCAAAGTCAATTTACAAAATTGTTTGAAAAACTTGAAAGACAAGAAAGCAAATGATTTTTTCCAACGAAATAAATGTTTTTTTATGGAAAATTCGGCAATCAATTGGGCTCCACACTCAATGTTATAAACAAAATGGTTCGTCACGATTCAAACCAGCTATCTGTACAACACTGAGGTTGCATGATGATGGCGGAGCATTTCTGTCAAAACATAAGGTGGTTTAGAAATCTAAATAAACGGTCCGCCAATGACGAACCGGTTCGCTACATCATCAAACCGGTTTGGACCGGTTCGTCATTTGCACAACACTAGAATTGTTGCGGCACGAAAATTTCTTCAAATTATTCAGGTTACTCAAATTTCGTAAACATGTCAATGGTGGAAAGGTGTTATATCCACGCACGTGATTGCAAATGAGAACCTCGAGATTAGTGATTCCCTTCAGTTTCTGAATGATATCATCGTTTGGATGATCGACGGAATAGATTTGGAGTATCTTAATGTCTTCTTTTCTTTTTTCTATGATTTCATAATCCACTTTTTCAATGCCGACATAAAAACTCATTTATCTTTTTGATTTTTGCAAAAAATATGAATATATAAGTGTGACACCTTTTAGAGAAGCAGAATGAAAATCACCCCACTAATTCAGTCAAATGATTATTTCGGTGATGTTAATAAACTTAGCTTGCAGATATCGAAGTTCTTTGAGGGAATTTAGGTTCAAAGATATGCAAAACTTGTCCGAACAAAGGAGAATTTCGATATTTTTTGGGTATATATATCAATGAACATGCATGGTCAGAAAAAAAATAATTGTAGTTTTATTGTTCTTTTTCTTTATCGTTGTTCTTCTTCAGAGTCATTTTTCTTCTTCAGAGTCATTTATCTCTTCAGAGTCATCATTAAACTTCAAGACGAAATTATCAACGTTGTAAATAAAACAGGAACCATTCGGAGTATTCACCAGCCTTTTTCGTTTTCTCTTTTGTCCTGAAAGTTTATATGCTCTCTTTTCTTTTCGATTTTCTCTGTGAACTTCCCTCATTTCTTTGGTGATTTCTTGGAGATTATTTTTTATGTAACAGATGACGCCATGTATGTCTGCCCAATAAAGAAAATGTAATTGTCCTACAGTGCTTTTGAGTATTTCACCTTTGTGTTTGAAGTATACTCTCGTGTACCTTTTAAAAAAATCAAAATTCGGCCGGTTCCAGTGATCGAGCCAGCGATCATACAAGTTTCCCAAATGTATGATTATTTTCTCATCGTTTATTATCCAAGGATACATGACATTTTTATTTTTAGCGTAATTTACACACGTGAATTCAAGGGTTCTGGCAGAAATATCAAATTTTTTGTTGAGGAGAGGATATATAATTTCATCGATTTTTTCTGCAGTATAATATTTTTCTATGAGTAATAAACAGTCTGCTGATTTTGAGGGAAGTTTTGTGTTTGTCCAAAATTTATTCCCATAAATAAATATTTTTGAAGATTTATCTTCTTCTTTTCCTTTTTCTTTTTCTTTTTTTTTTCCTTTTCCTTTTTTTTCTAGTACTTCATTTTTATTTTCCAATTTAGAGGAAAAATTTGAAGAATACGGACTTGTGATTTTATCTTTTGTCAGAACCATACTTTTTTTATTCTGCTCGCTCTTTTATAAGAAAAAAGAAAATAAAGATTTGGAAATAATATGACGCACAAAAAAAAAAATAATGTGTTTCTATAAAAATAAATCTTCATAAAAAAAAAAAGAAATGACGAGCAATATGAATTACGATCATCCATATAAACTCATGTCCTTCGTTGACCAATCATCCATCCCTCACTTTGATTATCAAGCAGAAGGATTTCAATCTGGCACTTGTGCTCCCAATGTCGATGGAGTTTGTATTTCCAGCGGATATAAGGTCGGAGGTCTCAGAGGATACAGACTGCCATCTATGGGATATCCTCAAATGCCAACTTCAGGGTCCGGTTCCGCCAGTGAAACGGATAATTCCATGGCTCAATGTGCCACTTTTCCACTTTGGTATGGTCATGGCAGACCTTATGAACTCCTTGGAATTAAGTTAGCCACAAGTCACTCGCCTTTTAACGTGGGACAAAGGTAAAATAAAAATAAAAATAAAATTTTATTACTTCTTATTCTTTCTTCTGTTTTCAAATTTTTGTGCTAATTTTTTTCGTTTATTTTCTTCATTTTTTATATTCGGATTTTCAAAACGAACGACTTCTGGTAAAGGCCCGGTTATGTAAGGATCAATCCGTGAATTCATTATAATTTCTGGAATTAGTCCAGTGGCAGAGTATCCAGTGATAATGAGATTAGTTTGACAGTTGGTATTCATAGTTTTTTTATTATTTGTAAATTGCAGAAAATAAATTTATTTCAATTTTTAAACATAAATTTTTTTCTCATAGATGAACTTATACATTTCATTAATTCATCAAACTCCGATGAATTCCATTCAATTTCATTTTCGTTCATCATTCGCAACAGTTCAATAGCTTTTGAGATATTTTCATGTGAATTTCTGGCGCCTTTTGAAGCAAAAAAAATCTTGATCCGAGAAATTTTTTTCCATAATAAAAAATGCTCGAGATTATGATAATCCTTTTTATCGGTTTCATTCAAAGGAAATTTGATGTTGCGCAATAGTTTTAGAGCTTCGAAAGTTGGGAGAGTTTCGCGAGTATGCTCATTTTCGATGGAAAAGAAAAAATATTCAACTTTGCCAAAATCTTCGTAATCTCTATCTTCATCATCTTCATGTTCATCATAAGGCAAGAATCCATCAAATAATGTGGAGATATTTTCGACCTTTGTATCGTCCTCTTCAGTCTTCCTCTTTCGTTTTCGTTCGATTTCAGACATGGGTTTTTAAATTTGACACCCTGAAACTTTGCGACAAAAAAGAACATTCAGTGAATTATTATTTTGTGTTCCAATTTTTCTTTGAACAAATCAAGAAAAATGTCTTTCTCCGAAGTTCAAAATATTTTTTTGAAGAGTTTGATTATTCTCTGCTGTGTTGTTGTTTCTCATGCTAGCTCGGATCTTTCGGTAAATCATTGGGTCAATTGCGAACTCCCGAATACTTATAATACTTACTACATTGCATTCGGATCCTCTTATGGATATGATTCGGAAACAGCATACGTTATTCAAAAATTTTCGGGTAAAATGATTCATTGTAGCACGAATACTTTACCAGATGTCGATGCGTGGCATATAACATATCCTTCAAATAAAAGACAATGTTATTATATGATGCGCAAGGATCAATCCGAAAACATCACGGGATATTGGAAAGAAGTCGGAAATGTTTAGGATGCAAATATTCTTTGACATTACAAGTGGGCGTGGGAGAATCAAATGGACACGTGTCCTCGGAAACCTGGGCTGATTCGTTTTCAGAGTCATCATCTACAAAAGCAGGGTTCGGCTTTGGTTCTGTATCTCAAACGTTGAGTTACCAACAATCCCATGCAATTACGGAATCTTCTTCACATGCTTTTACCAAAAGCGCTGCGTATTCTTTGATTGCATCATGTGGAGATGGAAAAGGAGATTATACCATGTATCAATGGCAGATGGCGTACCTCGAAAATTGCAATTACGGATTTTGTCCTGGAAACATTTATACCCGAATTTACCTGTGCAAAGAACATCCCGGGCCACCAATGTGCATACCCGATGAATGTGCTGATGCTGAATGCGAAACGTGTATTCCTTTGACATAAAAAATAAAATTTTATTGATCTTTGCGAAAAACTACATAATTTTTGTCTCCTTCTTCCCCAGCGAATCCAATTAATATGTCTACGAATTGTTCTTCTGATGGATCATTGTCCAGCCACGACAAGGGACAAGGTACTTTGCGCCCAACCCACACATTCCAGGTTTCTCCATATCCCATGTTGCCGGTGGATCGAGTTTCAACGTGAGACAATTTATAACAGCCGTATCCCGGGTTCTGTACCCTCATAATGTCATCACGGCGTAATTTTGACCTTCGAATCATGGAGACATTATATTCTACTTGATTTCCGTAAAAACGATTCAAATTGAAGAAATTTTTATGCGCTGTAAAGAACGACATTTTTTTTTTTAGACAAAATGTCGAAATGCAAAGAATATTAAAATTTATTGTTTTTTTTATATTTATTTTTAAAAGTACTGTCCTGGACAAAACGTCCCGTTTATTTGCTTTTTTTGTTTTCTATGTCACGATATTTTTCAAAAGCCTTCAATACTAATCCCATTTGAAGGGTAATTTTAATGTCATTGTCGTAATCTCCGTCGAATACTGTAATTTCACCGATTTTTACCGCCAATGAAATTTTTTTACATTCGATTTCTTCAATTTCTTCAATCGATGTCGGACGCAACAATTTTTTTAATAACGAACGTGAATTCCCATCAAAACTCTTTTCACTTACGTCAATGTAAACATCTACCTCGCAATTATTTTCTATCAATATTCCTTTTTCGTGCTTTTCGATTTGGAAGAGATCGAATTCCGAATTTTCAAGAGATTTCGACAAAAAATTTTTAATTTTCGCACCACGATCGTAATTTTTGTAATATGAATTTGCGGTCTGAACCGACATAAATCTGATACTCAGATTATCGACAAAATTTTCGACGAGATCAGTACGTTTGTCCATTTCGTTTTTATCACGAGCAGTGGCGCTGAAATTAGAAACTGGTTTTTAATTGTTATGACTCAATTTTAACTGAATATAAATATTTCACTGAATGTTCTTGATATTGGTCTCGTGACCCTATCTTAGAGTGGCTACACGACGTCAGCATGCGGTACAATCTCTAAAATCCCATACAATTTTGAATGATAGTGCTAAAAATATTTTAATTCTTCTTCGAGACTGAATCGGGAACTTTTTAGGTAGTGCACTTTTGTACAAAAACTTCACATAAAATAGAACAAAAAGTTCTTATTACTTAAAATTAATTTTTTGAGAAAGTAGTAGGAGTCTTTTATATCAAAATACTCTGTATATTATTAAACAAAAGTACACTACCTAAAAAGTTCCCACAGTCGCCTTGATGATGAATTTACTGAAAGTTTGAGCTTCTATCACATTATTCTGTCACTAAAGTATACCGAAGCTGACGTCGTGTAGCCACTCTACCTATCTTTTTGTTTTTTTATTTTCTTCGATTAAAAAAATAAAAACATATCAATAACTTCTTATTTTTCATCAATAAAAAATGTCTTCTTCCTCAGCAAAATATCACTGTCCCAGTGTGGCCATCGCCCCTCAAGCACTTCCATACGCTGGAAGAAATTTGAATGATGACCCTTTTGTTTTCGGTACTTTCGATGGTTCTGATGTTGTTTACAGACAAGTGAACGAAGAAGCCAGATCTACTTACGATTTTCCTTCGTCTCAATCAAATGTCATGGGCCTGTACAGTTCCAACATGCTTTGCACTCGAGGATCCATGGGAGTAGATAATTCATGTATTTGCCCAGGGACTCCAAATCAAATGCCTTTTGATGTGCAACCTCCTTCTACCACACAAGCCGTCAATAATCTATTGTATTACCCATACGCCCCAGGAAACATTCCAGCTTTGACCCCAGCAGCTCGAAAGTTGGTGGGGGAAAGAAAACCATTACCACCAGCTTATCGAAAGACTTGGAACATGGATGCTGCGTTGCCTAAATGTCAATAAATTTTAAAAGTAAAACTAAAACCAAAAAAAAAAATAAAAGTGAAACATAAAGTAAAATCAAAATATAAATAAGATGAATTATAATATAGAATTCAAAAAAGATGATGAGAAAAAAGAAGAAGAAGAGGAAGAAAATATGTGGATTACTCTGGAAATATGGGATCCACGAAAATGTCAAAAAGAAAACATTCTTCCTCCTCAAGAACATTCGTCCTATTTAGATTTCACAAAATCCATTATTCCACCAAAGTCTCCCGCTTCTTCATTTCAAAATTCCACGTCTTCACAGGAAAAGAAGAATTCCTCCCAAAAAGTGTTTTTGGAAAAAGGAAATGGAATGATAAACTCCATTTTTTTCAATCCGATAGAATGTAATTCGAGAGAACATATGATTTTGAAATCTGAAGAAAAAGAAAAAGATGGTCTGACTAAAAAAAAGTATTTATTGAACGGTTACGTCGTATATCTTCGATGGCTCAAAGATAAACTCCATGCCGCGGGATTACCCAAAGTATATGATGACCTTTTGCATTATTGTTTTGCGAAATACATTGATAGTTTTGCATTTTCAGCAACAAACGAAATTTGTAAAGACGCGATGGACATATACAGACTTCCTCACATTTCTCTCGATGAAATGCAATTATATAAAAGACTTCACAATCTTCCGGAAAAAATATTAGATAAACATTCTTCAATGATTTGGAGAGGCACCGCCGGCATGACCAATAATTGCGATTTCCACGTTTCCATTGATTACATCAAACGGGGTCTTCCCTGGTGTCCGCCGGCGGGATTTCACTTGGGTCTAAAAATGTTAGAAGTCAAAGGATTTTTCAGTATTCCAGAGGATTCCAGAGAGGATTTCACGAAAACAAAAAAATTTACGATATCATAAAATAAATAGAATATACAAAAAATGGAAAAAACATGCAAAGAATTGAAAGCAGAAGCCAAACTTCTGGGAATTCCCCGATTCTCGCAGATGAGAAAACGAGAACTTATCCAAGCCATCAATCTTTATGAAAAAAAAGACTTCTTGTCCAAACAAAGCACAAAACATCAGAATCGAAAGGTCATCCATGTGAATGGACAAGGAAAAACGAATTACAAAAATATTGAGGAATTTCTGGAAGATTCATTACAGACGTTCGATCCGGAATTTAAGCCTTCCATGATCAGAGTGAAACAAAATGCCAAAGATTTTTTTCAAAAATGATGGCAGTGGACGGAAATTCAATATTTTACCATTAAACTACACTACTAGTGCTATGCAAATTAACCGAAAAGTTAACTGCCTAAAAATTTATTGATTCTAATAATAAATAAATTAGTTATTGGTTGAAATTTTGTGTTTATTTATATAACGCAAAAAATTATGGATGAAATGAAAGATCTAACTATGAGTGTTAATACGAATCATTACTCCGTTGATTACCTTTTTCCTGATAATAAATATCTATCCGACCAAGAAGATAAATTAATCATTCGTTATCATTTCGCGCCACTTTTATCAGACGAAGAAATTAAAAACATTTGGGAGAATGAGATACCGAATGAGTTTTTTTACGAATCATATTATGACACGAAAGATGGTGATTTATTTGGAAAAGGTGTGGTCGTGATTCATCGAAGATTTCCTTTCGATAAAGAAGAAGGGAGTAACATTTGGATCGTGAAAATTCGATATGTTCAAAAAACTTTTAGTTCTAAAGAAGAAGTGGAAAGATACTTAATGGTCAGCATTCATGATAGTGATTTCTGCGAAATACGAGTTCATAGATATCGAAATCAATCGTGGAATTACTGGCTCGATTTTTCTTTGAGGATTTGGGAAGATTTGGAGAAAGAATCTATATGTTATGTAGTCGCTTCTTCCGAAAATGACAATGCAGCACCCGCCACACCTTCTAAAGTTTTATTTTTCTTCGCTACAGAAAATAAGAAAAAATTTGAAAGTTTTTCATAGTGTTGTGCAAATAGCTGGTTCAAACCGTGGTGAACCGGTTCACCACTTTATCAAACCAAACCGGTTTAACCGTTAGCGAACCGGTTGTAAATTTAGACATTCTGCTTTTTAATTTCAAAACTTTTTCTACTTCTACGGCCATTAAAATGAATGAAATTAGACATCGTTTTAATAAAGATCAATTTATTGTGTTTTGTACTACTACCAGAATCTCTGGATTCCTCTCTATAAGCGTTACTCATCAGATTCAGAATTAAATGAGCGCCCTCCAATTAATATATCTCGAACAGAAATACGTTTTGACCAAAATTCGTCGTTTGGTTTCAAATTCCTGATTGTAGAAATACCCAATTCAAGAGAACCAGGGCGAGTGCAAATTAAAACACCTTCACCAGATACGTGTACAGGGCCTTCTGAGATCCATTCAGATACTTTTCCAACAATATATAATCTAACGAATAGCTGCTCTACCCCGTAACTAACTTCTTTTCCCGATTTTGATTCGCCCATTTGAAACACTCTACACTTCATGAGATTATGAGAAGAAGATGCTATAAAAGTTGCTGATGGCACGGTGACAGTTTTTCCTCGATGATCAATTTCCAATTTTTGTAATACACCTTTTTCCAACCCATCGGGCAAAAGTTCTGCACATAACAAAACAATCGCATGTTTATCCACGAAATATCCAATTGATTGCTTGATACCCTTACGTTTATCTCCCGATGAATCTTTCCAATTGACAACTTTTTGTTTCAATTTTTTTAATTCCTTCAAAGTTTTTCGCCATTTTTCAGTAACTTTTGGGTTTGATTTGCGTTGTAAATAGTTTTCCACTTTATCTATTGTTTTTTTTCACATAATGACTCGTCCAAAACAAGACCCTAAGTAATAGGTTAATTAAATATGACAATCAATCAAAATAACGTTGAAACCATTATTTTTGTTCGTAGTATATTGGTGGATTTGTCAAAGATATCGTCGTATTCCAAAGGATCCTTAGTTTCGTCTTTCGGAAGAGCTAATCGTGTAAGTCCCCTAAAATCTTGGGCAATAAATCTTCGAGCAAACGATTCGCCATTAACTCTGCGCATTTCATCAGCAGCAGCGACTTCGAATAAAAATCCACATTTTTCATTAACTTGTTGAAGGACTTTCTCGCAATTTTCAACCTTTTTGTCTAATAAATCAAATCTCGATTCCATAACACCAAATTTCAATCCTACATTCTCTTCAAAATTATTTAGTTTCAGAAGAATCTGTTTGAGAATTTCTTGTTGATCGCTCATTTATCTTAAGAAACAGAAACATATTTGTTACATTCTATTGATATGGAAAATCAACTTTTTTTCGACGGTATTCTTGTGAAAGATCACGGAGCTCCGGTGCTTCATTGCGAAAAAACAACATTATTTCCGAAATGATACACTGTTGTGTTCGATTTGAAAAATTTAAAAAAATACAACCATGACATTGCAGAAGATGTTGTACGGAAAGACATTCTTTGGGAAAAAGAAAAAGAAAAAGAAAAAGAAGGAAATCCGAGTTTTGTCACTATTTTTTTAGATTCAATCATGTCCCCGTTTGTATATGGATGTTTTATCGGAATGTGTATAATTTGCATTTTTGTAATTCCTATCTGGTTCTTTTAGTCATCACAATAAAACGCCAGTATACACCATTGAAGTCGTTTCTTAAAATATACATGTGCATGTTTGTTATATGTGTTCATACGCATTTATTAAAATTATGACTAAAAAAATAATAAAAAATCAAGTTTGTCAGATATCAGTCACTTCAAAAGTTTGTATGTCTTTAAACATTTCCATTTCCTCTGTCATGTTGAACTTTGCAAAATGTTCTGGGTTCTCGTTTGAAAAAAAGAATAAAAGTTTGGATGGTGTTGCGGATTTAGAAATTATGGGTGTTGATGAAGTCAGCACTGGGTAACATAGAGAAGATTTTCCCATATCTTTCCAAATTCTCATTGTAATATCAATCCAATAGTCTTGTTCATTGTACTGATCAGTTCGAAGTTGACAAAAAGGTTGTTTTGTTAGAGTTTTCTCAAGATATATCTCTACGGATTCTTTGGTAGAAAAAAGTTTGATGTCATATTGAATTCCGCCATTATCAAATGTACAATTTGTTTTTAGTATCCATGGGAATTTAGCGGGTCTTCGATAGATCACGACCATTCGTTCTTTCATTAATTCATAAATTTCAGTGTCATAATAAGATTCGTAGTAATAATCGTCAGGTACTTCTCCCCATTTTTTTTTGCGTCCTCAGCCGATATCAAATAATGGTATGTTTTCTGTGTTACTCTTTCCTCGCGTGAATAATTCATCTTATTTATTTTTTGAAACCAACAAAACAAATAAAAAAATTTCCTAGGAAAAAAAAATTTATTCGTTGTGTAAAAAGACAACAACCACGATGATCGGATTCGGATTTCGTAATGCTCGGAAATTCCAAAGTGCTCGTTTTTTTGGGACGAATGATGATAAATATCTCGCAGAAGCATCGAAATTCGTTCTTTTACACAATAAATTCCCGAAAACGAAAGATTTAGAGGGTTTGGACACAATCGAATATAGATATGATTATTCTTCGGAAACAGATTTGCAAAAGATGAATTCAGAATTCGGATTGTCAAAAACATTTATGAAACATAATTTGGTCAAGGAGTCACACACGTATATGTCCCTTTTTTCCAGTCATTCGTCCAAAAGTATCACATATCATCATTCGTTTGATGGAATCGTGATTGCTGACGACTCTGAATTCATCCTCCATTTAAAAAATAAGGACAAAAAAGCGCAAAATGGGCAATCTATTCTTTTCGATTTGAATGATATGAAACAATTCAATCACGATTACGCCCATGACATGGGACCATTGGAAATTATTCTTGTGCCCATGGTCATAGGATTTGTCGCAGGGGGATTGTTTGAAAAATCGAAATAAAAGAAAGAGGAGAAGAATAAAATTTTATTTTTTTTTTTTTTTAATTTTGGTGTTTCAAACATTTTATGTTTCCTTGCGCATTTTTCATCTTGTGATGAATAAACGAAAAGAAAATTCCAAAAAGATTTCAGCACCTCGGCAGAAAAGGAAAAAAAGAATCATAAAAAATATCGAAAATCGTCTTTGTTCAAAAGAAAAATATTTGGTGTATATCATTCCTCCGACTCTTTGTGACGAAGATGAATCTTTCTATAAAGAATTCCTCGAATATTTTTGGTGCCCGAAACAAGAAGACATTCGGTCTCTCTTGAAATACGTGAACAAAGATTCCGTCCTGTCTTTCTTGAGTACTCTCCGCGTGTCGAATGAAGATCTCATCTGTTTCGCATCCGAAAGTCAAAGAACTGCCATCTGGTACGAACTTCGGTACGGCAGACTTACTGCATCTAATTTTGGGAAAGCGAATTACACCAACAAAAACGTCTCCTTTGGCAGATCGTTGATGGAGCTCATATGGCCCGATCAAATTCAATCTTCTAATATGGCCACCAATCACGGAGTCATTAACGAAGATAACGGAGCGGATACATATGAGACATACAAAAAATTGCAATTGGAAAGTCTGGACAAGAATCCAGATGATTTTGTCATGACATTCCCGGGATTTTTGGTTTGCAAAAAGTATCCTTGGCTCGGTGGTTCTCCAGATTTCGTGGTGAATTACGAAGGAAACTCGTGGCTCGGGGAAATCAAATGTCCCTTTCCCAACAGAACCACCGGAGAAGCTAAAATTTATGAAGATATTCCTCACTATTATTACGATCAAATACAAGGTCTCATGGCCATCGCCGATCTTCCCTTTTGCGATTTTGTAGTATGGACTCGTCAATACACGGAGATCAGTAGGTTCGATTTCGATCGGGAATATTTTGGGAAATTTCTCTTCCCGAGTCTGCAATCATTTTATATCAAACATCTTTTGGGAAGATATATTTTAAAAAGGAAAGGGGCTCTCGTCAAAGGTTCCGTGGATCTCGATGAAATTGTAGACATTTTCATTAAATAAACACTTTTTATTATTATTATTTTTGTCCATATAAATGATCATGCAATTTGATTTTCTGTTCTTGACCTTTGTCTTGGAGAAAATACCACGCTTTCGATGATTCTTCTTGACTTAATTCTTCTTGTCTCAGGATCGAGGAAGTGACGTTTGACAAAGAAGGAAAAATAAAATCTCTGCTCAAGACGACGACATCACGATCATCCTTTACATCAATCAGGATTCCAAAACAATACAATTTTTTTACATAGAGTTCCGCGGATGAACAAATATTGTCATTTTTGTCCAAAATTTGTTTCGAAAAAATAGAATTTTTTTTCATGAGAACCCGACCTCCATGGGATTCCAAAAGCCCTTCGTTTTCTTCTTTCCCGTTAAAAAATATTCGCATAACATCTTTCGGGAATGGAACCTCGGAAAACACTTTATTTTCCGGTAATCTTTCCAAATTCTGGAGACATTGATAGTGAAGTGTCTTTCCATCCATTTGCCACTTCACAATTTCGAAATCCCAGTTTCCATTCCATTGTTTGGCCAATATTTCAGCCATTTTATCGACCATCTTTTCGCATTTTACAAAGTACTTTAGAAAACTCCCATAATTCATATCCGAGAAAGAAGAAATAATTCGTTGTTGAAGACTGCCAGATGAAAAATATTTTCGCACAAAAAACGGATTATTGAGAGTATGTTTGATGAGAATGTGAATGGGAACGAATCCTTCATGATCGTATATTTCGAAACAATCTTCCATTTCTCTGTAAGAATCCAAAACTCCTTGAAATACAAAATCGCGCATCATGTCTGTCATGTTTGGATATTCGAATTTCCTGTTTTTTAAAAGATAATTCCCAAAGGATGTAATCTGTTTCAAAAGAAGATGTCGAATTTCTTCCAAAATGACGGGATGTATGTAATAACACCCTTTTTTCAAAAAATCGACATTGAAAACGAAAATTGAAATGTTCTTCCAGATAGTGTCTATGGTCTCATGGGTAATTAATTCAACTTTGCTTTTAATTGTTCTCCAATTCGAATGTGCTTTGACGAAGACTTTTCTTTCATCGTCATCATCTTGGATGGACCAAATATAAAGAGGATTTCTGTAAAGTTCGACAAATAACGGAATGATAAAATCGTGTTTTTCATCAATCAATGCGGATATTTTCGATTTTAAAAGATCTTGCATTTGTCGATGCATCGTGGGAATGCCTTGGTTGATGCGAAAATTATCGTCGTAAAGGAGAGAATGAAGACTCTTTCGATAGACCGTGTTGTCATCCTCGTCGAAAACTAGGAATCCAATTTCTTTTAGCGCTTCTTGAAATGAAAGTTCCCAAATGGAAAAAATGTCTTCCGCATTGAAAGTGTAAACATAACCATCTTTCGCTCGGTCAAAAACGACAGTGCAAATGAACAATTTGGGTTTCTGCATCAGATCTTCGACTATGATTATGTCGTAAACGTATCCGCGGTACGATTCCAACATTTGAAATGTGTCATCTCCGAAATTTTTCATAGTGGTGATTTGAAAAGGAAAACAAAAACGCAAAATGTCCACACGCTCTTTCAAGGAAAATATTTTGGGTTCTACCGAACTTCCATCCTTCGAACGAAAAGCAGAGTTACCGACGGAATTCGAAAACATGTGAGCGCAGAAACTCTCCATGTTATTTTGTTGGTTTTTTTTTTGTCAAAAAAAAAAAAAAAAGATTACGCGTGGTCACATGTGGTTGTCACACAATAAGCGAAAAAAAATTATAATTCACTGAATTATATGGAGGCGTCACGTGATTTCCTTCGGCTCTTTTTTATCGTAGCAAGTTTCCAAAAAGAAATTGGCATGAACTCAAAACTGAACAAATATCACCGCGAGCAATGTCCCGGAAATATCGTGCAGTACAAATACAATGGGATGACATGTTATAGCTGCCCCTGTAGTTCAAATTATTGGGAGAAAATTTCCACAGTGCCGCTACAATATTTTGACACAATTCAAAACATTGTGAAACGAAAAAATGAAGAACGTTTTATGCATTTTGGTCGCTCGGCGCTCATGAAAGTGAGGTCCTTTGCTAGCCATGTATATCCCCATAGTGGACCCGTATATCCCCATAGTGGACCCGTATATCCTTATGATGGACCCGTATATCCCCATAGTGGACCCGTATATCCTTATGATGGACCCGTATATCCTTATGATGGACCCGTATATCCTTATGATGGACCCGTATATCCTCTAAATCCCGCGTCGTCACAGACCCTCATTGAAAAAAAAAAGATTGATAAAGATGAAGAAAATGAGGATCATGATAAAGAAAAAAAAAGTTGCAGAAAAAAAGAAAAAAAACTAAAATACAGAAAGAAAAAAAAGACAAAAAAAGAGCAAGAAAAAAAAGAGCAAGAAAAAAAAGAGCAAGAAAAAAAAGATAAAAAATTGATTTTCAACATATTCTTGACGTGCAATGTGATTCTCGGAACCATCATTTCACTGGTAACATATTTCCCGGATCGATGCATTGTACAGAATGTGATACATAAAGTTCAATATTTTCTTGGTCTTCAAGGTGAACTAAAAATATTTTTAGACATTGAAAAAATTCGTGAGAAGACCGCGAATGATTTGGATTCTCTCTTTCGCGAAATTGAAGAAGAGCACAAATCCTTTGTATATTTTTGCAACGCAGCGATTGGTTCCTCTATTCTGCCCGTCGAAAAGTTATCCAAATATAACTATGATCTCGCTCAGATTATACAATTTTCTCGTTTATTAAAATTGCACCACAAGGAAGCGTTCGAGATCCGATGTATTTCAAAAGAATTCTGCATGAAACAAATTTTGGAACAACCAGAAGACGACGAATGGGTTAATAAGTATTTCGTAGAATATAATATTGATCGTGGAAATTTCAAAAAAATGTTAAATCTCATTAAGTATTCCGAAGTACGTTGGCCAACACAAAACGAACTTATTCCCTTGAACCATTATTTTCATATTTTTCCGATAATATGGGGTCGATGTGGTGATAAATGTCTTTTTTGCGAAAAGGACGCTGGGGTAACTTTCGTGACATCTTGTTGTCATGTGCAGCAAAATTTATGCTCTTGTATCGTCGATGATAAAACGAAGAAAATAATTTGCAAAAATCGATTGAATGATTGCTTCAATACTCATATGTCCATTTCTTCAATATCTGGGGAAAATGTTTCTATTCTCCAAAAAACTTTTCAGGTTAAACAAGAATTATATCTTCAAAAAAAGAAAATTAGATACGTTTTGGATGTAAACTTTAAAATATTGAAAATTATTGATGACGAAAAAACAAACTTTTCTATTTCATGAATAAAAATAAAAAAAACTATGACTGCATCTTTTCTTTCTAAAATCATTTGGTCACCATTTCGTCCTTCAAGTTGGTACAAGAAGACTTTTGTATATTTCGAAACGCTCCGGATGAAAGATTCAACCCTTTTTAATCTTTGGACAAACAAGACTTGGAATAATTTTAACTCTTTTATTTATTTCGAAGATGACTTGAAAGAATACTGTGCAATTTGTAAAAATAGTTCATACGGAATATCCTTCTTTTGAAATACAAGTAAATTTTGGACAATTTTTTGTTGTTCCTGAAAGAAACAGATGTCCTCTTTGTCCAGAAAAGATAAGGAAGAAAAATAATTATTTTCTGGAGACGAACTGGGAATCAAAGGTAATATGTAATTGTAAAACGTATTTTTTTGTTGAGATGATTTATACAAAGAAGATGAGAGAGATTTCATCCAACGAATTTCGTTTTTGTTCATCAGTATGAAATTAATCTCGGAAAACTCCGCGGTATTTTGTTGTTTTTTCAGAAATTCGAAAAGATAGAAATCTCCGCGTGGCAATGGCGATGCAATGACCACTGAAGCTTTTGTCAAAGTCCTCGTCGTAGGGCTCGCTATTTCCTCGTTATATGTGGTAATTTCCACATCATCACGCAGTGCATTAATAAATCTTTTGATAAATTCATTTTTATTGCTTTCACAAATGAAAACGATTTTGTGCATGTGTTTTTTATTTTTATCATCGTGAATGTTTTTTCGATGTAATGCATAAAAATCATCCAATTTCGCATATTCCAGGGCTTCCAATGTTTCGAAAGATGCTTCATCAATATCTTTGGGATTTTGCAAGATCATGTAAATATATTTATCGATGGTCGCGGAAAGAAACGAATTTAAATAATTTTTGGGTCGAGGAACGCAAAATTTCATGTTGATTTCCGAAGTTCTGTGACCGATGAGTTTATCACATTTATCGAAAGGATAATTAAAAATACATTCGGAAATATTTACAAATTTTTTTAATTTCATTAACGTTATATCGTCCATGAAAGAATCTGTCGTTTCCAGAATTATGTGATGTTTTTTCGAAATTGATTGAATTGTTTTTGAAAATGACAAAAAAAATTTGAAAAGTGATGCATTGCCTTGATTACAAAGTGTTTCACAATTTCCGAATATCCATAAAATTTTTTTGTTTGTAAAATCGTCAATGTGGGTATGGAAAAAATTTGTTATTTTTTCCGAAAAATTGAATTTTGACTTTGGAGTTTTAATAATTGTATAAAATAATTCTTTGTAATCATAACAAAACACATCGCTGTACTTTATATATTTCTCTCGATGCTGGACATTTGACATTATGACAATTTCGTCATATCCGTAAGTTTCAGCAAAAGAAAATAAAAGTTCGTCGTCATCGTCGACAGATAGACCGCGCAAAAAAATATTTTTGTTCGGATTTTGCAGAAGATATGACTGAATCTGAATAGATTTTATTTCCTGGTAATCCATAAATATACTTTTAATTTTTTTTATTGCGGACGAAAAAAAAAAGAATAATAGGGAAAAAAAAATAAATTAATATTTGAATTTTTTTGTGTCTTGTCATTAAATTCGACAAAGAAGGTCATAATATGAAAGTTCTTTCTTCTTTCGGTATAATTCCACCAAATCAAAAAAACAAACGGCCAAAGGAATGCAATTACTTTTCAATTTGAGATGTGTCAGGAATGTGTGAAACGAACAAGCGTGTTCTGCAATGGTCATTTTGTTAAAAGAGAACCATCCAATACCTTTGACATTCATGAAACGATTATGAATCACTCGATTCTTTTCTTTTCTCGAAAAAGTGATCATTTCGGCATTGGGCATGATATAATTTGAATTTTTCACGGAACTATTTCTGATGAGCCAATGATTTCTATTTTCCGAAAATCGCGTAAAAAAATGCAAAACGTCTGTTGAGTTCTCGAAATGAAAAAACAATTTTTGTGCTCGAAAGAAATCTACATCAATGACGATTTTCAATATATGAATGATTTTCTGATATTCCTTTTGTAAACACAATTCTTGAGAAGACGGAAGAATCACGGTGGTATAGAAGTAAAATATATTTCTTTTTTTTTCAACGGAAAAAGAAAAAATCCGTTTCCAGTCGAGTTCACAAATCATATTGTTGTTTGTCAAATAATTCAACATGTTTCTTTTAAATTGTATTTTCGGTTCCAAGTAATAATAATTCATCCGGAAAGTATGATCATTATTCCATTTTTTCATTATTTCCGATGTATTTTTCTTGCATAATGACGAAGTACTTGTATTTCGAAACAGAAATATTTCGTATTTTTTCATAAAAACTTTTTTGTTTTCGTCCCAATTTTTTTTTGTGCAATCAGGTTTCATGAGTTTAAATTTCAAATAAACATTTGATCTTTCTCATCCTTTTTTTTTTTTTATTTTTTTTTTAATTGAGAATTTAAAAAAAAAAAAATAAAAACACTTCTGGCCAGAAAATATGAAATTTTTAAGAGTATAATTAATAAAAGGACTTTAAAAAAAAAATGGATTCTACTTACCGGAGAATAGGAAAGCATTATGTGAACAACGTGGGTCAAAATTTTGATATAATAAGTCTTCGTCATCAGAGAAATCTTCCATATTACAAAGAAATCCCTCATCTCGGTACCATCGGAATCGATTGGATTCCTCCCATGACTGCTTTGATTCGAATGACGCAAATCCCAATAAAACATCACAGCCAAGTGGAGAAATCAACTTCTTTGAATCCACCCGGAGATAGTTTTCGTTGGGATCTTATCGATCACGTGAAAGGTCGATATCAATGTTCGGATCTTCCCCTTTCTTCCTATGTGAATTCTCCCGAAGATCAAAAAACATGTGGGTCCTGTTGGGCATTTTCGGGTGCTGGATTTTTCGGCGATCGATGGAAGATATGGACTCAATCCCCCGTCCCACCTTTATCGTCTACAGTGATTTTATCATGTGCGAAGAATCCAAATGGCAACGGATGTAACGGAGGGAACGCAAATGCCGATTATAAAGTATGTTCTTCCATTGGTCTTCCTCCCCAGGAGTGCATACCTTATGACTGGTGTGGAGATTTAAATTGTTCGAACAATGGCATACCGCAATGTCTGGATTCGACATCAAAATATGAATCGAAATGTGGTGACGGAAGTGTTCATCTCTGTAAAAAAACTTCATCAGGAAGTGCAAACGCTGCCGTCGGAAAATATAACGAAGATTACAGTGTCATCATGGAAGAACTGTGGCAAAACGGTCCCATGATGACGGGATATGTGGTATACGCTGATTTCTATGGTCCCACAGATCAAGGTCAGAATCCCACGCTTTGGTCGAAAACGAACGGAATCTACATGAATGCAAACGACGTGTATGGATACAAATGGGACGGAGCTCCATCGTGGAACGTCAAGATGGGAAATCACATGGTAGTTATGGTAGGGTGGGGAAAAACCCGCATCAGTGGTTTCACGGGACCATCCTTTACGTTATCTGACGGGACGAAAACATCCTCGAGCGACATTTACTACTGGGTGATACGAAACAGTTGGGGAACTTCTTGGAATGCCAACAATCAACAAGTCCGTGAGTCTGGACAAAAAGGAGGATATTTTTATATCGCATGGGCGGGTGATTATCAAATCAACGGAAGAAAGTACGAAATAAATAAAAGAATCGGGTTGGATCACACAAATTCTCAAGGATTCGGTGGTTGTTGGTTTTTTAGTCCCGACACTGATGTCATTCTCCCGGAAGGATGCTCGATTCCGGGCCCAGACGAAGACCAAGACCAAGACCAAGATACAGAAGAGTGTAGCATTGACGAAGACTGTGGTTCCGATGGAACGATGATGTGTCAAAATGGCATATGTGTTTTAAAAGATTCACCACAGCCCACTCCATCCCCCAATGGTTCTTCAAATTTTTGGAACAAATTATGGAACGGGATAGATAAATATTTCTCAGGTTGTGAAGGTTCTTGTACGTGGGGCGAAGGACAATGTGTAAAAAGCACACCGGATCTTTGTGATATGATATCTCAAGGGACCGGGATGTTCGAGGCTTCAAAGACGTGTGCTCAAGCACTCCCGATTTCGTATAAAAAGAATTCAAAAAACACATCCACGTCTCCTTGTATTTTTCAAAACGACATGTGCGTGATGTCCACTGAACAGATTTGCAATGACAAAATCAAAGGATCTTGGAAATCTAAATACAAGGATTGCAAAGAAGCTCGCGAAAATCTGAAAAAAAACATTTGTCCCAATCCCCTCGATAATAATGATAATGAGGAAGACAAAAACGAAAACAAAAATCAAATGGATGTCGTGGCAATCATAGGAATATCGTTGCTCGGTTTATTTTTCTTAATTCTATTAGTTTTTATCATATATTGTGCATCCAGCAAGAGTAAAGATACAAATTTATCTTCTTCTCCTTCGTATTTATCTTCTTTTCCTTCTTCTTTTCCTTCTTCTCCTTATTCTTTGGATATATCTTGATAATAAATTTATTTCCAGAATCACTCAGAAAAATACATAAAGTTTATGAAGATCTTCTTTTCTTGAAAAATTCAGTGTTCCAGAAAGATCGTGGGTTTTCCGGATTTTAAAAAAAAAAAACAGTTGTATATATTTTGGAAGATATTTTTAAATCCACCAGAGACGAGATTCCTCACAAAGAATGTGGAATTTCATTAATCAAGCCAATTTTAAAAAAAGTGTTTATTTCCAGGAGTTTTCAAAAAAGTATGTACAATTTAAAAATTTCTTCTTCCCCTAAAAAATTTATGTGTGACAAAGGATTTCTTCTTTCTTCTTTTAAGATAAGAAATTTTGATGTTCCAGAAAGATCGCGAATCTTACGAACATATTCATGGTGAACAAAACTGATTTCTTCATATTCTTCATATAATACTTGGACTGGATTATTGTCACAAAAAATGTCTGATATGTTTTCTGGAAGATATTTGAAACTTCGCACGTAATTACGGGAAAAATAAAGTAATTCTATTTTTTTTAAATTCAAGAGACCTTTCAAAGAAATTATCTTATTTTCGGAACAATAAAGTTCCCGTAAATTCACGAGAGAATAGAGATCTTGTAAAGACGATATGGAATTGCAAGAACAAAAAAGTACCCGTAAATTCACGAGAGATGAGATTCCTTTCAAAGACGATATGGAATTCCCACCACAATGAAAGTCCC
>Ga0316207_10000982_pt1 | contig 38895 bp, 61 predicted proteins | sample 6weekpyrite_MG_FD_204943 | JGI IMG/M metagenome (GOLD analysis project Ga0316207, IMG submission 204943) | Microbial mat bacterial communities from mineral coupon in-situ incubated in ocean water Damariscotta River, Maine, United States -... | ecosystem: Environmental > Aquatic > Marine >... | reverse complement strand
CATATATGATTGGAATGAGTGTGCCACCTGTAATGATAGCGCAGATAGCAAGTAGGATATACGATAATTGGTTAAGTGTAATATGATTTATACACGAGTGTATGAAACGTTTTGCACCTACACAGACGACCGAGTGAGCGCCTATTTTTTTATTTATTATGGCAGGTAACGTTCGAGGGTATGTACTGATTATTTACGGATTAAAAAATACAAGATTATGACTACTGAATACGAAATTCTATTTAATAAAGCTCTATCTATATTAGATGAAAACTTAGAAATTATAGGTGGAAAAATTATCGGAAATAGATTTGCAACAGCTCATAAAATTATTTCGTTTGCACAAGAGCAAGTAAATAATTTGGATATACCCGTTGTTAGTAATTGTTCTAATTGCAACAGCACTAACATAGTTAAAGAGCCAATATTTAGGTGTAAAAATTGCAACTGCTTTCACGATAAAATAGGACAGCAATTATAATTGTTACTAACGAATTGCTATATGAATAGTGCGGATAAAATGTACTAACCTTTGAATTAAGTACAGAACTAATAATTAATATTTAAAAATGAAAACGAAACTTCTTAAAAAATGCAGACGAAAAATAAAGTTCTTTGAAAGGAATGGTAAATATTATGTTGATACTGGAAACTACTTAGACCCAAACGGAAAGACTAAAGAAGAAGCACTAAGGTATTACCGAGTTTGGATAATAAGAACAGCAGAAAGTATTTTTAAATTTAAACCTAAATACCAATTTTTTAAATATTAATTATGGAATTAAAAGCATTAAACTTTAATTATAGCACGAAACCAAGCATTATTTATATAGCGTGTTGTAAAATCGTTTTAATGTTTTACAACGGTTTGGTTATGTGCCGTATGACGATAGGAATATGGACATATAGCCGTTGTTAGCCATCTGGCTGCGGTAAATTAAGAACTAAAATTAAATAAAATGAAAATATTAATAGCTTGTGAAGAGAGCCAAGAAGTTTGTAAGGCTTTCCGAGAATTAGGATTTGAGGCTTATAGCTGTGACATACAAGAATGTAGTGGCGATAAACCTGAATGGCATATAAAGGGCGATGCAGTTGCGGAAGCGTATAGTGGTAAATATGACTTAATGATAGCACACCCACCTTGTACTTATATTAGTAGAGCAGGTGCAAGATGGATGTACCCAACAGCAGGGAATTTAAGCCAAGAACGATTTAATAAAGCAATGGAAGCGAAGGATTTGTTTATGAAACTATTGAACGCTCCAATACCTTATATTGCGGTTGAGAACCCAACACCATTAAAAGTAGTTGGATTACCTAAACAAAGCCAAGCGGTACAACCCTACGAGTACGGACACCCTTATAGCAAAAGAACCCTGCTGTGGCTTAAAAATTTACCACTATTAAGCCCAACCGAAATAGTAAGCGACTATAAGCCGTACTTACCAAGTAATACAGGTGGTAAGAAACGAGGACAGAAATACCAATTTAAGAACATAAGCCAAAAGGAAAGCAGTAAAACTTTTAGCGGAATTGCAAAAGCTATGGCTGAACAATGGGGAAACTTCATTAAAAGCGAGGACGTATCAGCTTGTGGCTAACGGACAAGGGTATGGATAGTACCGATTTATTGACCTGAAACTTTATAAAAATGGACTGGACAAATATTACAGAAGATAAAGAAGTAAAACAACTTCTTGAGCAAAGAAAACAGATTGAAGATAAGATAAGAGCAATAGATGAAAACGCTATTATAATGTACGAACTTGAGGTATTATCTATACCCAATGTTGTAGAGCCGTCACTTACCTGTAAATGCGGAAGAAAGACACACGACTTAAATGTTGGATTATGCTACCCTTGTTGGGATGCAAAACAAACTGAGTAAGTTATGTTCTACAACGTTCGAGGGTATGTACTGATTATTTACGGATTAAAAAATACAAGATTATGACTACTGAATACGAAATTCTATTTAATAAAGCTTTATCTATATTAGACGATAATTTAGAAATTATTGAAGGGAAAATTATTGGAAATAGATTTGACACGGCTCACAAAATTGTATCGTTTGCACAAGAGCAAGTAAATAATTTGGATATACCCGTTGTTGTTGTGCCGAAGGGTACGTTGTGCGAACATAAATTTAAAGATTTGACATTCATCACAGACAGGCAAATAAAATGCAAATGCGGTAAATACTTTAGCTATTAGCACAATGCACTACAACGTTGATGGTATATGATTTGAAAATAATACGGATTAAAAAACTAAAATTATGACAGTAAAAAAACTGATAGAAACATTAAGCCAATACCCTGAAAATATGGAAGTATTTATGGCAGAGCGAAAAACTGAATTTACATACGGACTTTTAAACTCCGTTAGCAAACAGGAAATAAACTTTATGGAAGAGCCAAACGGTGAAGTTCTTTCGCGTGATGAAGTTGTAATACTTGACGAAGAGTAGTATTATTTTTTAATTATATACCGTGTTGTGGGTAGTGGCGCACCTAAAGCGTATGAGTGAGTAACACGTATGCGCCATTACCTACAACGTTAAATCTATGGCTAGTTGCCGATTAATCACAAACCTTAATAAATTATGACAAGAGAAGAATTATTATACAAATTAACTGGAACTGAAAAACCAAAATTCACAACAGAACGTGAAGAAATTCTAATAACTAAAACCCTAGAGTTAATAAACGACCTCGAAGCGCAATTAGCTATAGATAGTGTTAGTGTGCGTAGTTGCGGAAAATGTAAAAATATGCACTATGAAAGCCCGCAACATGACCAACCATACCCAGAATTTTGGTGTAGCATGAACCATTGGGATGGAATAACAAACACCGCTGAACTGGATATGCCAATAGAATGTAAAGACTATGCACACTAACGTTTGGCTAAACTGCTTTTCAATGCTGATTTAGCCGTTGTTATATGGCGAAGCGAACTGTTATTTAAAATTTTAGCGATGGAAAAAATTATATTCTTAGACATAGATGGCGTTTTAGCAGTGCCGAGCTGTTTAAAAGATGGATTGTGGGCTTTGTCTGATGAGAAACAAAAGTTACTTGGTAAAATACTTGACCAAACACAGGCTAAAATTGTTTTATCTTCTTCTTGGCGATATGCGACTTTAGAAAGGACTAAAGAACATATGAAAAATGAAGGTTTCTTGTATAATGATAGCTTGATAGGCGTAACAATTAGAGCCTATCAATACCTTGAAAAAGGAACAGGAATACACCTATCTATACCAAGAGGTGTTGAGATAAAACAATGGATAGATACGCACATACATTCTGACAACGGAAAGAATTGGGAAAGAAAAGAGCTGGGAAAGGATTTTACTTACGTGATACTTGATGATGATACTGATATGTTATTAGAACAAAAAGCCCACTACCTTAATACAAACAGCGAAATAGGATTAACTGACAATATGGTTGACGGTGCGGTGGCAATTTTAAATAATTGCATATAACGTGTTTAGGTATGGTGTGTTGCGGAATTAAGAACAGATTTTAATAAATATATACTGATGAGAAAAATAATTAATTTGATAAACCAATATTGGCGGTTTGATAACGACCAAGACCATATAAGTACTTGGCACGACAAGCAAGACTTGATAAACGAGATAGAGCAATGCACTATACCTTTTGTTGTTGATAGTATTACTTGTGGTGAAGTAGATGATAAAGGATATGTAGATACTTATGTAAACGGTAAAAAAACAAATGTTAGGCTATTACTTTGGGATAAACAAAGAGTTGAAAGGTTGCAAGAAATTGGTAAAAAACTACAAGAAGAAATGAATAAAAAGTAATATTATCTACAACGTTGAGTATATGGTTTTGTAAGCCATAGCAGAAATTTACAATTAAAAACGAATATTAATTAGGCTTATAAACTATATACATTGTTGTGTGTAGTACGGTATTAAGCCGCAAACTAAATAGAAAGATGGAAGATTTAATAAAAGCATTACAAATCCTTTTAAAATATGGCAATCCAAGAAATCCAAGCCATTGTGAACACGACTACTTTTATGTAGACATAAACCCTGAGTTAGTAAGCAAGGAAGATATTGAAGAACTTGATAAACTTGGATTCTTTATAGATGAAGAATACGATGGTGAAGGATTTGGGAGTTTTAGATATGGTAGTTGTTAGTATTACACACAACGTTTAGTATAACACCCGTACGGCAAACACAAAACGACTTTCAAATTAAAAAACGAATCTAAATAATTAAACATTTTAAGCGATGGAATTTAAAGGAACTAAAGGCAAATGGAATATTGTAAGTAGAAGACCTATGAAGCAATATGGAATAGGAAACGAAAATGCTACAGTGTGCAATACAACTGTATGGCCTGGTGTTGGCGGTGAAGTAGAAGCGTATCATAATGCAATATTGATTGCTTATTCTAAAGACTTCTTAAACGCCTTTGAAGATGCACTGACTGGTCTGGAATGGAAATATGAAAATGATATAAAAAACTTTGATAAAGCAGATGATGAAAAATTAAATGAATGGCGACAATTAATGAGAGAGTTTAAAAGAGCGTTGGCAAAAAATGTTTAATTATTGATGATAAGCACCTAACATCGATTAGGCAACTACCTTTAGTATGGGTGTTATACAGTGTTGTGGTTAAGGCTTTTCAGCCGACCCGAAGGGTTAACTACAACGTTAAAGTATATGCTTAGTTGCGTGAAATTAGTAATAAATTAAATAGACAGTAATGGACTTTAAACACAAATACGAATTAGAAACAGGAAATAGCATTTATGATGGGAATGGGCAAATGTTACCAAGCGGTACTTATAGCGATGAGTTTGTAGATTATCTATTAAAGCAATTAAGTATATACAGTGTTGTGAGTAGTAAAATCACTGTTTCTGTTACTTACTTAAAATGGCACGATAGCGGACACGCACTATTAGACGATTATAGCACTAAAGAAACCAAAATAGTAAAGGTGAATGATATTGAACAAGTAAATGAAATGTTTACCAATGTTATAAAAATAAAAGTAGTAAAGTGATTTTATTACTTACAACGAAGCGCAGATATGTTCTGTTGCCGTGTACGAGAGCAATCAAATTCATTTGTATTGCGGAAAGTACGAAAGGCGACAGACAGAAAAAAGGGGCTTGCCGTAGGCAATGGAAAAATATCTAGTGTTCACGGGTCGTAACGCACATACAATTAGAAACTAAACGGGCAAGTATGCTCACTTAAATACTGATTATGAAAGAATTTTTAAAAACCATCTTGGAAAAGATGAATAAGCCAAACAACGAAAGCCTAAAATTTTCAATGAGAAATGTTCATGCAAAAGGCGTTTTTTCTTTAGTAATAGATGGTACAGAGTTTGGCAAATTGACAAGGATTTTTATTGCTCACAAGAAATTAAAGCCTTTTGATGTGCAGTACCATACTCATAGATACCCCGTAACTATAACTACGTTAAAAGGAAATATTACACATCATACCGCTGAAACAAATTCAGATTCAAACGCTTTGTATAGTGGTGGGTTAATTATGTCATTGTTTAATTACAAGAGTGTTTTAAATGGTGGTAATGGCTTGAATTACGTCAAGGAAGTTGAGGTAAAGGCGAAAGAATGTAGGCTACCTGTCGGCTCTAAACTTCACTTAGGAACTTTCGACTTTCATACTATGAGTTGTGATAAAGGTTCTATTTGGATTGTTGAAGAGAGAGGATTTGAAAAAGACTCTAGTGAGGTTTTAGGTGTTCCATTTACGGTTGACAACCTTTACAATGAGCCTGCGATGTTTCAAATAACTGATAATTGTCAGAAAGTTGATAGAGTTATAAAGGAACTTATTTTACAGTATGAGTTAGTTGATTTTTAGTCAATGCGTAGCATTGCTCGCCCCTTTTTTCTGTATCTGCGCTTCGTTCACGGGCATTAGAGAAATAAGGAAAACGGATGAAAGTAGTTTTGTTTCTCGTATGTGAAGCTAAGGCTACCGAAGTCGAACGTTAGTGAGTTGAGGTTGCCGTGCTGAGGTTATGCCCGTGAACGTTGTTGTGTATGATTAGTTAAAAAAATGGGTTAAAACTTGTGCCATTGGAAATAATATATTACCTTTGGTTAATAATTTAAACATTTTTATATAATGAACATAGGAAAAGCAGTAAAAACAGTAAGAAAGAACAAAGGCTTAAACCAAAAGCAATTTTGTGAACTTGTAGGAATAACACAAAGTTATTTATCTGGAATTGAAAATAACAAGAAAAAACCAAGTACCGAAGTTTTAGAAAAAATTGCGGACAAAGTAGGAATAACATTAGCGGTTTTGTTCTGGTTTACAGTAGAGGAAAAAGACGTTGACCCAAATAAGGCTGAAATGTTTAAATTATTAAAACCTTCTGTTGATAGAGTAATCACAGACCTTTTTTAATTAATTATACACTTTGTTATGTGCGCTTTTTTGCGCTTGTAGTGGTGGTTTTAATGCACTAGTCTAGTCTAGCGAAAATACGTTGGCAATGAGGATTGTGAAACGAACTGCAACAAACTTAAACCACCATTACACATAACGTATTCGTATATACGTAGAAAAGTAAAAAAAGAAGATGGCAATGGGTTTGCAAAACCCAAATATTTATAACAGTAAGAAAATATGATTTTAAGAAGATTAGGAAACAAGAAGAAAATTGCAAAGGAAATACAAAAGCATTTTCCTCCACATAAAATTTATATTGAGCCTTTTTTTGGTGCAGGTGGAATGTTCTTTAATAAGCCAATGGTTAAATATAACTTTCTAAATGATTTAGATTCTGATGTTTTTAATTTATGGCTAACAGTAAAAAACAATAAGAACGAATTAGTTGAGAAGTTTATAAAAACACCTTTAGACCAACAAATTTTAACTTACTGGAAGGAAAATCAAGAACAAGACAATATTTTAAAAGCAATAAGATTCTTGTTTATTAGTAATTGCACTTTACATGGTAATGGTGGAAGTTTAAGAATGGGAACAACTGATAATCCAAAACAAAATTTAATTGATAATATAGACTTAACATTTGATAAATTAAGTTCTGTTAAAATAATGAATTGCGATTTTAGAGAAGTTGTAAAAAAAATAGGATTTATACAAGATGGCAGAAACCAAGAAGCACAAACACTAATCTATTGCGACCCACCTTATTTAGAAACTAAAGATAATTATAGCGATAGTTTTAAAGAACAAGATAGTATTGATTTATTTGATTTGTTGGTAGAATCTAAATGTTTATTTGCAATAAGTGAATTTAATCAACCATTCATTATTGAACAAGCAGAAAAACGTGGTTTAAATATCATTGTAATTGGTGAACGTAATAACTTAAAAAACAGACGAACTGAAGTATTAATAACGAACTATGAAAATAGACAAGGCGACCTTTTTGCGCAAACAAGCTAAAGAAGAGCGCAAAGGCTTTTACTTTTTTACGTATATACGGTGTTATTGTTAGTTTTTGGCGTATCGTACCAGCGCAACAAGGAATATAAACGCCTTGTTTTAGTCGAAAGGTTTGAAAGTACAGCGACGAACACGCCAAATATTAACTATTAACGTTAAAATATAAGATTAGTTACGGAAGATAAACTCAAACATTAATAAACACACAATGAAAAAGCCGAAAAATTTAACTCTAAAAAACTATTGGGAAGCAACCAGCTCTGGGGAAAGACAAGAGATTGTAGAAAACACTTTTAAATATCTAAATTTTTTAGAGCAAAAACTTAATAAATTAACCAACACCAAGTAATTAATTTTATATGGTGTTAGCAAATGTAATTTACGGATGAATTTACCTTACGTTCTCGCTCACTTCATAGGCGACTTTCTGCTACAAAATGACTGGCAAGCAGTTGGAAAGAAGAAAAATAGTTGGATATGCACACTGCACGTTTTGCTTTATATGACCCCATTTTTATTGACTGAATTAAGTTGGTTGCAATTAGCTTTGATAGCTGTACAACATTGGTTGCAAGATAGAACTGCATTTGTAGGATGGTGGTGTAAAACTATGGGTTCGTTTCAAACCGAATTAAAGCAAAACTCTTTGCCCTGGGGTCATTTTGTAGTAGACCAAGTAATGCACTTTATTTGGATGTGGATAGTAGTAAATTATTTTTGATAACGGTTAGCGTATGAAACGTAGCGTTTACGAAGCACAAACTTTTGAATAAAAACAGAAATTAATAATTAAATTAAAATAGAATGAAAACTTTTAAAGACTTAGAATTTAAATCGCATCCAATAGGTAATGGCGTGCAAGCAAGAATGGACTTTGATAATGATTACGGTGTAAGTGTTGTTAAATTTAATGGCTCTTACGGATACCCAAACTTATGGGAAGTAGCTGTAATGTATAAAGGTTCTTTAACTTACAACACGCCTATAACTGACGATGTTTTAGGGCATCAAAACGACCAAGACGTTACCGATATTATGGAACGAGTACAAACCTTATAATTTAATTATGGGTAGATATGCACTAAATAAACGGTTAAGCACTTACATAGCTATGTTTTATACGCATTGTTATGTACTGGCGCAAATAACCGTTTTGAGTGCGTACAGATATTGCGCTTGTACATAACTACGGTATATCGTTACTTACAAAATTAAACCTATGGAAAGTACTGAAAACATTAAGAGATTCAAGAAAGCAATAGACAGCGGTAGATTTACAATGACTGAAGAACTTGAAATGACTAAAATTTTAGTTACAAAATACAAGTTCATTTCAAAGGCTGAATATGCAAAAATAAATAAGATAAGCCCTCAGGGAGTGGAGGCTAGATTAAGAGCTAATAACGACCCTTATTTAAAGATGATAGGAAAGCATTTTATAATTCAATTTTAGTTTATACAATAAGAACAATATAATTAATGATTGGCTTATTCAGAATGGAAAAAAGGATATTAATTTCAATTTTGAAGAATCCATAGGTTTAGTGGTAGACATCCCTTCTGATATTCAAAAGGTGATTAATGATAGTTTTGAAGACATGGTATGAAAGACGGAGAAGACAAGAACGGGCTTATATTTTGGCTGATTGTTTCGGTAAGTATCGTAATAGAACTACTAATAGAATAATGGGAAATCTTAACATCATAGTAAATAACAGAATACTAGACGGAACTTTCTACAAAAGGGGAAATGACTTGATTTGTGATTCTAATACCGCTTATGGGCTTTGCTTTATGGATGGTGTAAATGAACAATCAATAGAAGCAGCCGTTAAAATTGCTAGGGGTGTTTTAAGTGCTATTTAATACCTAATCTTTTCTTTTGCTTTCTAGTTAGATGTTTGTTGGCTACAACACTACTATCTTTGTGAAAACAACCCCCAATTACATTTATTGGTTTTTGATTATTAGTAGGGTCTAAAACTATTCTTATAGAATCAGATTTTTTAATCTTATCTATTTTAATTTCATTTTTAATCTCATTCTTTATAGTTTCTTTATCAATAGCCTTTTCTATAGTAGGCGTTAATTGAGTTACTACTTGCTTATTTGCTTTAGTCGAAGCCGTATATCCTATAACACCACCTAATGATGCCGAAACAATTACTATTATTAAATTCTCTGATAAGTTCTTAAAGTTCATTTGTCTTTTTTTTAAATTGCCATCATAAACACATTAGGAATAGGACTTGTGCTGTTTATTGTTTTTGCTCTTCTGGGGATTCGGTTTTTAGCCTTTCTTGCTTTGTCTCATAATACCATATATGAATAAAGGGAAAATTACGAACAGAGCCGTCTTCAAATAGAAGAGCTAATGTATTTCCTTCTAAGAAATGTGATAACACCCCATTGTAAAAAACCGGAGTGGTTGTGTCTTTTAATTTAATTTTTACTGTCATTTTGTGTTATTTTATATCAGTCCTTATACTACTATTTCGTGTATTACCTTGGGGGTTCTAAGCTTGGAAACGCTTTTTGCGTTGTAAGCTTCTAGTTTATGAATAATATCATAACCTTCTATATCTTCAGCATCTTGTAAATCGACTACAACCGTTGTTATTCTTCCATTTCTACATAGATAATAATTTTGAGCAGCCCTGCCCGCTAGGTTTAATGCATTTTCAGAATAACTATTAGCCCCTACCATAGAGGCTGAACGTGCTGAAATGTCCGTCACATGAGTTGCGTGTATATGACCGCCTATTATAAATCTAATTTTTTGGTCATTTAATGACATTCTGCCTATTGCAGATTGTGCATTCTTTTGATTATCTACTGACCTATTGACGTTGTGAGCTACTAGCCATTTGTTGCCGTCTATATTTACAACGCATTCTACTTTATCAATATCTAAAAATTGAATACCAGAAATACCAGATGCCTCTATAACATCTTTAACTCCGTCCATAATCATTAAATCGTAGTTATCGCTTAACCCTTCATTGCTAAACGGCATTTCTTTACCTGTTCTACTTTCGTTTCCTAGTACGGATATGACCTTTACGTTATGCCCTGCGTTTCTTACCTCAATAATTGCTTGAGTAATGATATATCGCATTAATCCAGTTGCCTTTGCTCTATTCGTGGCTTGATTTAATAATTCGTCTAGCCTTCGGTCTGAGTTTAAAAGGTCGCCAGTAAAAAGCATTATAACATCCTTGTATCCTTTTAACTTAAAATCCAATAAGCAGGTTTGTACATATAATCTTAGCCTTTTTGAAAGTACGTTAAAATCGTATTTGTTATGGGGCAAATCGACAAGCTCGTTACCATGAAGGTCTGTAATCTGCATTACTCCAGTCCCTCCTTTGTTTGGTTTAAGAGTAGGTTTTAGTTTTATAGTAGAAAGCTCTTTCCCAAAATCCTTATAAACCTGTTTTTGCGCCTTTGAAAACTCCTGTAGTGCGTTTTCTAACCTAGCGTGTTCTCTAAAGGACTTATTGGCTATTCTGTTCTTATCTTGCGCTTTTTGCTTTTCTTTCTTAAACTTTACATTTTCAGCAACTATCTCAATATCTGCATAGTGCCGGTCTAGCCTTTCAGATAAGGCTTTTCTAATTGCGTTTACGGATTTGTCTTGTAATTCAGTTCCGTACTTGTGTTTAATAAATCTTGAAACCGCCATTTTATCACCTGATATTTCAGGGTCAGATTCATAAAGGGTAAGAAATTCTTCAAAATAATCATCGTAACTAACCATAGGAGATTTATAATTTATGAGAACTCTATTTAGAGTCCATTGCGTATAATAAGGCAGCCCCCAAATGCCACTCTACAGTTTTAATCGCTTTGTAAATTAATTTAGAATTTTTCTTTACTTGTTCCCGTTCTTCTTTAGTAGAATCAGTTCCTAAGTTAGTGTAGTTAGTGGCATCCATTTCTAATAATGCATCCACTTTTCTTTTTTCTGAATAGGTTTTGTAACCTAGTATTTTGTTAATCTGTGAAACCGAGTCCATCTAACATTTTATTTACTTTCTCATCAATTACATCTTGAATATGTCTTGCATACTCATACATCTCATGCTCTTCAAATACTTTTAACATCTCCTTTAAATCGTTGATTATTCCACCTCGACACCATTCTTTGAAATGTTCTTCATCTGTAAAGTTATTGATGAAGTTTTCCGGTAATAGTATGTCTTGGAATGAATCTTCTAAAGGTGTCATACTTCTCTAATTCGCTCCCATCTACTATTGAATACCCACCTGTTTTCTACTTGGTGCGCGTAATCCACGTGTATGAAAGTGTTATAAATAGCAAATCTTGTATATTCAGTTTCTTCTATTAGCACCTCTAATAGTTTATCCTTGTTTTCCTTAAAGTCTTCACAAGTAACATCTACCGCTCCCTTGCCGTAAAAACAATGTTGTGAGTTTCCTTTTCGCCCTTTGCTTAACTCATATGCTCTTGGTCTGTAACCTGAGTTAGCAGAAACAAAAACATTAAAATCAGCGCAAGCGTTAACCATCCTTAAAGGCTGTAAATGAAACTCTTCTATTTTATCAATTACATCTAATGGTGTTGGCTTGTCAACTATACAGAAATCTGATATTCTCATGTTAAATTTTGTGAGTGAGAAACTAAGCCACGACCCAGCTTTCTGTTCCTCCTGTTATTACTCTTTTATATAATATTCCATCTGCTCCCTCTGTTATTTCCGCTTTTAGCGTTGCTGGTGTCCAACCTAACATAAGGGTTTCGTCATCTTCATTAATAATAGTAGTTGCAGTAGTTCCGTTTTGACTCCTTATTGTTGTTTGATTTGAAACGTTAGATTGTACAATAACAGTTATAGGCACATCAGCAATAATTACGCCTGGTGATAAATCTCCAACTAAAGTTACGTATCCCGTATCATTCGCAACTCCACCTGCTGCTGGGTGATTTTGGTCTTGTTTGCTCGTTATTGTTACTCCGTTTCTTGTAAGTGGACACGTATAAGCTAGGTCTAATGACTTAGTAACATCATTCCACTCGTAAATTTTAGCAGTACCCTCATATGGACTCGCTATAGCTATGCCCGAATTTCCACCGTCACCACTATCATCGATACTTTGAGGTTGTGCTACAACTTGACTCATAGCGCTTGTTGGCATAAGCGGTGAAGCCTCAAGCCCTGCGCTATCCGCTCCCGAATATGCCGATATTAAGCCTACTGCTAAAACTCTTGTAGCCCCGTCTGGTTCATAATCAGCATCACTTGCTCCAGTACCCACGCCTACTGCTGCATCAAAATCAATTGGACTACCAGGACTTACTCCTGTACCTGCGGTTGAGTTTATAAAGCCCGTTACATTATCTCTTGTAAAAAATTCAACCTGAGTATTATTATAAGGAGCAGATATAAAACCACTTCTAGGCCATGTGATACCATCATTAGTCAAGGGCATTGCTAACCTCATATCGTAGAACCCATCATCGGCATAGATACAAGCCATGACATTGTTAGTGCTAGAAACGATATACTCTTGATTTCCTGAAGTGTTTAATTGAACAAATTCCCAAGGGTCTAGCTCTATATTTTCTTGACCCTGTACCGTTACACCAGTACCATCAGTAAATTTAACTACACTAGCTAAAGGGCCGTTTACAACATTTACCCTACCAGCATTATTAACTTGACCAGGTGTTGTGCTGTATGTTTGAGAATTTCTAAATGCATATAGAAAAGTCTCTTTAAATGAAAGTCCGTAACTAAGTAAAGGCATAGGAGATTCTAAACTGCCTGAAAAATTTTCAGAAACACCATAAAAACCTTGTGTGCTTGTTATAATAGAACCGTTAGATAAGCCAGTAAAAACAATAGGCTCACCCAAAGCCATAAATTCTCGATACAAAACAGTTCCTGAAGAATAATCTGCGCCATTTGCATAGACCTCTATAACATTACCATCACCTAAAGAAGTTCCTTGAACCTTACCTGTATTGGTTTGCCCCACAGCTAATACGGTTAGGCCCGGTTGCCCTGCATTAGCTAACAAAGATTGTTGTAAACCTAAAGTAGAACCTGCTGCAATTGCCCCAACTTCATCAGAATCAACTCCGGTATTAGGGAAATCTACATTTTCAAATTCTAAATTAGTTTGATTCCATTGAATAGTTTGTCCGTTTGATATTCCTGAGACATCAACATCTGATGCTTCATTTATAGAAAATGAATCAGGAGCGCCAGTAGCATTAGCTAAAAAACCAACATTTCCACCATTTGTGTTTCCAGAAGCTACCGTAGTTCTAAAGTTTATTAAATCCCCTTCCGAAACGGGTACAGAAACAGTTATTACCGTTTTGTCATTAGCTCCAGAGGCTGTAATTACTTGTCCTGAAGCATTTCCATTTACGTAGAGCTCCACTGTTGCGCTTCCTTCTACTATGTACAAGAATAATTTTCTAATTGAGCCATCAAAAGCAATTGGAACACCTCCGTTTTGCCCTATTTCATCACCATTACCAACACCCCACTGAAAACCAGAACCAGTTGCTGTAGATAGAGCTGCTGATTCTTCAAAAGTTTCAGATTGAGAGGACGAATTAACACCTGTAGATAAGTCTGCAATTTCTTGAGCAGTTGCTTTTCCAACTATTCCTAATCTTGATAATGCTAATTCATCTGTGCTTTGTACTGCCATTTATGGTAGAGCGTCTAATTGTGTTATATTAAATGTAACTTCTTGAGTTCCCCCGTTTACTACGACCGGGTTTGTTCCTGCTGTTAATCCAGCACTCGCAGGGTCATGTATTGCTGTAAAAGCGGCTGGAGGCATAAGACCTGCATTTGTTCCGTCGGCTAAAGGAATAACAGCATCAGTACCTGTATCGTTAGTAACAGTGATACTTGCAGCGGTTATAGTTGTGCCTAAATTAGTTGCAGCGGATACCGTTATATCCATACTCTCTTGTTCTTGTATTTTTTCATATACATCAGGAGAAGTTGACGCTAATCTATAGATAGCCCAACCAGTATCTACATCAGCTTCTGAGCTTGCATCAGTAACAAAAACCCTGTCACCAACACTAAGCCCCGTTAATGCGTCTCTAGCTGAAATATCAGCAACTGTATAATCTCTAACTGCCCCAACAAAATCAGCTATCTGATTTGCTGTCATTTGGTATTGAACGCCTGAACGCTCAACAATAAATAAATCTGTATTTTGTAATGCCATTTCTAAATATTTTTATGGTAATAATGGTAAAGTGTTAAATAATATATGTTCTTCGTTTTCCAAATCATTTACCCTTTGCTCAAAAGAAGGGGGAATAACTACGGTTGCGTTTTCGCTTACATTTAAATTAACTTGCTCCGTTGTCTCACTAACAGAAATATTAACTTCTTCAGTAACTTCATTTACCGTTACGGTTACATTCTCAACCGTTTCTTGTACAGTTATGTTTACGGTTTCGCTCACCTAGTTATATCGGATTTTATAATAAATTTACCCTCTACATATGTGCTTACAATGCCAGCGTTTGTAAACTGTATATCGTAATAATTAACTCCCGTTGCATTAGGCGTTATAACCGGGTCTATTGTAAAAACCCCGTTAACAGCATCGGTTAAAGTAATACCACTACCTATTGACAAATCAAGCAATATCTCACCGCCTGGAGTTTTAACTTGCATAGCTATTGCATAAGCCGTTAAATCTTGCACAACTCCGTCTCTATCATAAGTGAAGGTTCTACCCTTCCAAGTATCTCCTTTTTTAGTACAAGTAATATCGTATGTTGCCGCACAAGCCATTTATAATCCTAATTTATCTTTAATGTCCTCAATCTGCTTGTTAGCCCAAGGCTTTAATAGTTCAGCATTTTTCATGCAAAACAATCCAATGAATAAACCAAAGATTGAACCCCAGAACCATGTCTTAGGGAAAAACACAAAAACACCTATAGCTCCACCGCCATATCCTAAATAAGCAAATCCTGTGCTAGTTAAAAATGCGATTGCTGCTGCGAAAAATTGTTTAATTACTTTCATTTTGTAAACTTTTTTATTATTGATTTAAAATATGACCCCCACTTTCCATTGTGATAAGGTTTAACTATCTTATAATAGAGCATTGATAAAAAGTAAATGATAATAACAACACTACTAATACCTCCTAGAATATTAGAAGCTGTTAAAGAATACCCTAAACTCACTAAGCCTGTTGTTATCGCTGTTGGTTCTATCATTGCTTTGTAAGGCATCATGAAGTCTTTTTATCAATTACATTTCCAACTCCGTCACCTACTGACTTAGCTACCTTTACTATTTCACCCCACAAGAAGATTATACCTAATACAAGGAATATCCAGTTTATAGAAGTCCATACATCCCAAACCGAATCAAATTCTTTATGCATTTCAGCACTTAAAGCATATCTTCCTGGTAAGAACAAGGCTACGAACAAACAGATTGTTCCTATGAATAATGCTAAACCACTTTTGTACTTTTCTATAAAACTCATATCTAATTAATTGTAACGTTCTCTTCTCTTTTTTTGCTTGTGACAGGGGTAGTTCCTCCGCCCCCAGCTTCAAAGGCTGCGATGTCTGTTTCTGCTATTCCTCCTAAATCATAAGTGGCTAATTGTCCCCCCATTGCTCCAGCAATAAACCAAGCTTGACCCCATTCACCGCTAAACGCTCCGCTTCCGTGGTCTGTATATCCATCTGTAAATCCTAAACTCCCATCCCTAATATTCGCAGCTTCTAATAAAGCCGTATCATAATAAAGATTACCTAAACCTGGAGCGATACTATTTGTGTTTGTTTTTATACTTGGATACCCATTACCGCCTTGAGAATAAATAGCATTTCTTAATCCTCCATTTGCAGGGGCTTGCCATGTTTCAGCAATAAAGTTTAATACACTTTCTAGGCCTTTTCCTGTTACACCATCTGTTGTATTGTAAGCCGGATTTGTAGCGTATACATCATCACTACCATCAGTAGTTATAAAGTCGTAATATTTTCTAGGGTCTGTAACATTAGTGAACTCATTAACCGCAGCTACTCCATGAACATGAGCCATTGAAGCTAATTGTACCTGTATAATATGCGGGTATTGATGTGTAGGGTTTCCGTCACCTCTATAAAACTCCATTAGAGTTCCGTTTTCATCTACATAGGTTATCATGTGAGCTTTCCACCAATCTTCCATATAATCAAGCAAGAAAGTATCACCAAAATAAGTTGCGTAGTTATGTATGTACTCCCAATGGTCATTCTCTCTATTGTTAAATAAATCCCATAAACCACCATAAGGAGGGAATACCGCTCCCGTTCCATCATTGTTTGTATAGTAAGCTGCTTGAAATCCTCCGGCAGTACTTAACAAAGAGCCACCGCCTTGGTAATCGTCGTTAAAGTTTCTCCATGTTGAGCCTAAAGTATCATCAATTACAAAGCTCATATTTTCATAGCCAAAAGCTACCCAATCTTTAAACCAGTATGCTATTTTATCTTCATTAGCTATAAACGTAGCGTTAGAGCTATAAACCTCTTTTAATGCACCAAAGCAATGAGACAACTTAGATAACTTAGCAAATGAAATCCACCAAGGGCTTGAAGTCCTCGCTCCGTTTGTAGAATCAAATTGACTTGTGGGGCTAAAAAAGAATCTTTCAAACGTTCCATGTGTTGCGTTTGTTCTTGATGGCCTCGTTGTTCCGTCATAGTAAGTAGAAGTACCATCTAAAGAACCGCCATTACTGGCGTCGTGAGAATCGCTATCAGCTAACCATATTAATTCATCTAGTATAACACTTGCTAATTGGTCTCTAACACTTGTAAGGGTTTGTAAAGAGCCATTCCATGTAATCTCTCTTGAAGCATTTACCAAAGAATAAGTAGTACCATCTACAAAGTTTTCATCTGCCTTATGACAAATCAACATCATTAAAGCAGCGTAATTTATTAACTCGCTTTCGTTCTCTGTATTTCTAGGATACCAACTTTCACCACCTGTTACTGTAGACCTGTAAGAATGGGGTTCGTAAATACCATCTCCATTATTTCTTGGTATTCTCGCTGTTGTATTATGAAAGTTGCCCCACCTACCCGCTTCTGCAAAGTTTCCACCAGTTACTTCGTTGTAGAATATTGCAGATTGAGCTATAATCTTTGCGCCCTCATCATAACTTCTACCCGGTATTGTATACCCATCTAAAACTCTTTGAGTATAAGTATTCCATTGTGTAGGGTAGAATATGGCTTGCCCTCCAATCTCTGGAGCTTGAGCTAATGCTATAAATGGCAGTAATAAGAATAAAAGCTTTTTCATTTATTGCAAAATCAATGTTAAGTTGTCAGCGTAAATAGTAGCCGGCAATGTGTTAGCTGTTGGATACACATTAGAAACTCTATAAAATACCCTCACATCTTGTCCTCCAGGTGGTATTGTAACCGTTCCTGTTTTGGTTAACCAAGCTCCAGTACCATCACTAATTGTATTACCCATATATGTTAATCCTGTTCCTGGGTTGTCTACTGTTATTCTAAAATCATCAACACCTACCGGAACATAATAATCCATACTAAAATCATAAGTACCTTCTGCAACACCTACAAGAGTTATTGATGCTTGAGAATCACCGTTATTAGCCCCTTCACTATTTTGAGTTACTGCTAAACTATAAGTGCCTTCATTTACTTGAGCTGTTGATGCTACTATAGTTGTATTAGCAACTTCATCAGACTGCCAGTTACCTACTCCATTAGCTTCTAAACCTCCTGGGTTTGTTGCTCCTCCATCAAATAAGTTAGGATTTCCAGCAGGCGTGCTTGTATAAGTATCCCAATCACCAATTACATAATAGTTATTATCACTAGCCTTGTATAGTGTTAAATGGGTTTGATTATCTTTTGTTTGAAATTCTCCTAAAGGCAAACTAGCCGTACCTTCTGCAACTTGTATTTTACCCGTTCCTTTTTGACTTATTACTACTTTTTCACCTACTGATGCAACATCATCTAATACGTATTCTTCATCAGTTGCGCTAAAGTTTTCAAACATTTTGCGCCCACTATCAAAATCAGTTGCTAAGAATGTATATCCGTCTGCTTCATCAGAAAAAGTTAATACATCACTATTAGAACTAACAGAAAAAGCATCCACTTCACTTTGTAATTCATTTAAAGCGCCTTGTATGGTTGGTGATGTTAAGTTTCCACTAGGAACATTAGGAATAACTGAAGCGTCTAATTCAGAATTATCAACCGTTAAAGCCCCTGAAGCATCTGTATAGTTTAGACCGTCATTTGTAGCAACTACCATTCCACCTACATAATCTTCGACTTCTTCCTGTGTTAGTGTAGAGCCGCCTCCGCTATAGTTAGCATCTGCATACTCTTTAGTGATTAATGCCGAATTTCCTGCTGTTGTTATTTCTGCCGTACTTAAAGAAGGTGCTGTAATAGTTCCATCTTTTAATACAATTAAAGCATCGCTTGTGCTTCCTGGACTCGCTCCGTTTCCTAACGTAAATAATCTATCAGTACTCACTATAGTTGTTGCTGAACCAGGTGTATAAGTTGTCGCATTGTATCCTAAAGTCGATTCTGCGTAAGAAGGTGAATTAACATAAGTACCACTAGCAAATGAATTTTGACCAGCAGACGTTACATTATCACCCCTTGCAAAAGAATAAACTCCAGAGGCCGTAACATCAAAACCTAGAGCTAGGGCATAGTTTGCTGTTGCGTTTGCATTTAATCCATTCGCAAAAGAACCAGTACCGGAAGCTGTTGAGCTTACACCGTTTGAAAAAGAAGAATCTCCACTTGCTATTACATTTTCACCATTAGCAAAAGATTCATTTCCAGTAGCGCCATTAGTTGTACTAAAACTTGTGCTTGTGCTAAAATCAATTGCGTTTTCTCCTACGTTGCCGTAATTGTTTGCTGTTCTTCCAACTCTTACAAAACCAAATCCGTTACCCTCATCAAGTTTAACTAGAGCTGAATTAGTTTCTAATAAGAAAGGGCTTAAATCAATAACCGGATTTGTTTGATTTGCTATGGTTAATGTTAAGTCTGTTCCCGATACATTTCCAGCACTTACAAAATCATTTGTATTAGCCTCAAATCCATCTTGTAAAGAAGATAAATCTACATCTACATTCTCTGCCGTTCCCGTTCCTGTAACCTCTAAGGTTGTTCCGTTTAAAGTTAAGTCTGTTATTGCTCCATCAGAACCACCGCCTACTAAAGCATCTATTCTAGTTTCGTGGTCATCTAATACAGCTTGAACGTTTGTATTACCATTAACAGCCGTGTTCGTTACCTCTGTTGCTGTTTGGTCATCAGTATTAACCGTATGCGCACCCGTTACAAATCCAAACCCTTCTATTAAAGCTTGATTAACTGTTGGGTCTGTTTCTGTGTAGGTTGTAATAAAACCCTCTGCCGTGGCAAATGCCCCTACTTCTGTTTGATTTAATTGAGTATCAACACCAGATATATCAGCGCTAAAGGAAGTTGCCCCCTCTGTTACCGTTAAATTAGTTCCGTCAAAACTTACTGCGGTTATATCATCATCAGAACCGCCTCCGCCTGAAACAGCTTGGTCTACCCAAGCAGTGCCGTTGTAACGCCATAAAGAACCCGTATCTGAATTGTCCACATAAGAACCTACTTGCCGCCCTTGAGCAACAGTTATAGCGTTCATTTCTGCGGTTGTTTTTGTACCTAAGTTTAACATATCAGCACCTAAAACTTGAGATTTAGCGTAAACCGATAATAAAACCGTTATTGTAAATAATATCTTTTTCATGCCTTACTATTTCTTAATATATCTTGATGGTCTTCAACCACGTTTTTAACTTCTGTGAAATCTTTTTCTAATTCATCAATTCTTTTTACATCGTCTAAATCAGTTTTATAAGTAACCACACTCTCTTTTTTAAGAGATAAGTAAATCGCTAATCCTGAAAGACCTAATGCTATGTATGGTATATATTGTTCCATTTAAAATATTGAACCTGTTATCATATCTTCTTTTACTCCACTTACTTGTTTCCATGCGTGGAAAGTGTCACCATCAAAACCAAACCCCTTATCATCATCCTCTATCGTTGTTGGGTTAGTGTTTCCAGCTCCTTTTTCAACCTGGTATCCATCTATTTTTAATACTGTATAGTCCGATAAATCAATTGTTATATCTGTTCCTCCTGCTAGTGCTAATGTTAGAATCCCCGTTAATGGAGCAAAACTTAAAGATGTTGGAACTACTGCGTTTGCATTTACTATTGGATTTAAAGGGTCTGTTGCGTCAACTGAAACCCCTGTTCCAGCACCTATACTCTGTATTGCAGAATCTGCTTTAACGCCTTGGGCTGACGTGGCAAAATCTGTAACATCACTAGTAGAGGCGTCTCCTAATCCTAGGTTTGTTCTTGCTGTGGACACGTTAACTACATCACTTAGGTTATTAGACCCTAGCATATCCCCAGACCCTCCAGCAGAAACTAACTCAAACCCCGTTTCATCAGCTTTTACTTTTAATATTAATCCTTGACTACTAGCTAACTCTAAAGGTATTTTAGCGAATATCTCTGTAAATTGAGTGTTTACTTTCTCGAAACCACTTCTTATTGTTTCCGCAGAGGGGTCATTTTCAAAAGCTCCGTTATTTATAGTTGTTAATGCCATTATAAACTTGTTAATTCAGAGGTGCTCGCTAAAACACTTGAGCTTGTTAATATTGAATCAGTAAAAACTTGATTTGTTATCGAATTACATGAGCTTATTAATCCTAAACCAGAAGAAGTATTAGCGCTTGATGCTAGAATACATCCAAAATCAATACCATCTTCAAAAAATCCTGTGCTTTGTAAATCAGATATAAAATGCGAAGCGTATTGTTCTAATCCATCTAATTTTATCTCATAGCCATTTCTATCTTGCTTAGAAGCCCCTGATGTTATATTTACATCGCAATCAAGTCCATTTTTTAAACCGTATATTTTTGCTCTTCCTTTATAATCAATAGTTATAGCCCTTAGCCTCTTATTACTTAATAAACTAATTAGCTGAGTTGTAGGAAGGTCTTGCTTAGGCATGAAAAAACTAATTCTCTGACTTATCCCTTCAATTCCGTTTTCAGAAACAGAGATGTTATTTGATTTGTACTCAAATATTTTAGTTACCGGAAAAGAACTAAGCGTCATTGACTTGTAACCACCTAGTAGGTTTATACCATAATAGATGTAATCCATTAGGTATATTTTATCTATACCTCCTAGATTATCCTTACATGGTGTTGTTCTTCCGCTTATTAAGTCGCTCATCTTCTTTTTTTAAGTAAGTCTCTATCTTTTTAGAGGCTTTTCTCTTTAATCTTCTTTTACTTTCCTTCATCAAAAAGAATATCCTTATAAATCTCTATTTCTGCACTAGTAGGATTATCATAATCCCTACCTAAAAACCATCCGCCAAAAGTGCTTACGTCTTTATCTGGCTTAATATCATAATTGTTATCCTGTGCGCTTGTATATTCAGTTATATCGCTATTATTGTCACACAAATACCTTTGTAAGCGCTCGATATAAACATCAGCTTTAGAGTTCTGTTTATTAGAAAGGAAATCAACTTCGGTTTTACTTACTGGTGTTCCGTTTTCTGGTTGATGCTTAAATATTCCACCGTTTGCCACGTTGTAACTAGCTATTAAAATATATTCAGCAGCCGTTTTGTGAATTAGTATAGGCTTAACATAATCCTCATGTATTTTTAAGTAGTGACCCGCTAAAGTCTCTGCTACAAAATCAGCGATAATCTTATTATAAAGCTTAGTTCCAAGAATAGGCTCTATAACAAATACCTGAGCCTCTTTTATAACACTCACATAAGAATCAATATCAATATTCCCTCCTAATGGAGTTCCTTTAGTTAGGTCTATTGGTTTTATTAGTAGTGTTGTAGCCATTAGCTCCAAAGGTGTTTATATGAAACTTCGTTTTTTATCCTCCATATGACTTTTGGATTAACATCAAACAATGAGGCTAACTTTCTAATACTTAAAAATGAATCATGTATTTTCAATGCGTCAGAATCCTTTAACTTAGTTTTTATTAACCTCTTTGACACCGCGTGAGTGGTATTCTCTTGAGGAGTAACCCACTCAAGGTTTGACAACCTGTTGTCTGTTTTTATTCCGTTCTTATGGTTTACATGCTCTTTATTCTCTGGATTAGGTATAAAAGCTTTTGCAACCAATTGATGGATAGAAAAATCAAATCTTTCAGCATTTGTTTTAAGATTACATCTCATATATCCATATTTGTTTTTGCGCGATTTTTTATTTTTCCCCTTATAAAATCTTACTCCGCCCCTCCAATGATTAACAAATCTGTCCTTACTTCTTATTTCCCCTTTGCTACTTACTTCATAACAATTCTCGAAACCAACAACGTCTTTCCAAATCTCTTTCATAAAAAACCCTTATTTGGCATATCCCTTGGCTTCGTCGAAACCTCTGGAGCATTAACTGTTCTATCTCCTTTTCTCCTAGCCTCTGCTGTACTAATCACTTCTGCTAAAGGACTATTTACATCAACATCGTTTTCTCTTCCTTTTTTTACATAGGTTTTTCTAAGCCATTTATGGGAACATCTAGCCCCTCCTTTGTATAACCATATAGAATAAGTATCCGAACCTCCTGGGCCGAAACCTGGGTTTACGGATTGACTACCCATTCTTATAATATCCTCTTTACGATAAACTTTTTTAGCGTTTACCATCTTCTTACAAAAATCTCTTGAGTCTTTACCCGCAACTAAAGGAGCGTATTGATACCTTACTTTAAACAAATCAGAATCTTGCTCACTCTTTGCGTTAGGAATTGCTGTTCCTGTAGAGGCTAATTGCAAGAACTTATCCTTCATATCCTCGTTGTCATAATCAACAACCTCAGTCATTATACAAGTCCATTCGTCCTCATTCTCGTCCTCCCCTAAATCAATCAATTCTTCTGCTTTAGATTCTTCAGAAAAATGAGAGTTCATTTCAAGACCAGACTTTTCTTTAGCTAATTCTTCTGTTTCTTGCTCGTCCTCAAGAGGTATAAATCTTAATTCCTCTTCAATGCCGTTTACTTTAAATATTTCTTCAAATACCTCTGTAATCTGGTTTTGTTTTGGTCTTACAACTGTTTCGTGAAGTAATAGGGTTGATTCTCTTAGTTCATTAGCGTTATTTCCTAAGCCCGTGTTATCTTTAATACCAAACAACATAGGAGATGTAACCCTATGAGCAACCATTATTTGCTGTCTAGCTATCTCCGTCCATAATTGCCACTCCTCATGGCTTGTATTTGTTGGAAGGGCTTCAACTGTTGGTGCTGTTTCTTTACTGTTGTTAAATGATATAATAACTTTACCAGCATTATTACTACCGGATACTTTACGCTTAACCTTAGCTTCTAATTCCTCTTTAATCTCCTCAGCAGGCTCACCCTCATTAAAATTCAGTATGTAACCAGCGGAAAGACCGTTCATAATGTGATTAACACTATAGTTTGCTATCTCTTCTTCTAAAACTGCATATTGCAATCCTGATAAATACGGAGGGTCTGCGTAATAGTCTTTACCTGCCTTATACGGCTTAATCTCGACTATTTGAGTTTTCTTATTTGAAGCTCCAAAAGCATCAAATCTTTTAGGTTTATTTGTGTTTGTTTTACTCCAATCTGTACAGAACCAATAAAAAGCAACCTCGCCTTTGTCGTTCATTTTGTTAGGAGCTACATATTTTCGTTCTAAGTGGTCAACTTTAGCTATTGTTGTTTCCTCTGACTTAGAATAACGAATCTGCATAACCGCAGAACCGAACATGATATAATCAGAAACTACTTTCCTAGCCTCTTTAGGTGTTAGTATTTTCAATATCTGATTTAAAACATCCTCAGATACATCTTCACTTTCAATAGCAATACCTTTACCATAAACCCTATCAATGTAAGCATCAACAATAGCAGCATTTGTAGGGCTTCCGTTATATCTGTCAAGTATGTAATCCCAAAAAGAATTGTTTCTACCGTTTAGTACCCAATCCTTATTTATTTGCTCATAAACAGGAGGCTTAACGTATTTAGACATTTCTAAAACAACTGGCTCTTTCATGCTGTAATTACTCCGTTGTTTAATTTATATTCTTGTGGATTTTGTGTGGTGCAGTATGCTTTACCTCTCCATAGTATTCCGATAGCATCAAAAACGCTAATCTCATACCCCATATCTTCTTCAAAATCATAAGCAAAAGGCAAAACAAAAAAACCACTACTAAACGAACCTGTTAAAGTTTGCTCTATAGTGGTGTCTTTACTTTCATCTCGAATAGAAAGCGTTACATTGTAAATCTTTCTTCTCGTTCTTACTTTTAATTCTTGTGTTGTAGATACTGGTAAAAACACCTTCATACTACTATAACACAGAATACCCTAATTTGTACTATTAAGGATTGATATTTGTTGAGCTAACTAAAGCCTCGATAGCTGTTATTGTAGCAGCATCTAAAAACGGTGCTGTAGTTCCCTCTGTTGCTGTAAAGGTCAAATCATAACCATTAAAATCAGCTCTTGCCAAACCGGATTGAATATTTGAACCCGTTAAATCTAATCCTTCAGACAAACCAACTACCTTATGATTTCCATTTCTATCAACCACAACCGCAATAGGTCTAGCGTAAGCTAATAAACTAACCTGGTTAGAAGTTGCTGCATCTTGCTTTACCAACCTCATATTTAAGGTTTGAGTATTGATAGTTGTTCCGTTGTTCTTATCGCTTACAATAGCCTCGTTTAAATCGTTATTTGTATCGCTTCTAAGTTTGTATTGAAAAACTTCTGTTATAGAGGCATTAATAGCTGTTGCTTGACCTGATGCAACCGTGAAAGCCGCATCTACATAGTCCATAAGATACGCCTTGACGATTCCGCCTATACTATCTTTACATGGCTCAGTTCTGCCACTCATTAAATCACATGCCATAATTATTGTATATTAAAAAAGGCAAGCAAGTCCTAAGATTTACCTGCCTTTAATTATTTTAAATTTATTTACTTATACAGCAGTAGTCAAGAACCAAACAATGTCCTCGCTATTGTAATAATTTACACCTGCATTGTAAACCATCTTACCTCTAACTTGTCCAGTTAGTAAACCAATCTCATCCTCGTCAACGATTGCAACTTGGTTATGGTCTCCGATTAAACCAGTACCGAATACTAAGTTTTTAGATTCATAGATAACGATAGTGTTATCAGGTAAACCGTTTACAATATCAATTGTATATCTTCCGTAAACCATTCCTGTATTAGCGTTTCCGCCAAGACCGTTAGAAGTTCCGTCTTCAATTAATCTCTTCATGAATGCATCAGCAACATCAGGAGAAACGATAAACTTTAAGGATTTTCTTCGCAATGAAACTGGGATAGCGGCAGTAGCTGTATCAAAAACAGACAATACATTTGATTTGTCTACAGGAGCGGCGATAGATGTTATTCCGTTACCAACTTTAACAACGTTAGCGTCAGCACCGAATTGAGTGATATACCCGTCCCACTCGTCAGCATTTGCGTCATCACCAGTCCAAATAAGACCGTCAGTTCTTTCAGCAGTTGCGGCTAAAACCTCGGCTAAAATAGCAGCTTGAATATCAGCAGCCATGTTAGGGTTTGCAGCGCTATCGCCAATTAAATCACTTGACCATGTAGCGCGGAAATCTTCCTTACATACATTAAAGTCATTTTTCAATTTAACAGGAGTCAATACTCTCTCATCAAGAACAATTGCACCCGCTGGTGTATGTCCACAAGAATAAGCTGTTGTTCCGTCTGTGTAACGGATTCTTCGCATGTTCAATGAACTGTTTACGTTTTGAGCTATTGTTACTAATCCTTTTGCAAGGGTGTCCGCTTCTTTGAAAGAAGCCCCAATGATAGCTCCTGCTTCTTTTCCAGCGTAATTACTAGTTACTGTTGTAGTAGTAGGCATAATTAATTACTATTTCGGGCTTCTAGAGCCACATTTAACAATCTTTGTTTTGCAGTTTTAGGCTCTGCCACCTTTAATTCTGTTTTAACGATTTTAGGCTCTGCTGGCTCTTCTTTGAGTTTAGCCTCAAGCTTTTCGTTTTTATCTTTTTCGACTTTCAATTCTGCTTGAAAACCTTTTTTGATTTCTTCTAACTTGGCCTCAAAAGATTCTGTAGCTTTTTGAAGTTTAGCATCAAAAGATTCTTCTAATGATTTAGATAGTTCAGCTTTTAACTCTTCTATCTTTGCTAATTCAACCTCTTCTTCTTTAGCATCTTCCACTACTGGCTCTTCTGCTTCTTCCTCCTTCTCTTCTTCTTTTTCCTCCTCTTGCTTAACTTCAGCTTCTTTGATGAATCTTATAACACCATCACTATCTGTTAAGATTTTTCTACCGTCTTCTAGTTCAAACTCTCCAGCAGAAACAGCTTGAGGCTCACCACCTTCTTCGTGTGGTTTGTATTCAACTTTATCTCCTAATTCAAAAGACTCGTTAACCACTTCTGTTTCCCACTTAGATATTTCTTTTACCTCAGTAGCTTCAACCTTGACTTCTTGAGTTTTATCTTTTGATAAAAACATCTCTTTTAAAGCATTAGTGATAGCATCCTTTATTTTTGTGTTTTCAGGCATTACTATTTTATTTTAATTATTAATTAATTCTTCTAAATCACCTAAGAAAAATTCCTTTAGAGCTTCTGAAACTTCTTCCTTAATAGATTTAGGTTTATTACTATTTAATTTCATCTCCTTTAGACTAAATAAGCCGTCTATAGAAAATCCGTTTAACTCTCCTTTTTTAGCTTTCCCCCAAGCATCATCATTATCAACCTTCATCATGGTTACCCATGTTCCTTTTTCGTAAGTCTTACCGAATGATTTAGATTTATCTAACTTAGGGTCTTCAACTATCCAAGACTGGACAACACTAACACCCTGAAGTTTTACCTCATGGTTTTCAGTAGATTGATTTTGAAAACCGTTTTTAATAAAAGAATGAGCGCAAGCCTCAATAGTATCCTCTGTGAATACTATATTAAATTCTTGCCCATCAATATTTCTATAAACCTTTTTGTTTGGAATTAATGCAGCTCCCAGTAATAGTCGCTTCTCGTCATTAATAGCAGAAAATTGTATTTCTTTAGGATGCTCAGAAAGTGTCAACCATGTATCCTCCATTGCTGGATTCTCAACACAAGACAAAGCGTAAACGCCTTTATCATTCTTTTCATCGAAAACAACTTCGTAAGTCTTCATACAAATAGAACACTACAAAGTCGCTTTAGTACTAATTAAACCCTTAACTATTTGATAATTAGAAAGATGAAGCAGATACCTTGTTTCTTCTTGCTTCTTGTGATGATGTTACATTCTTGTCTACAACAAAAGCCTCAACCGGCTCGTTATTGTTTTCTAACAACGCTTGATTTAGTTGATTATCTGAACTGCTATCTACAACATTAAAAGCCGGGGGTGTGCTTTGACCTCCAAAAGATTCTGCTCCTCCACCTCCTGAGCCTCCAAGTTCAGCGATAGCTTTAGCTGCCGCTGCTGCGCCTGTCGCGATAGACAAACCTGCGGATATTGTATTAATAGTTACCCAAGGTTGTCCGCCTGTTAATGGTGATGCTGCCACCGCCTTTGCGTTTGCTACTCCTGTAGCTGATATTATTTGTGCTGCTGATGCTATTTGCTCAACAACAATTGACGCAATAGCAAGTTCTTTATTTTCATCTCCGAATACTGCTAATAAATCTGAAAACTGAAAAAGCAAATCACCTTTAGCCTGTGTTACTTCGTTTTGATATTCAAGCTCTTCCATTTGCTGTCTCTGGATAAGCTTAGACGTCTCTCTTTGTTGTAGTGCTCTTTTTGCGTTTAATGCTGCTTCTGAGTTTATAAAAGCCTCGGTGCTTTTTAGAGCGGAATCCTCTAATTGTTTTCTACTGTCGAAAATCTCCTCATCTATTTGTTTTAAGACTTTTAAACGTATCTCAGCTTGTTCAAATTCCTTTGTTAAAGAATCTTCTACATTGTCTATAGAGTCTCTTTTTTCTTTGTTAGAATCATCTCCTCCATTTCTTATTGTTTGTAAAGCTATTTTGGCGTCCAGTATAGATTTTTGTAAAGTATCTATTCTTTCCTGTGTTTCATCTAGCTCAGCTTGTTCTTCTTTTGAAATAGTAGGAAGCGCAACCCCTCCACCTGGCAAGGCTGCTCTAATTCTTTCTAAAAGAGTTATTTCTAACGCTTGGTTTTGTAACCTCTCCCTCTGCACTTGAAGACTAGTAAGTTCAGCTCCGTTAATAGCTAATTGAGTTTGTAATAATTCTATCTTCTTTTTTCTAAGCTCTTCGTTTTCTTTTCCCTGAAGCTTATTTAGCTCTAGTTGTTTATCTAGTAATGATAATTCCGTTTCGAGTATTTCAGCTTGTCTCTCTAAAATTCTTATTTGCTCCTCTAGTTTTTTATTAGCCTCTGTAACAAACTCAACTATCTCATCCCAATAAGTAATAATCAGCCCTAAAGCAACAACAAAAGCACCTATGCCTGTTGCAATTAAAGCTCCTTTAGTAGCTTTCAAGCTAACATTAAACAGCTTACTTGCTTCGTAAGCATCCCTTATTCTTGTAGCTAAGCCTCCCGTTAAACTGTCAAGCGTTGAAATAGCGCCTCCATTTTCTCCTACTTTTTTAAGAGAACCATCTAGCTTTTCGGCTGGCTTATCTAAGCCGTCAAGTTGTTTTTTTAATTTTTTTAATTCGGCCTCTAAAATCTCAACCTCTTGGTCGTTTATTTTTATTTTTATGCTTTTTTCGACCATCTCGCTTTTCTTTTTGCTTGTTTAACTCCATCGCTAAAACCCATAGGTATAGAGTATTTTCCTTTAGCAGTTTCTATTTCTTCAGAAACTCCATAAAATTCATCTACCCTAAGCATGTCTAATAATATTCCTATCATTGGTTTCCTTGTGCTGAACAATCAAATACATCAACAACCACTCCTTGGGTAGTTATGTTAATCACTAGATTGTTATTTATTTTAAAATAAGTATCTCCTCCATTAAATACAGTAGTCAATAACTCTTCGTTATATATCGTATCTCCTAATGTTGGATTATTTTCTGAGCCGTTCCAGTACTTGGTTATTCCGGTGGATAGCGCACACCCTCCAGTTTGTGTTGAAGCTCCTGTTGAGCTAATACTAAAACTTGTTCCGGTTGTTGGGTCTGGGGCTGGGTCGTCTATCGTAGGAATGTCAACAGTTTCTTCTTCTGTAGTTGTTGATTCATCACTTAAATAAATATCGTTCAACAACTCAAACTCTACCATCTGAGTGGTAATGTTGGTACTCATAGAATTAATAATATACCTATCCCCGTTTATAACCAATCTATCATTTAATTGTATTGTGTTAATTAAATTAATAGGGAGTATAGAAGATAATTTATAAGACCTTCTTTTTATACTGAAAGAATCCGTTATGTAGTCTTTGTAGTAAAGTTCAAAGAATGAGTTTTCTATTTGTGTTCCGTCATGCTCATCTATCTCACTTCCAAAGGTTGTTGTATTTGCTTTATTGGTGTTGGCATGACTAGGCATAAAAACATTAGCTGATAGTTGAACTTTTTGCCCCACATCATCTATTAAAGAAATATTATTGTTAGCTAAACTTTCTTGCCTTATGTATAATAAATGAGATTCCGGCAAAGTATCTCCTAAAGAATCTGATAAGCTTAATCCGTAAACTATATTTGTTTCCTCACCTGTGTTTAAATCTATTAGTTTTTCATAAACCATTTGCTCAAAATCAACTTCGATTTCAAACTCTCCACCATCTAAAGTATTTCCGCTTGCATCTTTTATTTTAGTTTCTAAATCCCCGTAGGCTGTGTTATTCGTTTTTTTAAATTGGTCTGCTAATATTGTTCCTGGCTCAAGAAAACTAAAACTTATCTCTTTATAAATTTCAGGAGTATCAACATCTACTTTAGATGTATCAACGTAGGGAGTAATATCTATTATCTTTCCTCTGGCATACCAATCATCTAATTGGTAAACAGAAAAGTTATTTTTATCTATTGGAACAATTGTAAGATTAAATAAAGTAAATATTCCCTTTAGAAAATCTATAACCTTCATTGAAGGGGTGAAGTTGCTTGCAAACGCGGTAACAGAACTAATATTTAGTCCAGATGTTTTTTCAGCAAAAAGAACGGTGTCGGCAGAAAGTTCTTGAACCCTTATATTTATGTAGTCTACTACCTTTCCTGCAGACGCTACTATTCTAACATAAACTTGCGAACCCCTATCTAACCCGTTGGGGGTTGTAATATCAATATCAATATCTCCTGAGCCAGACTTTTCGCTCATTACGGTATCGTTATTCATAACTTGAACCGTGTATGCCTTATCGTCAGAGCTGTCTACCCTTACGCTTATAGTTCTTATAAAGGTTGTTCCAAAGTCGCTTACAATATATGCGCCTGTTGAATTGTTATAAGAGCCTTTATCTGATTGAAAAGAATTAAAAACATCGTAATCAACTACCCTAAAATAATTATTTAAAGTGTCTGCCGTGTCATCATTAGCCAACCATAAATATAAATCCTCGGTTGCTGTGTTTCCTAAAAAGTCTCTACTAAAAGTAATACCGTAATAAGACTCTATCTTTTCAAGAATCCTCATTATTTTTAAAGCTGGCCTTAGAGAAGTCCACGTTACACCATGAACATCTTGGGTTGCAGAACCATTCCATGCAATGTTTGCTAATCTATCTTGCTCGGTTATATTATTTATATCGGAGTCGTAAAACCATTGTTTGTCCGTGCTAATTAAAGGGAAAACAAAATCCTCATTTACATACCCGGTTTCTAAGCCCGTCTTTACATTAGCAGAAGAGTAATTAAAATTGTATTCAGTATAATCTAATACGCTTAAATAGTCATCTCCTATAACTTCTTTTAAATCTATCAACTGACCAAAGAAAGTCAGCTTGTAGTGCATTGGTTTGTTATTCTCAATAGTTGCTCCTTCTAGTCTAATAGTTCCCTTTTTAAATGTTAAGGTTTGTAATTCTATTATTGCATCATGTCTTATCCTTGCATCGAAGCCATTGTCTATTGTGTAATTATACCAATGTTTAAATATTTTATTATTATTTGGAGTAGCTGGTACTGTGAAAGACTCTGAGTAATCATTAAATACCCTAGATATATCATTTATATTCTGAACAGATGAATTTATATTTATATTCTCATCTCCGAATAAATCAACCCTTTGCCCTTCTATGTATATTGTAGGTCTATACATTGTTTATTTCGTCAAATGCGTATTCAAATTCTATAGAGTAGCTAATTAATTTATCCACTATTCTTGTCTTAAATTGTAATGATGATGTTTTTACATTTACAGGACTTATAACACTACCTTCTCTTAGCCAAACATGCTCGCTCTCTATTAACTCTTGCATAGTTAGGTTGTAGTCTTCATTTAGGAATCCCGTTTCTATTGTTGTAGACTTGTTGGAGGTTTTGTTATATTCTTTTATTTGGTGATTTAAAACATCGTAAGAGACCCCGTTAGTATACGCGTTCTTAAACTTAGTTGACTTGGTAGAGATAGAATCTTTTTTTGTTTTGTAGAAGTGTAAAGATTCTAACATTCCGAATCTATTTATAAATTGTATTTCTTTTACTTCGTATTTACATTCGGTAATCAATTCTATTATTGTACTCTCTCCATCATAATTAACAGTTATATTTCCTGTATAGCTAGACCCCTGAATAATTAAGTATTTATATTTATCGGTTAGTGTATTGTTAGAGCCTAGAGCAACTGCATTTCCGTTTATAGTTAGTATTTCCGATTCTGAAACTTCATAGAAAGGAATTATAAAATAACCGTTAGCATCCATTTTATAATTAGAATGCGATAAAAGGGTTTTTCTTGGAGGTTGTGGGTTCTGGCCTTCTAAATAATATCCATGACCGTCTGTACATTCTGTAATAATCGTGTTACCCGTGAAGTCTGTTCCTAAAGTATCTCTTTCTTTTATTGTTGCAGCAGAAACCAACACCTCTCCCTCTCTTGAAACTATTAATCCCCCTGTTTGTAGTTCGGATAAGGAAATAGGGCTAAAAGTATAATAATCTCTGATGTTAGGAGAAACATCTATAAATAGATTTGTATTGTCAGATGAAGGCCTAGCCTTTGTAAATTCTATATTATCAATCTCTTCTAATGCAGTTCCGTTTCTTTTTTGAATAGACAACTCTAAAGTAATAGCATCAACAAATTGTGATGTTAATACCTGGTTGTAATAATATGGGCTTCTAGTTAATATCATTTTGCATTTAATGATGTTCTTAATAAATCTTCTACATCAAGACCATAAGCCTCAATTAAATCATCTGGTAACTCTCTAAAGTTCTTTTCAAATGCTCTAGTAAAAAACTTAGTAGGTTCTTGACCGTGCATAAATTTGTGTTTAGCTAGAGCAAACGTTAAGCTCTTTCTTGATAAAAACCTTCCGCTTACATCTCTTCCTGCCAAACCTCTTTGAACTGCCCACCTGTCAAAAGCTTTTGGTGGTGGCATCTTATCTTTATAAGAGTAAGGCGTATTATATTTTGTTTTCGTACCGCTTACCCCTTTATCTAAATACTCTCCATAATCCTCCATGCTCATAGAGAAAGCAAAAGAGTTTTTAAATACCTCTAATTCGTAATCAATACTATTAGCTAACCTCTTGCTAACATTGCGACCCAACAGATTAGTCCTAGCATCTGCCCTCACTTCTTTGCCGAACTTTTTTAAACTTCTTTCTACGTGTCCTCTTTCTAACATCCTCCTAATCCTGTGTCATCAATATCTAAAGGCATCTCTATTTCAAATGTTACTTCCCACCCGTCTAATAAATTTTTAAACTGATAAATCTTAGGAATTACTTGGGGGTCATTCGTTATAGTAAATTCTTCACCAAACTTTAATAACTGTAAATACAATCTAACCAACACATAAAACATTGCGTTTAGGTTATCATCTTCATTGTCGTTATTAATAAATTTATCTAAGGTTGGTTCTTTTCTTTTTTCTCTTTGACTTAAAGCAGATATGGTAAAAACAAATGTTGCTGTCTGTGAATTAAAAGTGCTAGGCTCAATAGATAAATGAACCAAAGGAAACATAGTAAACTTATAAGAATCTATTTCTTCAGCACTCGCTTTAGTTACTGTGTTAACATCCGGGTCTTGTAATAAGAGTTCTTTTATTTTGTCTGTTATTTTGTAGTACCCGTTCATTTCTTGTTAATCTGTTTAATCATTTCGTCGTTGTATTCCTTATCAAAAGCTAGGAAAGTGAATGCTTCACCAATGGGAAGTTTAGCAGCTTCTCTAATTTTAAACACGTCTCCTTGAGCGAGCTTATGTAAGTGCTGATACCAACCCCATTTCTCTCCAAATCCGCTTGCAGATTCTTGTCCTTCTTGATTAGTCGCTCTAAATACTTCGGGGTAATTCTCAATAGTTGACTTCCTAAAGTCCAAAAAAAAACATACACACCTTTAAGAACCTCTAGGCTTGCCCCCTTCATTTCCTCAGCATACTTAGCGCTCCCTTCGTATTCTTGTATTTCGTACTTATCTTTTTTCTTAACTGTTATAGGTCTGTAGAGAACAGCCAATAGCTTGTGAGCTTCTTCTATTTTTCCGATATAACTATCAGCGTCAATCCATTCTCCTAACTCCATCTCTGAAAGATTAGGCATAAAACCGTATTCAACACCGTTAAGGGTAAATGTTCTTTGTAGTTCTGATTCCTCTACTAATGTTTTAGAAATAATATTAGTAATAGATAAGAAATCATTGCGGCTCATTCTATTGACCGCAATTAATGGTACGTTGCAGAATATTTGCACCATCTTTTGAAGGATAAAGAAATCTTCTTCCTTCTCACTAGATAATTCAATAAACTTTTGGTAATCAGAAACCTTAATATCTGATAGGCTAGTAGGTACATTTAACTTTACTTCCATGTAAGTATAACACGAAAGTCTTTGTTTTGTACTATCTTATATCGTAGTTTCCTTTTGGTTGCAACTCAAAATACATTCTCATCATTAAAGCATCAGAATAATCAGGAGAGCGACCCAATCCCTCTTTAACCTTATCTTTGCTTAGTAGAGATATTTTTGAAGTGTCAACTTCTTTTGGTAATCTAACCCACTCTAACTCTTCTGATAATAACCTTTGGACTTCTTCATCACAATTAACATCTATTAAATTCATGTTTATCGCTTCGGCTAATTTCCAATAGCATTGAGTTTTCAAGTTTGAAAAGTTTTCTTTCTCTCCTTTGATTTTGACAGGAGAAGAGTTATTTACAAATCCCCTACAGTTTAAATAGTCTTTTACTCCACCTCCTACACCATCTTCATCAACAACTATATTGTTTAAGTTGACATTGAACAATCTTTGAATACTTTTTATTGCATTCACTACCTGGGGGATAGTAGAAATATCCATTGTTTTAACATTGATAACCTTAAACCCACTCCAAGTTTTTATAACAGTCTTATCCTTTCCTAACCTAGCAACGTCACAAGTGATATATCTTATTCCGTCTTTTATTTGATTGTGCCCGAATAGTTTTAAAATACTATCGTTTAAAATTAATTGCCCGTCTATTTCGCTTGCTTCCGCTTCGTATAGTTCTTGGAATATTTTTTCTGGTAAATCTCTTTTTGCTTGAAGAACTTCCTCTTCTGAAATTATACCTTCTTTAATTGCATCCCAACAAGTTATTTTAAAGTATTCGTAATTAGAATCATCTTTAGCTTTTTCTTTTAATTTATGAACCCAATTAGATATACCCCCAAAGTTCCCTATTATCTTACAAGGAGCTTCTGTTGCTGTTAAAGTTGAGCGCAAAGCATACCAGCTTTCTTTTTTAGCTCTCGGAGCTTCGTCAAATACAGCGGCGTAAACATCTTCACCGTAAAGGTTGTCAGCATTATCAGCGGACTTAAAATGTATTTCAGCTCCGTTAGGGCAAAATATAATTAAATCAGATTCATTAAACCTATAAAGGTTATTACCTTGCAGATACCTTCTAAGTCTTTTAAAAGCAATTTTTGATTGAGAAAAAACAGGAGCTACCCACCAGTAATTTTTGCCTTCGTGGTCTATTCCTGATTGATGCGACTTCATAAAGAGCCAGCAAATATGACTAAATGTTTTACCTGCTTTTGTAGAAGCTTCTGTTATGGTAAATCTTGCAGGTGAGTATAATATCTTTTTTTGGTAAGATGTTAAATTTGGTGGTTTTATTTCAGAAGTTTTTACTTCCATTTAGACATATCAATTTCAGGAACTTCTTTAACGCTTATTTCGTTTTGAACTTTATCAGACAACCCTGTTAATCTTTGTGTTATCGAAGGGTTATAAAAGTTTAGCATCCCCCCAATAATTTGATTTTCCCTTATCTCTTCCTTTATTGCGCGACAGATACCAATGAAGTCATCATAATAGTTGTCTTGATTTGTAAAATATTGCTCTACACATCCATGCTTTGTTCTGCAGTATCTTTTAAACCCCTCTAAGGTATAAGGAACTTTTTGAGGGTCTAACTTTTGCTCACCATCCTTACCTACATATTGTAGTTTTAACCATTCATTTGCTTGCTCCTTTAAATCCTCCTTATAATCTTCAAAGGCTTTTTCTAATTCTTGCGGGTTTTCAAATATTCTTGTAGGATGGGACATATAACTATTATTTAATTACATTCTATATCGAATACTATATTTTCTGATTGGGTTACTTCTGTTTGTTCGTCTTGACATACTACATCTTCAGTACTTATTAATTCTCTTTCTACCGTCGTTATTGGTAAACCGTTAGGAGGTGTAAATACTCCTTGGGTTAATTCGTATGTTAGTTTTTGGCATCCGCAGTTGTCTTCGTCTTCTGAAGAACACCCTATAAAAATGATTGCGGTTAGTAATATTAGTTTTTTCATTGTTTGGTTTTTCATTCTTCCCAATTAAATCCTGTGCTAAATAATTTATCTCTGTCTGGGTCTTCATCGTCTCTTACTAGCATAACATAACTATTAACTCCCCATGTTTCTATTACGCTTATTTTTGTGAACTCCGCTAGTTCTTGAGCTACTAAATCTATATTCCAAAGTTTTTTATCAAACTTCTTTTGCTTTGGGTATATGATTCCGTAATAGGCTTCTTTATTATTTAATACTATGTGAGCTAAATCTAATTTATCGGCCCAGCTTAATATTAACTTCTCCCCTATATGAAGGGTTCTATGTGTTTCAAAGAATATCCCTTTTCTTATATCGTCAACATTTCTAATTAGAACGTACTGACCGTTTCTTTCAACTCTAAAAGGTGTTGTCTCTCCTTTAAGCTGATTTAGTTTCTTCTTTGGCATTGTAAACGTTATCTAGAACTCTAATATAAGGATTTAGTGTACACCCAGAACACATAACTATATTACTTCTATTAACTGAATTATAAAACGCGTTAAAATCCTTTAAATCATCTCCTTTTATAACAACTGAAGAAGCTTTTACTCCAAAAAACTTTTCCTTAAAGTATTCATAGTATTTTATTTGCTCTTCATTCATACATCCTTTATTCTTATTGATGTAAGGAAACTTAGATGTTAGTTTATAAGCATTCGCTAGTTCTTGCCTTTCATTACATCCGCAGTCTTTACCTGTTAACTCTGAAACTGTTTCTACAACCTTTTTAATTCCGGTTGCTTCTGTTACTTTAGCAATTGCATCCCCTAGAGGAATTTCTTTTGGTTTGTTCTTTGAACCTTTTGGTCTAGGCATCTAATATATTTTTTAATTGTTTAATTCCTTTTTCTTTATGTCCTTGAATACATCCTTTAGAAACACCTATTAAATCAGCTATATCTCGCATTGGCATCTCCATTGATTTTAATACTATCTCTCTTGTGGTATAGTTTATCTTTTTTAAAGCTTCTAATACTTCGACTCTCTTTTCTAAAACCTCTTTGTCATCTATAGCCTCAAAAACATATCCGTCAAGAACAAACTCTTTATTATCTCTAACCTGGTTTAGGTATGTAGATTTTAATATCATGTAGATATATCCATCCGTCACCTCTTTGCTAGGATCTTCTTTGAGTATCCTATCAAGCTTTAGGAACATATCATTTACTAAGTCGTTTTTAAGGTCATTACATCCGCATATTGAAAAAGCATATGCTAAATATTTATCATACTTACCTACGTACTCCTCTAACAACTATAAATAATTAGTGTTCAACATATTACAAATATAATCATTTTTTAGATAAGTCTAATTTATTTTTTATATTCATCTAAATATTTTACTACCCTTTCAAAATAAACATCTTTTTTCTTCCTGTTTTCTTTAATTATTCCATTCACTATTTGAAAGTTAATATCTAGTTCTCTACTTATCTCGGCTATATTTGGTTTTACGGTTAAATACTTAAACCACACAAGTCTTTTGCCTTCATGATAATCAGGATTAGCGGTTCTATTAAATATTGGTTTATGCTCTCTGATGTAGTCCGCCTCTAAACGCGACAAGCTTAACCTTTTTAAATCGTTCTCTAAGATGTAATAAGAATCAAATTTTTTCTTTTTGTCTAGAATATGAGATTCTATTCTTGTTCTGATGTCGCTGCCACTACCAACGTACACTATCTGCTTAGACTTAATTAAAAAGTAAATACCATTAATCTTTTTAGGTCTTCTAATGTTAATGGCGTTTTTAATAATTTCTTCTTTGCTCTTCATTTTACTATAGCTGTTATTCTAGTGCTGTAAGTGTTCATAAATCTTTAATGTATTCTATTGCTTGATTTATATCGTCACTATTGTTATTGTTGATATACCATTCAAGGGTTACAAACAAAGCGTTATAAATATAATTATCAAAATCATAGGGTCTTTCTTCTAAGTATTGTCTCATGCTTAAAAGATGTTTTCTGTTGTACTGATTAGCATACATTTCTTCAAATAGCTGCTCAATGTAATCCATTATAACTCACCTAATATTATGGATTCATGGATTCCATGTTCTGGAAGGAAATCTCTTTTTTTATCAACCAATCTAACGTGAAACTGAACTTGTTTCCCATTAATTACCGTCTCAAAAGCAGCTGTATCTAAAGCCCCTCCCTCTGTTCCGTTATTTTCATAATATTCGTACAGTATATCTGTGCAAGCAATTAATTCATTTTTTACAATTTCTCTCATAACTTCTCTATTTCTTGTTTTAGTTTTTGGTAGTGGGCTAAAGTTTCTTCGATGCTTCCGTAAATATGTCCTCCTGA